>ERZ1027176.1030-NODE-1030-length-11690-cov-4.296089_pt1 | contig 11690 bp, 6 predicted proteins | sample MGYA00519248_ERZ1027176 | MGnify/ENA primary metagenome ERZ1027176 (study PRJEB26926, sample SAMN06164413) | human gut metagenome | biome: ENVO:00009003; feature: ENVO:2100002; material: ENVO:00002003 | host: Homo sapiens | place: USA | collected 2012 ...
GCGTCAGATGTGTATAAGAGACAGGTTTACCATGCTGCCAACGGCCCTTTACACGGTGGCGGATGCCGCCCCGGCGGAGGAAGAACCGGCTTTGGTTCCTGCTCCGAAGGAGGCCCTGCCCGAACCGGAAGACTCCATGACAAAAGAGGAAGAGACGGATGAGCAGCCGGCCGAAGCGCAGCCCGCTGAAGACAAGGCCCGTGCGGCGGCCGCCACGGTGGAATGCTATGCGGCACGGGATGGCATCTGGTACCCGGTGAACACGGTGCAAACCACCGCGCAATATACCGATGGCAGCGGAAAGCTCCGCTACTATATAACGGCGGCGGAGCTGGAGGAAGCATATAGCGTCTATGGCTTTAAGGCGGCGAATTATCACGGGGAGCGGTTCTTCCCGCACACCGATAGCTATGACCCCAACAATATGTGGGCAGATGCCGCTCCCATAAAGAGTGAGGACGGCGGCTGGCAGATTCCGCTGAGCCACCGGACCGAGATCCGGCTGTACTACCTGCCCGCGAATGAAGAAGGTGCCGAAAGCTATTTCCTTGATAAAAAAGAACTGAGCAACGAAACGCTGCTGGCGGAGAATATGTTCTACACGGTGACGGTGGAGGACGACCTGAACAGGGTGTACCAGGAGCCGCCCGCGCCGAAGATCGCTTTCCATGGGGAGAATGTGAGCATTACCCTAAATACCGTGTCCAGTATGGCCTGGGACGCCATGGATGGCCTGACCGGAAAGCCTCTGAAGCTGGAGCCGACCAAGCAGACCGAAACCAGTGTGACCTATACCATCGTGGAAATCAGCCAGCCGGTGGTTTTCTACCCGCATACCGATACCCTGGTAATAAAATATGAGGCCGAGCCGGACGGCTGGCAGCACAAGATTGGCCAGTTTGAGCCTTCGGTGCAGGCGCCCCAGCAAAGCGCGATGGTAAAGGGCAAAAAAACCCTGCTGGTGGAACCGGGTGACGGAGACTACACGCTGCTGGCCCCGGATATTGACCGGATAGAGGTAAAGCTGACCGGCGAAAAAGCCAATGACCGCTCACTGTTCTATTCCTTTTTAGGTTGGCGGGTGGCCAATATAACGGAAGAGGTGCTGCTGCAGCCCGGTACAAAGCTGACTGCCGCAGACCTGCAGCACTATACCGGCAGCGATGGCGAAGTGACGCTGCGGGCAAAATGGAGCGGCGAGGATAAGCTGAAACGCCCAATTACCACACATTTTTTCCTGCATCTCAATGGAGAGATCAGGGGCTCGGTGGATGACGGTGTGCAATGGGAGGACCAAAAGGACTATACGCCCGCCCTATATACCATCCGGATGCTGGGGGCGGACAATATCCCGGCGGAGTACTCCAATAAAAATGCGGAGGGTGTGGTAAAGCCGCTGGTAGCGCGGGCAACCAATGGCGACAATGCCTACGCGGTGGATGACACGATCCGCAACATGGTGAATAACCCGGTGCAGGGCGGTAGGCTGGAGGATCTCCCCAATGAGGAAACGATCTTTGCCTACCTGCGGGCCCACAGCGATACCATTACCATGAAGGTGGACGGAGTGGAGATCCCCGCGGAGATGCTCAATTCGGATTACTTCCAGATCCGCTGGAACATGGTCAAGTTTGAGCATTCCGATGGCTGGCATATCGATGGTGTGCTGGTGGCCAAGCGCACCCGCTTTTTTGTGACAAAGACCTTTGCGGGGGATGCTGAGGCGATAAAACAGGTACGGGATAAGTTCCTCATTACTGTCTCCCACACCGAAAACGGCAGCAGCGTGACCGATTTTACCCTGGTGCCGCAGCCTGCGAAGGCGGTAACGGAACAGGGCAAGCTGGGTTATACCCGCTATGATGCCGAGGCCGATACCTACACCTGGGAAGTCCCGGCCCAGCAGCGGCGGGACTACACGATAAAAGAAACCGGCCATACGCTGCAGGGTGACAAATGGCGGGTGAACAACCGCTATCTCATCCGCAATCACCCGCAGGGACTTTCGGGGGGATATCAGGACTACCCGGAGGAAAGTGGCATTACTATTACGGCGGTGGCCTACGGCAACGATGTGCCGAACACTGCGGTGCAGACCGTGGCTCTGCAGAACATATATGTGGGGATAGGTACCCTGACGGTAAAAACGCAGGATTCCATTACCGGCAACGGGCTGGCAAAGGTAGAGTATAAGTTGTCCCGGCCGGGCGGCGCTGAAGTGGTCTTGTACCGCAAGCCGAACACCACCCTTTACAGCGTGGTGCAGGAGGAGGGCTATACCGAGCAGATCGCCGACTGCAAGATCATTGCCGATGCCAGCGGTTTTTTTACCATCCGGCTGGAGGAAGGGACCTACACCCTGACCGAAACGCTGCCGACGGGGTACTTTGGCCCCGGTACTGTGCAGGTGACGGTCGTCCAAAATACTGGAGGGAATATCAGCTACCATGCGGAGGCAAAAGCGCTGCCGGAAGGGATAACACCCTCGACCGGCAGCTGGCTGCAGAATGCCGATGCCGACAATGTGGTCATCCTAAATGTACCCAGAATGCTCATCAGTGTGACGGCCCGCAGCAGTTGGCCCGCCACGGGGGATAAGCTGCCTGTGACGGTGGAGCTGTGGCGCGATGGCGCGCCGCTGCCGGGTGATGCCTATACCGTGGAGCTGAACAAGGAAAACGAATGGCAATACACCTGGGAAAATCTGCCGCTTTTTACGGATGGCACGGTGGCTGATTACACGCTGCGGGAAATCGAAATAGGGGACACCTACCGTGACCCCGGTGTGGCCGAGGATGGCTTCGCGGATTACCTGGTGACCTATGCCAAGGCCCTGTACCGGCAGGCCGAGGATAAGGAATACCGGGAGGAGCACTGGTGGCAGAAGGCCGATGGAACGCAATGCTTTGCGCGGGAGGCTCTGCTGGTGGTCAATAATGAGGGCATCCGGGGCGAGATCGCCTTTGAAAAGGTGGATGAAAAGGGCTACCCATTAAAGGGCGCGGAATTTACCCTGTATGCTGATGCGGAATGTACCAAGCGGCTGGCAACAGCCACCTCCGATGAAAACGGCGATGTGCAGTTTGAGGATAAGTGGCCGGCCGGCACCTATTACCTGCGGGAGACCACCGCCCCTGTGGGCTACACTGCGGCGGAGCTCACCTGGACGGTGAAGATCGCGGCGGGGAAGGCGACCATTTCTACACCGGGCGGCACCACCGTTACCGAGGTGAAGAATACCTCCCGGCTGCGGCTGAAGCTGAAAGTGCTGGGCCCACTGGGAGAGGAACTCCCCGGGGCGGTGCTGCGGGTGACGCGGGATAATGGCAGCCCGATGCTGTATAAAACCAATGAAGCCGGCGCGGCCCTGCTGGAGCAGATGCCTGCCGGGGATTATATCATCCAGCTGGCGGGCACCCCCACGGGCTATGTGCCGGAGGACAGCGCCCCCAACCTAAAGGCCGAATACGGCACACTGACCTATTTGGATACAGCGAATACCGCATGGCAGCTGGAACAGTGCGAGGGGGAGGAATACACCTATCTGCTGACCCTGAAGCTGAAGGAGCTGCATATCCTGCCCAGCACCGGCGGCGCCGGAACGGTGCCCTTTACACTGGCGGGCGCGGCCCTGATGGCCGTAGCGGTACTGCTGCCAGGCCGAAAGAAAGTGAAATAAGCGCGCCCCCTGCCAAGGGAAGCCGCTGTGGATAACAATGATACCAAAGGAGTGAAAGTAACATGAAAAAGACAATGAAAAAGTGCCTGACGCTGCTGCTGGCGCTGGCCATGCTGCTGGCCATGGCGGTACCCGCCGTGGCGGAGGAGAACTATTCCCGTGAGATCACCTTTACCGGGGTGGCCGAGGGCGATACCGTGAAGGCGTACAAGCTGGGGTGGTATGATGAAAACTACAACAAATACATATTTCACGATGGATTTATAAACTTTTTGCAACATCAGGAGCCCGATAAGCTGCCGGAAAATGTATTGAAGGATACCACCAAGGAAGGCTTGACCAGCATGATGGCTAGCTATGTCCTGATGAATGGTCACTCACTTCTGGATAGTCCTATTATTACATTGCCATCCAATCCGGTGGAAAAGGTTGCCGATGCCAACAACAAGGTTCAGATGACTTTGGAGCCCGGCTATTATCTGCTGCTGGTATCTACCACTGCTGCGAATAACCGTACCTATATGCCTGTTACCGTGTTTGTGCAGGTGAAGAACGGGAATGTAAAGGTGTATGCCGCCGGCAGTGAGCTCGCCGATGACCTGACCGCTGTATTTAAGCACGAGGAAGGTCCAGCTATCAATGTACGGGTAAATGATGACAGCCGCGATATAGATGACTGGAAGAAAACCGCCGGTGGCCGGGTTGGCGAAACGATGGATTTCTATATGGAGGTTTCCACTCCGGCCTACACCGATAACTCCTTCAACATCACCAAATTGACTGCAAATTGCCAGCTGGCCGGGCTGAAGTATGTGGAGGGCAGTATGAAGGCGACTGCCCTGCCCAATGCGGATAGCGACGCCGTAAAGGATGCCATTATACAGACTACCGTAGGTGCCGACGGTAATTTGACCGTTGAGCTGGATTACAGCAAGATCCGCAATGCTGCCACCGGCAGAGGGCTGATTTATCTCCACTTCCAGGCCACCGTAGCCCCGGATGCAGTTGCAGAATCTGAGGCTTCCGCAACTGCCAAGCTGGAATATGTATTCTCCATGGAGGCGGACAAGACCAAAACGACCGCCGACTCTACCGCTGCGGTTTATAATTATGACTTTACCCTCTTTAAGAAATCCAATGAGCTGATTGATCCCAGTAACGCGGGTTCCGGCCACCAGCCCCTGGCCGGTGCGGGCTTCACCCTGTATGCCGATGAAGCGATGACCAAAGCCATCAATATGGTAAAGGTGGAAGCCAATGGAGATGTCGGGGCCTATTACCGTCCCGCACTGGCGGGCGAGGAAGGCGCCGTGGCGCAGATGGATGCCAATATGGGCAATGATAAGAATATCCTTTCCATCCGCGGCCTGGATGTCGGTTCCTACTATGTGAAGGAAACCAAGACTCCTTCCGGCTACTATGCCCCCAAGGGCGGCTTTAAGCTGGATCTGACCGCAGAGCGGGATGCCAGCGAAAGTCTGGTCAAGGATTTGGCCAGTGGCGGTTTTACTGAAACGAAAGAAGCGGATCGCGCACTGATTCAGAAAAAGAGCCTGAATGCTGAGAAAAATCGCTTTGAAGCCGACCTTCTCAATAGCTCCACCCCCGTACTGCCCACCACCGGTGGTGTCGGCACCGTGATGTTCACGGTGATCGGCCTGCTGTGCATGGGTGCGGCGCTGTGGTTCTTCCTGTTTGCCCGCCGTCGCCGTGAGGACGAGCAGGAGCAGAATAAGACCACCCTGTAATTTGCCATCCTCTTCATTTTCTTGCCGTCCCGCCGGGTTTTTCCTCTTTCTCTCCCCGGCGGGATGGGCGGCAAGGAAAAGGCCGCAAGCCCGCTGCAACGGTTTGCGGTTTTTTCCCTGCTGCATTACTGCCAAAGGAGTACCATTCGTGACAACAAAACAAGCCAAACAAAAAAGACAAAACCGGCTGGGCACCGTGCTGGCCATCCTCATTTTTCTGCTGGGGCTGGGGATTCTATTTTACCCGGTGGCCAGCGACCTGTGGAACCAGCACCGGCAGAACCAGCTGATCTCCCACTACACCCAAAGCACCACTACCCTTGCCCCAGAGGATCACTCCGCGCTGTGGGAAGCGGCGCAGGAATACAATAAAAACCTCAGTCCCACCTTCCGGGATGCCTTTACCGGGCGGCAGCTGCCCGCGGGGGACCCCTACTGGGGCCTGCTGGATCCCGATGGCAGCGGCATTATGGGCTACATCGAGATCCCGCGCATCAGCGTGCGGCTGCCCATCTACCACGGCACCACGGAGGAGGTCCTCCAGCATGGCATCGGGCATCTAGGCGGTACCTCCCTGCCGGTGGGCGGAGAGGGCACCCACGCGGTGTTTTCCGGCCACCGGGGGCTGCCCTCGGCGCTGCTTTTCTCCGATCTGGACCAAATGCAGCTGGGCGACCATTTTTCCCTGCGCATTTTGGGGGAGCAGCTCCTCTATGAGGTGGATCAGATCCTGGTGGTGGAGCCGGATGAGGTAAAGGACCTGTACCCGGTGGAAGGGGAGGACCTTGTTACCCTGGTGACCTGTACGCCCTACGGCGTAAATACCCACCGGCTGCTGGTGCGCGGGCACCGCATCCCGCTGGAGACCGTGGAGGAAACGGTGGAAGTGACCGTGACCCAGCAGGTAGTGCACAGCTTGGGCTGGAAGGGCAAGCTGCTGATCGGCGCGCTGCTGCTGTTCCTGCTTATTTTGCTCATCCTGGCGCTGCTGCGCCGCAAGAAAAAGAAAACCGGGCCCGAAGAGGGCAATGTGATAGAAAGGGGGAGAACTGATGAAAAAGCGTCTCAGAGCCGTTCTGGCCCTGATCCTGATCATACTGCTGTGTCTCCCCGCGATAGCACAGACAGCCGATCCTGACGCGCTGTGCGCGTTGACCATTGACTGTCACTATGAGAATAAGCCAGTAAGCGGCATGGGCTTTTCGCTGTACCGGGTGGCGGCGCTTTCTCCGCAGGGAGAGCACACCCTGCTGCCGGCCTATGAGGATAGCGGTATTGTGCTGGGGAACCTGCGGGATGCCGCCGACTGGCGGCAGGCGGCCGGGCTGCTGGACCAATGGGTGGAGCAGCAAAGCATTTCCCCAGAAAAGCAGCTTACCACCGCGGCTGATGGCAAAGCTGCATTAGAGGGGCTGCCCACCGGGTTGTATCTGTTGTGCGCGGCTCCCTACCAAAAGGGCGGCTGCACCTATACCACCACCCCGGTGCTGCTGGAGCTGCCGGCCCAACAGGCGGGCGGCGGGTGGCAGTACGCTGCAACGGTAGAGCCCAAGCTGGAGCGCTCCGGTACCCCCGAACCGCCGGTCATCATCATACCGGATAACCCAGCCCCCACCCCAGGGGATAAGCTGCCTCAGACCGGCCTGCTGCAATGGCCTATCACGCTGCTGGCAGCCATAGGGGTGCTGCTGGTGGCGGTGGGCTGCCGCCTGCGCCGCCGGAGGAAACCGACATGACACGAGAGCGTATCGGCCGGTTCTGCATCATTTTGGGCGGCCTGTGCATTTTGGCCGCCGCATTCCTATTGGGGTTTAATCTGCGGGAGGAACGCCGTGCCGCGGCGGCCACCCAAAAGATTTTGCCTGCTGTGGCACATAGCATCGGACAGTCTCCAGCGCCGATGCCTACCCTGCCCGCCGGAGAGCTGACGGTCTCTTTGGAGGGGGAGGAGTATCTGGGCATCCTTTCTCTACCTACCCTGGCGCTGGAGCTGCCGGTGGGGGCCGAATGGGAGATGGATTTTCTGCGCCAGGCACCCTGCCGCTATGCCGGTACCCTGGCCGGGGATGATATCATCATAGCGGCGCACAATTACCGGCGGCACTTTGCCGCGCTGCACACCCTGCGTCCCGGGGATACCGTCCTATTTACCGATGCAGCCGGGCAGACCTACCGCTATACGGTGGACCGGGTGGAGACCCTGCCGGAGACCGCCGTGGAGGAAATGCGGGCTGGGGAGTGGGATCTTACCCTGTTTACCTGCACCTACGATGGCCGTGCCCGAGTAACGGTGCGGTGCATCCGCACGGAAGAATAACGCATTTTGCATTTTTCTCTTGACAAAGCTGCAAAATGGTGTAGAATAACATCAAGTGAATAACGATAGCGACCCCGCAGAAACATTCAGAATCGTAAGAGACTGAATATGGAGGGGGCTCTGGAGAATCTCATTGAGTTGAGTGCCGAAGGTGCAAGGCGGTTTTTCCGCCGAATCTCTCAGGCAAAAGGACAGAGCGGTCATCAAAGCATCTTTTGTTTGATCGCTCGCTATTCTTCAGAGGCTGCCGCTTAAAAAAGACGGGCAGCCTTTTTATTATCCTTTTTTCACTGCAATATTTTAATCAGGAGTGAAACAAATGGAAGCAGCATTGCTCAACATCGTACAAAAAATCAACGGCTATCTCTCGGATTATATCCTCATCATCCTGCTGGTGGGCGCGGGCCTTTATTTCTCCATCCGTACCCGCTTTGTGCAGGTGCGCTGCTTTGGCGAGGGTATGCGCCGGGTATTCGGCAACATCAATCTCCATGGCGGAAAGCAGCAGGGCGGCTTTTCCTCCTTCCAGGCACTGGCCACGGCCATTGCCGCGCAGGTAGGTACCGGTAATATCGTCGGCGCCTGCGGCGCTATCCTCATCGGCGGTCCCGGCGCCATCTTCTGGATGTGGATCATCGCCTTCTTCGGCATGGCTACCATCTATGCGGAAGCGGTGCTGGCGCAGGAGACCCGTGTAGTCAATGCGGACGGCAGCGTCCACGGCGGCCCGGTTTATTACATCAAGCGTGCCTTTAAGGGTGGCTTCGGCAAGTTCCTGGCCGGCTTCTTCGCCGTAGCCATCATCCTTGCGCTGGGCTTCATCGGCAGCATGGTGCAGTCCAATTCCATCGGGGAATCCCTTTCCAATGCGACCAGCGTTCCCACATGGGTCATCGGCATCGTTGTTGCAGCGCTTTCCGCCTATGTATTTTTGGGCGGCAGCCACCGTGTCGCCGCATGGGCGGAAAAGATCGTTCCCGTGATGGCGTGCTTGTACCTCATCGGCGGTCTGGTGGTGCTGATTGCCCGAATCCGCTTTGTCCCCGAAACCTTCGGTATGATCTTCCGCTATGCGTTCCAGCCGCAGTCCATCATCGGCGGCAGCTTCGGCTTTGCGCTCAAGCAGGCCATCAGCCAGGGCGTCAAGCGCGGTCTGTTCAGCAATGAGGCCGGTATGGGCTCCACTCCCCACGCCCACGCTATGGCTAAGGTAAGCTGCCCGCACGAGCAGGGCGTTGTGGCCATGATCGGTGTTTTCATTGATACCTTTGTCGTCCTCACCATGACCGCTCTGGTCGTTATCTCCACCCTGTATGCCGGCAACGGGATCCTTGCCTCCGGCGCAGCCGAAGGTGTCAGCAAGACCAATATGGCGCAGCTGGCGTTCTCCAGCATCATGGGTAATACCGCCGGCAGTCTGTTCGTGGCCATCTGCCTTATGTTCTTCGCTTTCTCCACCATCCTGGGCTGGAACTTCTTCGGCCGTATCAATGTGGAATACCTCTTTGGCAAAAAGGCCGTCCCGGTCTATTCCATCATCGCTGTGGCGCTCATCTTCCTCGGCTCCTGCGTATCCAATGACCTAGCTTGGGAGCTTTCCGATATGTTTAACCAGCTGATGGTTATTCCCAACTTTCTGGCTATCGTAGCACTGGGCGGGCTGGTAGCTGCCGCTGCCAGGAAGGGCAGCCGCGAGACCCTCAAAAAGTGATCCCACATAAAAAAGCCCCCTCCGGTACACCCGGAGGGGGCTTTTGCTTTATGATTTACGCGGCATTGGCAGCCGGGGCCTCCTCCCCGTAAAAATCGGGCCAGTCATCGCCAAAGAGATCGCCGTTATCACCAGCATTATAGTCATCGCCAAAATTGTAATTGTAGGAATCATCAAAGTTATCATAGTAGCCGTATTCATCGCCGTAGTAGCTCAGCCAGTCCTCCAGCTCATTCAGCAGCGGCTGCATGGCAGCCATCATCACAGAAAAGAAGATGATCCCGATGAGGAACAGCGCGGCCTTGGCCAGCAGCATGCCGCGGGCAAAGCGGGCCAGCTGGGGGTTGCTGCTCACGCCGCACGCCCACACTATCATAAATATAAGCCCAATGACCGGCACCATCGCCAGCAGAATAAGCCCCATATAGGCCCACATACTCAGTCCGCCGCTGACAGTCTGTTCGGGACTTTGGTTTCGCACGGTATAGCGTTCGCCGTGGGCGCGGCAGTCGCTGCAGTGAGGACATTTCTGGCCAGGCTGTAGCCGCCGGCCGCAGCTGGGGCATACATTTTGGTTCATCGGCTTGCCGCACTCTGGGCAAAGCTCCGCCCGGTCATCATATACGGCACTGTTGCAGTTCGGGCAAAATCTCATGGGGGATTCCTCCTATCGTTGCGCTGCCGCACGGCAGCTCTTTCTTCTGGTTCTATTCTAACATATTTTTTTGCCGAGGAAAAGTACAAAATCCAGCGAAACCTCCCCCATTCTTCACGGGGGGAGGCTTCGCTGTGATATTGAAAAGGAGTATGGAGAAGTTGGCAAGTTAATTGGTGGCGCTGCTGGGTACATATTCGGTCAGTACCACACTGTGGGTGTATTCCCGGCCATTGCGGGAGACCTTGATCTCCACCCGGTCGCCTACGCTGTGGCTGGCCAGCGCTGCCTTCAGATCATCCGCGGTGGAAACCTCCACCCCGCCAAAGCTCAGCAGTCGGTCGCCGGCCTGCAGGCCGCCCTTATCCGCTATGGAGCCGGACTCCACGCTTTGGATATACACGCCGGTGCTGTCCAGCCCGTAGTAGCGGGCGGTGCGCTCATCGGTGATATCCACCAGGCTGACTCCCAGTACGATCTGACCGGTCACATAGCCGTGGCTGATGAGATCCTCGATGATGGTCTTGACGCTGTTGATAGGAATGGCAAAGCCGATGTTATCCACGGCATTGCCGCTGGAATCGCTGGTGGATTTGGCATTGACAATGCCGATCAGCTCTCCGCTGGCATTAAAGAGACCGCCGCCGGAATTACCGGGGTTGACCGCCGCGCTGGTTTGCAGCAGGGTCATGTTGTTGCCGTCTATCGTTACCTGGCGCTCCAGCGCGCTGACGATACCATCGGTGACAGTGCCGGAAAGGGTACCCAGCGGGTTGCCGATCGCCAGCACGGCGTCGCCCACCTTCAGGGTGTCACTGTCGCCCAGAATAGCCGGGGTCAGGTCTTTGGCGTCCACCTTCAGCACCGCGATGTCGTTATCCTCATCGGTACCCACCAGGGTGGCGGCATAGGTACTGCCGTCATTGGCAGTCACGGTGATCTGCTGTGCGCCTTTTATCACATGGTAGTTGGTCACAATGTAGCCATCCGCCGTCAGCACCACGCCGGAGCCTGCGCCCTGGGTGACATACTGCCGGAAGAAGTAGTTGGTCGCCACACTTTCGGTGGTGATGGCCACTACGCTGTCCTCCACCTGCTGCACCACACCGGAATAACTGACGCCGACGGTGGAACCGTTGGTGGAAGGGACCTCTACCCCTTGATACAGAACGGTGGAACCGGTGCCCAGCAGGCCGCTCTTGGCAGCGATCACAGCGCCGCCTGCGCCGCCCACCATCGAGAGCACCAGGCAGCCTGCCAGCAGCAGCGCCGTCCCTTTCTTGCCCCGTCCTGTGGATTTTTTGTTTGCGTCCGAGGGATGATACCCCGAAGCAGCCGTTTGCTGCGCCTGCCCGGACGCGGCATCTTGATGGATGCTGTCTTTATCATAGCGATACTCCCCGGTGGGAAGATCGGTATTGCCGGTGGTAAAGTTGCGGTCATTAAAGTTGTCGTTCGGATATGTCATGGAACTGACCTGCCTTTCTGTGGGGTGCCTGGCCCCTTGACTGTTTCCTAGTATACCGTTAAATTGTGAACAATGCTTGACCCTGTCTCTTATACACATCTGACGCTGCCGA
>ERZ1027176.1043-NODE-1043-length-11575-cov-7.633420_pt1 | contig 11575 bp, 9 predicted proteins | sample MGYA00519248_ERZ1027176 | MGnify/ENA primary metagenome ERZ1027176 (study PRJEB26926, sample SAMN06164413) | human gut metagenome | biome: ENVO:00009003; feature: ENVO:2100002; material: ENVO:00002003 | host: Homo sapiens | place: USA | collected 2012 ...
AAAACCCTTATCACGGGGGCGCTTCTGTTTATGGTAAATAAAATTCTTTGGGGTAATATAAGGCCATCAAAAGAAAAACAAATCTCACAGGAGGTCAATATTATGTATTACTCTGCCGGAACGTATGAATCCTTCGCCCACCCCGAAAAGCCGGAGGGCGTCGACAGCAAATCCGCCTATATCATCGGCACCGGTCTCGCCGGTCTGACCGCGGCCTTCTATCTCGTCCGCGACGGCCAGATGAAGGGCGAGCACATCCATCTTCTCGAAAAGCACGAGCTTGCCGGCGGCAGCTGCGACGGCTACCGCGACATCACGAAGGGCTTCTATATGCGCGGCGGCCGCGAGATGGACAACCATTTCGAGGTCATGTGGGATCTGTTCCACTCTATCCCCTCTATCGAGACCGAGGGTGTCAGTGTGCTGGACGAGTACTATTGGCTGAACAAGGCCGATCCCAACTACTCAATGTGCCGCGCCACCGAGAACCGCGGCCAGGACGCCCACACCGATGGCAAGTTCAACATCTCCGACAAGGGCGCCATGGAGATCATGAAGCTGTTCTTCACCCCCAATGAGGATCTGCAGGACAAGCGCATCACCGATTTCTTCGACGATGAGGTGTTCAACTCCAACTTCTGGCTGTACTGGCGGACCATGTTCGCCTTCGAGAACTGGCACAGCGCCCTGGAGATGAAGCTGTATATCCAGCGGTATATCCACCACATCGGCGGTCTGCCCGACTTCACGGCTCTGCGCTTCACCAAGTACAACCAGTATGAGTCCATGATACTGCCCATGGTGAAGTATCTGGAGGGCTTCGGCGTGAAGATCCACTTCGGCGTGCAGGTGACCAATGTGGAGTTCGACTGCTCCGACCCCAAGCACAAGCTGGCCAAGCGCATCGACATCATCGAGAACGGCGAAAAGGGCGGCATCGACCTGACGGAGAACGATCTGGTGTTCATCACCAACGGCGGCTGCGTGGAGAACTCCTCCATGGGCAGCCAGGACAAGCCTGCCCCCTACAACACCGAGATCAAGGAGGGCGGCGGCTGGGACATGTGGCGTAAGATCGCCGCGCAGGACCCCGATTTCGGCCATCCCGACAAGTTCTGCTACGACCCTGAGCAGACCAACTGGATGAGCGCCACCGTGGAGACTCTGGATCAGCGCATCATCCCCTATATCACCGGCATCTGCAAGCGCGACCCGTTCAGCGGCAAGGTAGTCACCGGCGGCATCGTCACCGTCAAGGACTCCAGCTGGCTGATGAGCTGGACCATCAACCGCCAGCCCCAGTTCCGTGACCAGCCCAAGGATCACTGCCTGGTGTGGGTGTATTCCCTGTTCACCGACAAGCCCGGCGACTTTGTGAAGAAGCCCATGCGGGACTGCACCGGCAAGGAGATCTGCATGGAGTGGCTGTACCACATCGGCGTGCCCGAGAATCAGATTGAAGATCTGGCCTCGAACAGCGCCAACACCGTTCCCGTCATGATGCCGTATATCGACGCGTTCTTCATGCCGCGCGCCTATGGCGACCGCCCGAAGGTCGTGCCTGACGGCGCTGTAAACTTTGCATTCCTCGGCCAGTTCGCCGAGACTCCGCGCGACACCATCTTCACCACCGAATATTCCATGCGCACTGGCATGGAGGCCGTCTATACGCTTCTGAACGTTGACCGCGGCGTCCCGGAGGTCTGGGGCAGCGTCTACGATATCCGCGACCTGCTGAACGCCACCGTTCAACTCCGCGATGGCAAAAAGCCCACCGACATGAAACTCTCCCTCGTCCAGAAGGTAGCCCTCGAAAAAGCCCTCAGCAAGATCAAGAACACCGATATTGAAAAGCTGCTGAAGGAATACAATATCATCTAAACCTGCGGCGCACAGCGCCTAGGATAATCAGAAACGCCATGAATGTCAGATTATTCGCTGACACTCATGGCGTTTCGTATTTGCAATGTTGAAGATGGTAGGCAGGCTCAGCTTTGTAGCTCCGTGTTCAATGAGATATTGGACGGCTCCTCTTGGTCCAATTTCCTCCTTTTTGAAAAAATATTTCCAAGGATTATTGTATATCCGAAGCAGATATGCTAGAATGTTTTATAAGTTCTAATCGGATACACAATAACATTTTGGAACAAAAAAAAGAAAAGGGGAGATTGTCTTGAAGCGGAAAAATGTAAAACTTCTGCCAACAGTTTGCCTTATGGTGCTGTTGCTCATGGGTATTTTTTCAATACCTGTACATGCTGAAAACACATATGTGATTAATGGCAAGCAGATCAGACTATCAGATTTCAGCTGGCCAGGCCCTGGCCGATGCTGGACATTTGCAAATAGTGTATACGAAGCAATCTGGGGAGTGGAGTTTGATTCGACGTTTACCGGAACTGCAGCTAAGGGACACAATATGTTGCGAAATCTTCCGGACTCGGAATTGACATTTACCAAGGAGCATCTGGTCGCATATGTCTCAGAAGCTCCGCTCGGATCGGTTATTCGGATCAGTAATTCCACATATTTACACAGCACTGACGGTGACGGAGGACATAGCGTGGTAATTGTCCAGAAGGACAGCAATGGATTTACCACATTCGAAAGCTGGAATGCCGGCAAGCAGGAGATTTATTGGACATGGGATAGCTTTTACCAGAATAACAGTTCCCATTACTCTACTTCTGGTTCAAGATATCCGTATATCAAATATATAAAATGGCCGAATGCTCCCGCATACGGTGGAAGTACACCGGAAGTAACAGTCAGCAAAACCGTAAAATGTCTTACTCGTATTACGATTAAAGCCAGCGCGCCGCTCTATAGAAGCGCGACGACCAATACGGTAACAGACCCGGTATGGGATAAGTTCAAAGACGAAACGTCCATATGGGCGAAAGGCTATGTAGATCTGTCAAATGGCGAACGGCGCTATTACTTTAACGCAGTAAGCGGAGGAGATAACGAGACTCACACATATTATGTACCGACAACGTCTTTGAACAGCATTGTTCCAGACCATACATATGGTGAGGCTGCTGCGGAACATCCGCATATTCAACGCTGCGAATGCGGCGCAACGAAGGAATCAGCGAGTAAGAACGCAAAATGTTATACATGCTATCCGGCAAAGGTCGTTTATTATACGGATTACCCGGCCAAAATTGTAAGCAATGACATTAACGCGGATACATTAGGCGACTATGTATACAACATCAATCAAGGAACTTATCCAGAATTTTTATTAAATATACCAAAACTGGAACCGGTAAGTGATACTATAACTTTCCTTGGCTGGTCACAGAACGAAGCAGCAACACGGATCGATTTTTATGCTGGTATGAATTATTATGATATGTCAGTGTTTGCACCAGGAGAAACGCTGCACCTCTATGCAGTATGGGAAAAGAATGATACACACAATCACATCTTTGCTGCCCCGCGCAAAGCGCATCCGCATTGGCAGATGTGCGAGTGCGGCATCGGAGAAACTTATTATGACAGCAGCTGCCAGCTTTGTACAAACCCTGATGCAGTTTCCGTCGTAAAAAGTGTAATATGCTATTCAAAAATAACGATGCTCCCGTATGAAAGCCTGTACACGACACCGGTTCCCGATGGAAATTCATATTCATTCGGAAATCAGGAGATGGAAATTTACGCGGATGGTTATGTCATTCTTTCGACTGGAGAAAAGCGTTATTTCTATAACGGCGATCCAAAGTACTACATCTCGGAATTCTCATTGAGCGATGTGCAGGTCAACCATCTGTTTAACGAGACGGATTCAACTGAGGTTCATCCGCACTATCTCGAATGTGAATGTGGTGCGACAACAACAATAGACGACAACAACTGCTACGCTTGCTACCCTGCATACATTTACTACTATCCCAATTTTGACGATCGACTCCCATATGTGCAGAAGATAGATACAAGTGTTGGGCGTTGGCCAAGTGCGGTGATTCTTCGAAACGCTTACAATATCGAACGGGAAGGGTATACGCTTCTCGGATGGTCAGGCGTAAAAGATGAAACAGAAGCATATTACACAAATGAAGAAGGACCAATTAGGATTTGGCCCGGCTTTGAAATGAAGCTCTATGCCATCTGGAAAGAAAACGCGCACACGCACACGATGGAGCACCATACGCGGAAGGATGCAACGTGCCTGAATACCGGAACAGTGGAATACTGGCTCTGCACAGACTGCGGCAAGTATTATCTTGACGCGAACGCCGCAAATGAAACAACTGCGGAAAAGACGATTTTGCCTGCGCTTGGACACAATTATGTAAATGGAACCTGTACCCGCTGCTCCGCGAAGGACCCGAATGCAGCTGAACCCGACCCGAATGCGGCGGTCGTTTCAGTCGTTCCGGTGCGCGGAAAAGCAGGGCAGACGGTCGAGGTTGCGGTTACACTGGAGAATAATCCTGGCTTCTCTGATCTTAGCCTTGAAATCGGCTATGATGCTGATGTGATAGAGCTGACAAAGGTAACGCCCAACAGTGCTGTTGGCTGCATTTTTACGACCTCGCAGCAGCTTACCCAGCTGCCGTATAGGCTTAACTGGGTCAATGGTACCGAAGACAGCACCTTTACCGGTACGCTTGTGACGCTGACGTTCCAGATCAAGGACTCAGCCGAACTGGGCAGCTATCCTGTCACGGTCAGCTATTATAAAGGAAAGTACGGAAATAACATAGACGGGGAGGATGTCAATTACAATCAAAATGGCAGCCGTGTGCCGATTATCTATGTCAACGGAAGCGTTACGGTATATTCCTATACGCCGGGGGATCTGAACGACGACGGCAGGATCAACTCCAAGGATGTAATCTGTCTGCTGCGCTATATCGCGGGCTGGGAGTTGGATGGACTGGTAGAAGACGCACTTGATGTCAATCACGATGGGAGAATCAACTCCAAGGATGCCATACTCCTACTGCGCTATATTGCGAATTGGGACGTAACGCTATATTGAGGAGGCGGCTATGGCAAAAAGACTAACGACTTGCCTTTTGGCTATGATTCTGCTGATCACGATGGTGTCCGGCGTGACGGCTGCAGGAGGGCCGAATGCCTCTGTGCAGTCTGTTTCAGCCGAGCCGGGTGATACGGTTGCGGTTGCCGTCATGTTATCAGACAATACCGGTTTTGTAGACATCAGCCTCGAGATTGGGTATGACGCAGCGGCGCTCCAGTTGGTGAAGGTTGAACAAAATACTGCGGTGGGCGGCAATTTTACAACTTCAGAGCATCTTTTCCAGCAGCCATATGTGCTCAACTGGGTTGCTACGAGCAACAACACCTTTAACGGAACGCTTGCCGTTTTGTACTTCCAGATCAGCGTTGAAGCAGTAGGGAAATACCCGATCACGATTAGTTACTACAAAGGCATGAACGGGGATTATATTGACGGAGATGACGTCAATTACAATCAGGATTTTGAACCGCTGCACCTGACGTATTCAGCAGGGAAAATTACGGTAGAGGAGCCGGAAACGCAGATCACCGTCACACTCGGCGGGAAAACGGAAGTTCTATCCGCAAAGCACGCGCTCACCGGGCAGATCTGTGTGGCAGGCTATCGGGAAAACGGTCAGCTTTGCTCCGTGAAGTTCTATCCTGCGGCAGAAAAAATCACAGCCTCGGTTGACCCCGGTGCAATCCGCGCAAAGGTATTCTGGCTGGATAGCAGCCGCCCGGTCTGCGCTGCAAAAACCATTATGATGTAAAGGGGACGCGTCAGGCTGACACATCCCCCCCACATACAGACCAGAAGAAAAGCAGGCGCCCCGTTTTCACGGAGCGCCTGCTCGCTTTTTCAAGATTCCTTATGATACCCAAAGTTGGAGATCATATAATCGCTGTCGCGCCAGTTTTCCTTGACGCGTACCCACGTCTGCAAAAAGACCTTCGTGCCCATGAAGCGTTCGCAGTCCTTGCGCGCATCCGTGCTGATTTTTTTGAGCATCTGGCCATTCTTGCCGATGATAATGCCCTTGTGGCTGGCCTTTTCACAGTAGATCGTTGCGTCGAGGTCGATAATGCCGTCGTCGCGTTCCGAGAATTTTGTGATCTCGACCGCCGTACCATGCGGAATTTCCTTTTCCAGATTCCACAGCAGCTTTTCGCGGATGATCTCGGCCATGACCTGCTTCTCGGGCATATCGGTCGAAATGCCCTCCGGGAACATGAACGGCCCCGGCTGCGCAAAGTTCTCGCAGACCTGCATCAGGCTGTCCAGCCCGTCGTGCCACTTTGCACTGATGGGAATCACATCCGTAAAGTCCAGCAGATCTTTATAGGCCGCAATAACCGGCAGCAGCGTTTCTTTTTCCACGGTATCGATCTTGTTGATGACCAGAATCGCCGGAACCTTTGCTTCCTTGATTTTCTCAATCAACTCCTGCTCCTGCGGGCCGACGTTTGCAATCGGCTCGACGAGCAGAATAACGGCATCGACGTCAGCAACCGATTGATTTACAATGTTCACCATATAATCGCCCAGCTTCGTGCGCGGTCGATGGAAGCCCGGCGTGTCGATAAACACCAGTTGTGTATCGCCGCGGTCAACAATGGCGCAGATGCGGTTGCGTGTGGTCTGGGGTTTATGGGAGACAATGGCGATCTTTTCGCCGACGAGTGCATTTGCAAGCGTGGACTTGCCAACGTTCGGGCGGCCTGCGATCGTGATCATCGCGGTTTTGGTTTTCATATCTGTTCTCCTGTGCAAAATTCAAAATACATCTGATCCTCGGCCAGATTCTCATGTCCGTCATCAATTTCTCCGACCACGCCGCCCATTTTTTCATAAAAGCGCCGTGCGGGCAGATTATGTACATTGCAGCCGCAGAAAAAACTGTCCAGTTTCCGTTCCCGCGCGGCCTGACGCACCTGTGCAAAGATGCGTCGACCCAGGCCCATATGCTGGTACGGCGGCAGCAGGTACAGAGAATTGAGGCAAAAAGAAAAGTCCTTATAGCCACCGTGGCTTGCCGCGCCATAGCTGAAATAGCCTGCACACTGGCCGCCGTCCATGACCAGATATGCCATATAATCTGTCTGCTCCAGCCTCGCCCGTTCCCGCTGCGTCTGTTCAGCAAGATCATATTCGTCGATCCATGCATCCGGATAGATTCCACGATACGTCGCGTCCCATGCGCTGCGCCGGGTCTCGGCAAGCAACTCCGCATCCGTGACTGCAGCGCGGCGGATAAAAAGATTCTGCTCCATCATCTCGGCAGTTCGATTTCGGCGAGGATCGCCTCTTCGGCGGCGCGCATCTGTTTTTTCATCGGGCCCTCGTCCACATGGTCGTAGCCCAGCAGATGCAGAATGGAGTGGATGGTCAGGTACCCGACCTCGCGCCGGGCGCTGTGGCCGAACTCGGCGGCCTGTTCCTTCGCCCGTTCGAGGCTGATGGCCATGTCGCCCAGCGGCACAAGTCCGGTGTCCGGGTCTTTATACGCGTCCCACGACGCGGGAAGCTGTCCCGCCGTCAGCTCGAACATCGGGAACGACAGCACATCCGTTGCCTTGTCGATCTGCCGGTAGGCTTTGTTGATGGCGCGGATGCCCTCGTCGTCCGTCACAAGGACGTTGATCTCGCAGGGCGTGTTGACGCCCTGATGGGCCAGCGCGGCGGTGATACATTTGGAGATCTGCTGCTTGAGCGCGAAATCGCGCAGACTGCCGCCCTCGCAGCGGATGACAATGCGGTGCTTCATTTTTTCTCCCTCTTCCAGTCCGGCTTTCTTGTAAACGTCCGGGCGCGTTCGTCCGGCAGCCGGTTCTTTTCGTATTTATCATAGGCTGCGACAATGCGCTGCACCAGCACATGCCGCACTACATCCGCAGGTGTCAGACGGCAAATCTGGATATCCTCCACGCCGTCCAGTACGCGGATGGCCTCCTTCAGACCGCTGACTTTGTCGCCCGGCAGGTCGATCTGCGTGATATCGCCGGTAATGACGATTTTCGAGCCGAAGCCGAGGCGTGTCAGAAACATCTTCATCTGCTCGCGTGTGGTGTTTTGTGCTTCGTCGAGAATGATAAAGCTGTCGTCCAGTGTCCGCCCGCGCATATATGCCAGCGGCGCAACCTCAATATTTCCGCGCTCAAGATACTTTCCATACGTCTCCGGCCCCAGCATATCGAACAGCGCGTCGTAAAGTGGACGCAGGTAGGGGTCAACCTTGTTCTGCAGATCGCCCGGTAGGAAGCCAAGCCGTTCGCCTGCCTCAACGGCGGGGCGCGTCAGGATGATGCGGTTGACTGTTTTGGCGCGGAAAGCCGCGACGGCCTCTGCCACGGCAAGATACGTCTTGCCCGTACCGGCGGGGCCGACGCCGATGGTGATGGTGTTTTTCTCAATGGCTTTGAGATAATTCTGCTGGCCGATGGTCTTGGCCTTGACGGGCCTTCCCTTGGCTGTCACGCAGACGACATCCTTGGCCATTTTGCTGACCTGATCTTCGTTTCCTGTGTTGACAAGATTAATCAGATAGCGCACCTTCTGCTCATCAATCTCCTCGCCCTTGGCAGACAGCGCCAGCAGCGCCTCGATTGCGCGGCAGCCCTTGTCGGCGGCTTCCTCGTCGCCTGTGACTTTGAGTTCGTTGTTGCGGTTCGTGATCTTGATGCCGAACGCGTCTTCGATTTTGCGTACATTTTCGTCAAAGGAGCCGAAAACATCAATTAGCTGTTCGACACGCTCGGCATTGATGGTCCGTTCTGTCATTCAATCGCTTCCTTTAGGCTTGCGGGCCGCATGCGAGCAATCATTTCCTCGCACCGCAGACTTGCGTGCAGGCGGATACAGCCGCCGGAACGCTCCGTCCGAACAGAGCAGCCCGTAATGGTTCCGGCAATCATATCGCGCAAGGCATCTGCCTGCACCAACTCCAAAAGCCGGTCTTCCGCGTCCTGCGCCCGCAATTTTTCTTCTCTTGTATCATACTCACAAATTCTTGTAATTGCAATCCCCAATGGCAAAGAAAAACCGCCAGGAAGCGTGAAATACTGCGTTTTTGTCTCTTTTTCATAAGACCGCTCCGGTACAGCTGCACAGAAAAGCGAAATACGCCGCCGTCCGACAAGCAAACTGACCGCATAGCGCGGCGCAGCACGCCGCTCCTTGACCTGCTCTGTCTCTGGGACGATGCACACGGCCTGCCGGACCGTCTCGGCGTAGATCTCTGCCCGTGCTGCCGTTACCTGCGTTTTAAAGCCGAAATCCGTATAAGCGGACACCAGCAACTCTCCGCTTGCAACAGCTTGCCCCGGCACACAGAGGCAGTTTCCGGCCACAGCCTCCACGCGCGTCAGAACGCCTGCGCGCGCCGCGATTACGTCCGTTGGTGCTTTTCGGTCCAGAACGGGCTCTTTGTCAGGCCGTTCCCGCACGACCACACGCGCGCACATGCCGCTCTGCTGCACGGTCAGCCACTGCAGCTTCGGAATGCGCAGAAGCATCTGATTTTTCAGTTCCTGCGGCTTGATCGACGGCCCATATGTTCCAAAGCCTACGCCAAGTTCCTGCAGTTCCCGCAAAATCTGTGCACTCGGCACAGCCTCGTTGCCCTCAACTTCATAGAAAAAAACAAACTTCGGCACAAGAATTGCTGCCGTAATAGCGGCTGCCAGCAAAATAAGAAGCACGGGCCGCTTCCACAGCCCGTCGAACACAGCAGAGAAGCCGCTGCGCTCGAGAACTGCACAGTCGCAGCCACCCATGCGAATCTGCTGCGCTGCACGCGCCTCATCCCGCCGCAAAATCCAGATCTCAGCGGTAAAGCCGTCCGGCTTTGCGCAGAAATGAAACGCGATACGCGCCTTTGCCAGTCGCTGCATGCACCATTCCGGGCTTGCTCCCGTGATGGACAGCCGAGATACGCCGAGAAAAAACCAGATCACCCGCCACATCCGCGCAGACCTCCCTCGCCGTAGGTCAGAGAGTCGATTTGACCAATGATCGTCAGCCGTTCGCGGTGCATCTGCCGAATCTCCAGCCCGCTTCCTACAACGGTCAGACTTCCGATGTTCAGCCCGATCACGATCCGCTCCCGGTTATATTCCAGAATTCCGGTGTGCCGGTCAACCGAACATTCCCGAAATCCGTTGACCTCCAGATGCGGCAGCCCTGCGGCAATATCCATCGGCAGTCCCAGCCGCATGGATGCGGCGGCCAGATACGAACGCAGTTTTTTCAAACGGCAGCGCCTCCTGTTTTTCGTTTGCTATATGCTTATGCCGGACAGACTAATTCTTTCCATGGCTGCATAGGTTTTTATCCGAGGGAGGGGAGAGGCATGAGAAAGCTATTTCAGGCGCTTGCGCTTCTGGCGGCGTTTGTTCTGCTGATTGCTCTGCCGCAGGTTGCGGCGGATGGTGTACGCAGCGCGCTCACGCTTTGCGGACGGGTGATCCTGCCGTCGCTGTTTCCGTTTTTTGTGTGCAGCAATTTATTCCTGCTGCTCGGCTTTTCTACGCGGTTTTCCGCGCGATTCGGCGGCGCGGCGGCAAAGCTTCTGCGTCTGCCGCCCGCAGCGGGCAGCGCGTTTCTGCTCGGTCTTCTTGGCGGCTATCCGGCGGGCGCACAGGCTGTTGGGGTGCTTTATACACGCGGTGAACTCTCCGAGCCGGACGCTGAACGCGCGCTTGCCGTCTGTAATCAATCCGGGCCGTCGTTTATCTTCGGCGTGCTCGGCGGCGCAGTCTTCAAAAGCGCGGCGGCAGGCGCTTTTTTGTACGCGGTTCAAATCATTTCCGCTGTACTTGTTTGCCGCTTGACCGCGAAAAAACAGCCCACGTCCGCAAAGTCTGCTGCCAAGCCGCAGCAGCCCGAATCTTTTGCCGCAGCTTTTTCCGAGTCAGTGCGCCGCGCAGGGATGAACGCAATTCAAATCTGCATGTTTGTTACGGTCTTTTCCGTTCTCTCCCGCTATTTTCTGCTTGCCGCAGGCCGCTTCCTGCCGTCAGAGGCACTGCCGTTGTTCCTCGGTACGCTGGAACTGTCCGCAGGCTGCGCGGCGCTGACAGACTGCGCGCTTGCGCTTCATTGGAAGCTGTGCATTGCATCAGTGCTTTTGTCCTTCGGCGGCATAAGTGTTCTGGCACAGAGCCGGGCCGCCGTGCAGGAGTACGGGCTGAGCGGAAAGCGGCTCCTGCCGTGCAAGGCGCTTCAGGCTGCGCTTTCCTGCACGCTCACGCTCAGTGCCGCACCGCTACTGCACGCGGAAAGCTGGCCCGCTGCCGCGCTTTCCGGCGTGGAGAGCCCGGAAACGACAGGGGCAGTGTCACTTCTTCTTTGTGCGGTAAGTCTTCTGCTGTTTCGCAAAAAGTACCATAGCAATTTGCGCGGAAAGCGTGTATAATGGGGGCAACACGAAAGAAAAGAGAGGCGGCTTGCCATGCTGTTCCGAAAGAAGATCGACCGCTACTGTACTTATTGCCAGTTCGCGGGGAAAATTGACGATGAAACGATGGTCTGTCAGTTCTGCGGCATCGTCCCCAGCGACCACCGCTGCCGCCGCTTCCGCTACGACCCCCTCCGACGCATCCC
>ERZ1027176.1046-NODE-1046-length-11565-cov-4.786186_pt1 | contig 11565 bp, 10 predicted proteins | sample MGYA00519248_ERZ1027176 | MGnify/ENA primary metagenome ERZ1027176 (study PRJEB26926, sample SAMN06164413) | human gut metagenome | biome: ENVO:00009003; feature: ENVO:2100002; material: ENVO:00002003 | host: Homo sapiens | place: USA | collected 2012 ...
ATCTACACGCGTAAGATCGTCGGCAGCGTCAGATGTGTATAAGAGACAGCTTTCGGCGAAGGCACGCTGCGTGCTGCGGTCGATGCCGGCATCAAGGTCAAAGCCATGGCTCCGACCCCTACGGTCCCTTCGATGGCCAAAGCCGTCGATATTTACCTCACGAAACTGGCGAAAGGCGAACAGATCGAAGATGTCGCCGTCACGCACGACGCCGACAAAGAGGAGTTCATCCGAACCCAACAGCATAAGTTAGCCAAGAAAAGCCGTACCCGGCGCACGACTCCGGCGGAGAAGAAATAACGGAACGGCTCCGTGCGACCATCACCGGTTCAAAGTGCGATTCCGAAGGATTCCATCCGGCAAACAAGAAGCGGACGACGCTATTTCCGTCGCGATTTCGCCGACACCAACCGAAAACGGCATTAAAACCGCATACAGTTACCTGTTTCAGCTATGACAGACCGTTCGCTTCCTCGTCAGGAAAGGCTTCGTTCGTTCGGGGCCATCCGCCGCCTGTTCGAAAGCGGGGAGAGCGGATTCGTCTATCCGCTGCGCTACGTCTGGATCGCCGAAGCGGACGAAATTCCTTCGGTCGAAGTACTCTTTTCGGTTCCCAAGAAGTTTCAGAAACGGGCCAACAAGCGCAATCTGCAGCGTCGTCGTATGAAGGAGGCTTACCGGCTCAACAAAGAGATCTTCGACCGGGAGGGAAATCCCGTCGCACTGGATCTCGCCCTGATCTATTCATCCAAAGAGCTCACCCCCTACCGGGTCATAGAACATGCCGTACAGAAAATCATGGAACAAATTATGGCGAGGCTTTAAGTGGGTCTGCACGCTGCCGCTGATCGTGCTGGTAAAGTTCTATCAACGCTGCATATCGCCCTTCACTCCCGCTTCGTGCCGCTACACGCCGACCTGTTCCCAATACGCGCTCGAAGCGCTGCGCAAGTACGGTCCCCTGAAAGGAACGTGGCTTACGCTCAAAAGACTCTCGCGCTGTCATCCCTGGGGCGGCAGCGGATACGACCCCGTACCCTAATAAAGGTCGGCGGACTTTTTCGTATCCGACCCTGCATCCCGAAATCCGAGCGGATCGCAGGGTTCGTTATTCCGGTTATTTCCCGAAACCGGCCGTTCGTCGATAAAATTCCCCTCTTCGTCTATTTCAATTGCACGCACGGAAAGCCGTCGTTAGTTTTGCGTCAAAACCAAAACCATGAAACGACTCCTGCCGATACTGCTTTGCTCCCTTCTTCTGTCGGGGCTACGGAATGCAACCGCACAGGAAGCGTCCAAAACATGGACCTTGCAGGAGTGTCTGGACTACGCTTACCAGAACAACATCCAGGTACGGCAAAGCCGCAACAACCAACTTTCGGGCATCGAGGATACCAAACAGGCGAAAGCCGCCCTCTTTCCGTCGCTGGTGGCATCGACCACGCAAAGTTACACGAACTACCCTTCGTCCGAAGTCACGGACAACAACAGTTATACGGGGACCTACGGCATAACGGCGGGAATGACGATCTTCGAAGGTGGCAAGCTCCGTACGGAAGTCAAGAGGCAGAAAGTCCAGAATCAAATGGATGCTCTCTCGGTCGAGGAATCCGTGAACGACATCCGCATCGCCATCGTACAGGCTTACATGCAGTGCCTTTACGCCGCCGACGCCGTGCGAATCAACCGCAGCACGGCCGAAGCCTCGAAGGCCCAGCGCGACCGGGCCGAAGAGATGCTGCGCACGGGCTCGATCAGCCGCGTGGATTTCGCCCAGCTCCAAAGCCAATATTCGAGCGACGAATACCAGATAGTCGTAGCCGGCTCGACACTGGACAACTATAAACTGCAACTCAAGCAACTGCTTGAATTAGATATTATGGAAGAGATGAATCCGGCCGTGCCGGGGGTTAAAGAAGAGAACGTGCTGAAGGCTTTGCCGCCCAAAAACGAAGTGTATGAAACGGCTCTGAAAGTCATGCCTCAGATCCGTAGGGGAGAGTTGGGCATCGAGGCGGCGAAGCTGGAAGAAAAAAGCGCACGTGCCGGATTCTTCCCTTCCATATCCCTATCCGCCAGCGTGGGAACGGGACATATGTCGAACAACGACTTCGAAAGCGGCAGCCAGATATGGAACCGCTTCAACGAAAACGTAGGGCTCACGCTCAACATCCCGATTTTCTCGAACCGTAAGAACCGCACGGCCGTCAATAAGGCGAAAATCGCCCTCAACGACAGCTATCTGGAGTGGACATCGCTGCAAAAAGAGCTGTTACGGAACGTGGAATCGGCCTACCTGGACGCCGTATCGGCCCAGGCCCAGTATCTCTCGGCCCGCGAAAAGGAGAAATACGCCCGGGAGAGTTACGAGCTGACCAGCGAACAGTTCCGCGTCGGAGTGAAAAACACCGTCGAGCTGATCACGGCCCAAAACGAATATTCGGCAGCACAGCAACAGGTCCTGCAAGCCAAATATCTCACCCTGCTGAGTATCGAACTGCTCAACATCTATCAGGGGCTTCCTGCGAGCGACATTTACTAATCCGCACAAGCGGGTTCCGCCAAGCGGGGCCGCACCGGATAAATCGATAATCGAAGATATGAAAAAACGGAATCTGCTCATAGCGGCGGGCGTAGTAGCCGCAGGCGTCTGCATCTGGCTGATCGCACGCCCCTCGAAAGGGCCGAAAGTCCTGCTCGAAACCGCCCCCATAAGCCATATCACCATCCGCAACTCGGTGACGGCGACCGGAACGGTCGAGCCGGTTACGCAGGTCGAGGTCGGCACGCAGGTATCGGGCATCATCGACAAGCTCTATGCCGACTACAACGACCAGGTGAAAGCCGGACAACTGATCGCCGAAATGGACAAGGTGACCCTACAGGCCGAACTCGAATCGGCTCAGGCACAACTCGCCAGCAGCAAAACCGAATACGAATACCAGACCAAGAACTACGCCCGCACCAAGACCCTGCATGAAAAACAACTGGTGAGCGATGCAGAGTACGACCAGGCTTTTTACCTCTACGAAACGGCCCGCAACGCCTACGAGCAGAGCCAGGCGGCAATGGTCAAGGTAAAGCGCAACCTGGGTTATGCGACCATCACCTCGCCGATCGACGGCGTGGTCATCAGCCGTGCCGTCGAAGAGGGCCAGACGGTGGCTGCCGGATTCGAAACCCCGACGCTCTTCACCATCGCCAACGACTTGACACAGATGCAGGTCGTGGCCGATGTGGACGAAGCCGACATCGGCCAGGTCGCCGACGGCCAGCGGGTACAGTTCTCCGTAGATGCCTATCCGGACGACACGTTCGAGGGGACGGTCCTCCAGGTACGGCTCGAAGCCACGACCGAATCGAACGTGGTCACCTACGAAGTGGTCATCGACGCTCCGAATCCCGACCTGAAACTCAAACCGGGACTTACGGCCAACGTGACGATCTTCACGCTCGAAAAAGACGACGCAACAGCCGTCCCGACCAAAGCCCTGCGCTTCGTTCCCAATGCGGAACTGTTGGGAGAGATCGGATTGACCGCAGTCGAAACGGACAGTCAGGCGGCTCCGGGAAGCAGGGAACTGTGGGTGAAGGAGGGAACGACGCTCCGCCCCCGCCGGGTATATGCAGGCGCTGCCAGCGGCGACATGACCGAAATCACCGAAGGGCTCACGGGCAGCGAGGAGATCGTTACCGGACTGGTAACGGCCAAGCCCCGCGAGGAGACTGCCGCCATCGAGCGCAGCCCCTTCATGCCGGGACCTCCGGGAAGCAACGACAAGAAAAAATAGCGAACGACGATGAAAGAGGTCATCCGATTGGACAACATACGACGGGATTTCGTCGTCGGCGACGAGGTGGTGCACGCACTGCGCGGAATTTCGCTGACGATCACCGAAGGAGAGTTCGTGACGATCATGGGCACCTCGGGATCGGGAAAATCGACGCTGCTGAACACGCTCGGCTGCCTCGACACGCCTACCTCGGGCGAATACTACCTGGACGGAATCGCCGTGCGCTCGATGGACAAGAACGCCCGTGCCACACTGCGCAACCGCAAGATCGGTTTCGTCTTCCAGAACTACAATCTGCTGGCCAAAACTACGGCGCTGGAGAACGTCGAACTGCCGCTCATGTACAACTCGACCTACTCGGCCGCGCAGCGACGGGAACGAGCCGAACAGGCGCTTCGCAACGTCGGTCTGGGCGACCGCATGCTGCATAAGAGCAACCAGATGTCGGGCGGCCAGATGCAACGCGTGGCGATCGCGCGGGCACTGGTCAACGACCCCGCCGTCATCCTCGCGGACGAAGCGACGGGCAACCTCGACACCCGCACCAGCTTCGAAGTGCTGGTGCTCTTCCAGCAGCTCCACGCCCAGGGCCGCACGATCATCTTCGTAACGCACAACCCCGAAATCGCCCGTTACAGCAGCCGCAACGTAACCCTGCGCGACGGACACATCATAAGCGACGTCCGCAACGAAGAGATCCTGAGCGCTGCCGAAGCTCTGGCGAAACTGCCCGCAACCGACGACTAAAACAAACCATCCATCCGAACCCGAGCACGGAAACACGAGCAGACCATGAACCTCACGAATCTTTTCAAAATAGCCTTCAAAGCACTCAGCAACAACAAACTGCGCGGATTCCTCACCATGCTGGGCATCATCATCGGCGTGGGGTCGGTAATCACGATGCTGGCGATCGGACAGGGATCCAAACGGAGCATTCAGGCCCAGATCAGCGAAATGGGATCGAACATGATCATGATCCATCCCGGCGGCGACCGGCGGGGCGGTGTGCGGCTCGACGCGGCGGACATGGAGTCGCTCAAGCTCAAGGACTTGGAAGACATTCAGGCGCAGGCGCGCTATATCAGCTACATTTCGCCTTCGGTCAACAGTTCCGGGCAGGCCATCTTCGGTGCCAACAACACGCCGACGACCGTTTACGGTATCAGCCCCGAATACCTGGACATTCGGCGCTACAAAGTCGAGGACGGGGACATCTTCTCGGAACAGGACGTCAAGACCGCCGCCAAGGTATGTCTGGTGGGCAAATCGGTCGTGGACGAGCTTTTTCCGGACGGAGAAAGTCCTGTGGGCAAAGTGATCCGTTTCGGAAAGATTCCGCTACGCATCGTCGGCGTACTCGAGAGCAAGGGTTATAACAGTATGGGTATGGACCAGGACGACCTGATTCTGGCCCCCTACACCACAGTTCAGAAGCGAATCCTCGCCATCACCCACCTGCAATCGATCACCTGCTCGGCATTGAGCGAAGAATATACCGACCAGGCCATCGAGGAGATCACGCAAATCCTGCGGACCAACCACAAGCTCAAGGCGACCGACGAAGACGACTTCACGATCCGCTCCCAGCAGGAGCTTTCGTCGATGCTCACTTCGACGACCGACATGATGACCCTGCTGCTGGCGGCCGTGGCGGGCATTTCGCTGCTCGTGGGCGGCATCGGCATCATGAACATCATGTATGTCTCGGTGACCGAACGCACCCGGGAAATCGGCCTGCGCATGAGTATCGGAGCCAAAGGGCGCGATATTCTGGCGCAGTTCCTGATCGAATCGATCCTGATCAGCGTCACGGGCGGCGTGATCGGCATCCTCGTCGGCGTGGGCGCCGCCGTACTCGTCAATATCTTCGCGGCATTCCCGATCTATATCCAGCCCTGGAGCGTTTTCCTTTCGTTCGCCGTCTGCACCCTTACAGGCATCTTCTTCGGATGGTACCCGGCCCAGAAAGCCGCGATGCTCAACCCCATCGACGCACTGCGCTACGAATAACCGCTTTTCAGGATAAGATACCGACCCTATTTTTTCGGAAAACCGGCCGAATCCGAAACAGCCGTCGCCATACAGAAAAAGAAGCATGAAATACCCGGATAATTCCTATATTTGCAACAGGATGACATCCCTGCAATCCAGACATACGGGCTTCTGGCTCCACCTGGCGGCCTGGAGCGTGGTTTTCGGCCTTCCCCTCTTCGTACCGGGCGGCCGCGAACCCGTTATGAACATGCAGGAATACGTGCGGTTTCTGGTGGTTCCCCTCTCCTTCATGGCAGTATTTTACGTGAACTACCTCCTGCTGATCGACCGCTACCTTTTCACGCGGCATGTGGGGCGATTCCTGCTCGCTAATGCGCTGCTCGTGGCCGGAGTCATGCTACTCGTACACCTTTTCTTCCGCTTCGGAATACCGCCGCGCCCCCACCATCCGCCGATGGAGCGTCCGTGGCAGGATACGATGTTCTTCTTCCTGCGCAATGCCATGCTCTACCTGCTGGTAGTCGGAGTGAGCGTCGCCATCCGGATGACGGGACAGTGGTACCGGGCCGAAAACATCCGCAAGGACTTGGAGCGCAGCCGCTCCGAAGCGGAGCTGCAAAACCTCAAGAGCCAGCTCAACCCCCATTTCCTATTCAACACGCTCAACAACATCTATTCGCTCATCCAGCTCGATCCCGACCGGGCCCAGCAAACGGTGCACGACCTGAGCCGCCTGCTGCGGTACGTACTCTACGACAGCAGCCGGCCGACGGTACCTCTCAAGGCCGAAATGGACTTCCTGGGCAATTACATCGAGCTGATGCGCATCCGCCTGCCGCGCCATGTGCGGCTCGATGTTTCGCTGCCCGAAAATCCGTCGCATACCCTCGTGGCGCCGCTGCTCTTCATCTCGCTGGTCGAAAACGCTTTCAAGCACGGCGTAAGCAACGACCGCCCTTCGTTCATCGACATCGACATCCGGGAAGAGGAAGGAGTACTCGCCTGCCGGATCGAGAACAGCTTCTTCCCCAAATCGGAGGCCGACCGCAGCGGCTCGGGCATCGGGCTTGCGAACCTTTGCCGGCGGCTCGAAATGATCTATCCCGGGCGTTACGAAATGAAATACGGACAACACGGCGACACGTACGAAACCCTGCTCCGCATTAACCTGACCGACCGATGAAACTGACCTGCGCCATTATCGACGACGAGCCGCTGGCGGTCGAACTGCTCGAAAGCTACGTGCGGAAAACCCCCTTTCTGGAATTGAAGGGAGCTTACAACGGAGGCATCACGGCACTCGAGGCCCTGAAAACCGAACCGGTGGACCTGCTTTTCTGCGATATCCAGATGCCGGAACTCAGCGGCATGGAGCTCTCGCGGATGCTCCCGACCCGGACCCGGGTCGTCTTCACGACGGCTTTCGACCGATACGCCGTCGAAGGATTCCGCGTGGGTGCGGTGGACTACCTGCTCAAGCCGATCAGCTATGCCGACTTCCTGACGGCCGCCAACAAAGCCTTCGAATGGTTCGAACTCAAGCGCCGCAGCGTCGGCAAACCATCGCCTGCAGAAGCTGGGCCCGGAAGCATCTTCGTCAAGACCGAATACCGGCTTCGGCAGATCGAATTAGATAAAATCCTCTACATCGAAGGACTCAAGGACTACGTAAAGATTTACGTCGAAGACGAACCCCGCCCCGTGCTGTCGCTCATAAGCCTCAAGACGTTGGAAGAACAACTACCCGCCGAACGTTTCGTCCGGGTACACCGCTCCTACATCGTCCAACCCTCCAAAATCCGAATCATCGAGCGGGGCCGGATCGTCTTCGGCAAAACGTACATCCCCGTTTCAGACGGCTACAAGGAGGCTTTTTACGCATTTCTGGAAGCCCGCTCCCTAATGCCCAAAAGCGATAAATAAGCCTGTTTCCACCCACGAAAAAAGGTCATCGTTCCCGCGATGACCTTTTCCGTACCGATCCCTTCGGATCAGCGCCGCCCGATATCTTCGTAAGTGGTCTGCAACATCGCCTTGCCCCACTCCAACCTTTCGGACTGCGGGCCGGTTTGAGAAAGCACCGTTTCGCCCGTATTGTCATAGACCGTTTCGCCGTCGGCGTCGATCACGCCGAACCCGTCGCTGAAACAGTAGTAACCGAACTTATGGGGCGGAGTCGCTCCGAAAATATTCTTGCTGTAATCGAATTCGTCGTGCGGAAGGCCCATCTGCGCCAGAAGCGTAGCGCAAATGTCGATTTGCGAGGCATACGTATCTACTGTTCGGGAGGCGGTCGCAAGTGCGCCTCCGAGCCAAATCATCGGAATCCGGTGTCGCAGCGGAGCGTTGTAGGCCAGATCGTACGGATAGGGGTAGCCGTGATCGGCGACCAGCACCACTAATAAATTGTCCCACACGGGCGACTCCCGCAGCCGGTCGATCAGACGTCCGATCTGTGCATCGGAGAAGGCCATGGCATTCAACAGCTTGTCATCGAATTTTGCGAACGGCACCTCGAACGGCTCATGGCTCGAAAGGGTCAGCAGACCCGCCAGAAACGGTTGTTCCGCTCTGCCCAGCGCTTCCACCTCGTCCCCGAAAAGATCGACCACCACGTCGTCGGCATAGCCCCATTTCGAAGTCGGGGCATCGAGCTGCATATCCTTCTGCCAGATCAGCTCCTCCCAGCCGGTCGAATACATGAACGAAGCCTGGTTGGTGAAGTTCAGGTCGCCGCCGTACATGAATACCGAACGATAACCTTCCCGGCCGAGAGAACGGGCCAGCGAAGGCAGCGTGGCGCTTTTTCGCGGCAGCTTCATGATCGACATGGTCGTTTGGGCCGGAAATCCGCACAGGACGGCCACCTGTCCCCGGTCGGTACGGAACGAATTGGCGAAGAAGTTTTCGAACCAGACACCCTCCCGCTTGAAACGCTGCATGTTGGGCATCACAGGCTCGCCGTTCACCGTTTCGTCCATGATCGTTCGGCCGAAGCTCTCCAGCAGGATCAGTACGACGTTCGGCCGGTCGCTGCGCAGCAGTCGGGGCGTACCGGCATCGGCCCCGGGACGGTTGCCCCGCAACTCTTCGAAAAGAGTCTTCCGCCGCTCCTCTTCGAAGAACGGATAAGCCTCGGCATAGTTCTCATTGTCCCCGACCGAAGAGAGAAACGAAAAAACGGGGTTCGTCGCAGCGTGGTTCAGGAACATGTTCGAGCTGAAATAGACCTTGCTGACATTCGCCGTGGCGACCGTCACGCCACCTCGGATCGCCAGAAAAGTCAAGCCGCCGATCAGCAGCGTCGCAACCGTCGGGACAATCCGGCCCCGCAGGGGAACGGGTTCGACCCGGAAAAGCCGTAAAATCCACCGGTAACTCCAGATCATCGCCCCGGCATAGACCAGCATGATTAAAATCTGCCGCAGAACTTCGCCCCAACTGGCACTCGCAAGCGCCTCCCCAGGATCGGAAAGGTAGATCAGCACCGAACCGTCGAGCCGAAAGCCCCAATAGCCGTACAGGTTGAGATCGACGGCGAAGATCGCGGCCGTCACCAGTGCGATCAGCGAAAAATAGACCGTCAGAACGATCCGCCACACCCGCTGCGAAAGGGGAATCCAGAACGATGCCAGCGCGACAAGTACCGGAAAAGCGGTGACGTAACCCGCCACCGTGCAATCGAGTGAGAGTCCATGCCAAAGAACTCCGAGCCACTCCCCGAAAGAGGCCTCTGCTGCCCGGGCATGGTAGAAAAGCAGGAAAGCCGGCTTCTGCAACAGCATCCAACCTACTGTCGTACAGAAAACGGCCCCCAGAAACAACAGGCGTCGCACGTCAGATCTTCTCACCATAAGCCAGATCGCCCGCATCGCCGATACCCGGCACGATATAAGCCCGCGAAGTCAATTCCTCGTCCACCGCAGCACACCAGATCGTGGTCGTGCGCTTGGGCATATTCTTCTCCACATATTCGACCCCCTGTTCGCTGGCGATAACCGCCGCGACATGGGTATGCGCGGGCTGCCCGCCCCGTTCGCACAGCGCATTGTAGGCCAGCACGAGGGAAGAACCGGTAGCCAGCATGGGATCAACCAGCAGCAAAGTCTTGCCCTCCAGCTCGCCACACGAGATGTATTCGACCTTGACGGTAAACTTGCCGTCCTTGGTACTCTTGCGATAAGCCGAAACGAAAGCGTTCTGCGCGTCGTCGAAGTAGTTCAGGAATCCCTGATGGAAGGGAAGTCCCGCCCGGAGGATCGTAGCGATCACGACCTGGTCGGAGATCATCGCTACCGAAGCCTCGCCCAGCGGAGTTTCGACCACTTTCACCGCATACTCGAACGTTTTCGATATTTCATAGGCCATGACCTCTCCGATACGCTCCAGATTACGGCGGAAACGCATCGAATCCTTCTGAATCGACTTGTCGCGGATTTCGGCGACAAACTTGTTGAGAACGGTGTTCTGACTGTTGAGAATGTGCAACATAAGGTTGTATTTATTTAACTTTTGTTTCAGGTCAATAGAGGAAGTTGTTGAATGGATAGCGGCCCGAATGGATTTCACGGACCATGCCGTACAGATCCGAACGCAGCTTCTCGATATTGATCTTCTCGACCGCCGAAATAAAGATGCAGGGCGTATTGGCCCGGGCGATCCAGCTCTGTTTCAGGTCTTCGAGCGAACGATTTTCACGCGTGGAAGGCGTCAGGTCGTCAGGCTCCTTCTCCACATAAGTATAAGCGTCCACCTTGTTGAAAACCAGATAAACCGGTTTATCCCCGGCACCGATATCCTGTAACGTCTGCTTCACCACGGCGATCTGGTCCTCGAACTGCGGATGCGAAATATCGACCACGTGCAGCAACAGGTCGGCTTCACGCACCTCGTCGAGGGTCGATTTGAACGACTCGATCAGTTCGGTCGGCAATTTGCGGATGAAACCCACGGTATCCGACAGCAGGAAAGGCAGGTTGTCGAAAACCACCTTTCGCACCGTCGTATCGAGCGTGGCGAAGAGTTTGTTTTCGGCGAACACCTCGCTTTTCGAAATCAGGTTCATCAGGGTCGATTTGCCGACGTTGGTATAACCCACCAGCGCCACACGCACCATCGAACCCCGGTTCGATCGCTGGACAGCCATCTGACGGTCGATCTTTTGCAGATCCTCCTTGAGTTTGCTGATCCGGTTGCGGATGATTCGACGGTCGGTTTCGATCTCGCGCTCGCCGGCACCGCCGCGCGTTCCCGTACCGCCCCGCTGCCGCTCCAGGTGCGTCCACATACCCGACAGACGCGGGAGCATATACTGGTAATTGGCCAACTGCACCTGGGTCTTGGCATAGGCCGTCTGCGCCCGCGACATGAAAATATCGAGAATCAGACGCGTGCGGTCGAGAATCCGGCAGGGCATGGCCGCCTCGATGTTACGCGTCTGCGACGGAGAGAGTTCGTCGTCGAAAATCGCCACGTCGATCTCCTCTTCCTTGCAATAGGCAGCGATCTCCTCCAATTTCCCCGGACCGACATAAATACGGGCCGACGGCTGTGGAAGGCGCTGCGTAAAACGACGGACACCTACGATACCGGCCGTTTCAGCCAAAAATTCCAATTCGGCGAGGTACTCTTCCGCCTGACGCGGATCCTGTTGATCCCGGATGACCGCGACCAGTACGGCCCGTTCGAACCCGGCCCCGGAAGCGGGTTGATCGTTCTTCGTTACAATCTCTTTATTCTTATTCCTGTCTCTTATACACATCTGACGCTGCCG
>ERZ1027176.1055-NODE-1055-length-11497-cov-14.436899_pt1 | contig 11497 bp, 10 predicted proteins | sample MGYA00519248_ERZ1027176 | MGnify/ENA primary metagenome ERZ1027176 (study PRJEB26926, sample SAMN06164413) | human gut metagenome | biome: ENVO:00009003; feature: ENVO:2100002; material: ENVO:00002003 | host: Homo sapiens | place: USA | collected 2012 ...
GATGCTCAGGAGTCTCGTGGGCTCGGAGATGTGTATAAGAGACAGGCTTTTGTACTATATTGCCTGTATTTTGAACAGTCATAACCTTTTTCATTTACTTTTCTTTTTATTGTAACACCAGACATTCCTGAGCCACAATCATTACATACGCACATTCCCGAAAAATAGTAATCATGTTTTTTATTTGCACCTGATATATTATGTTGCATTTTAATTCCAAAATGGTTGGATTTTTCATATATAAGAATCCAATTTTTTTATTAAATGTTACATTTTTTGGAAAAATTTTATTTTTCTATAGGGTATGTTTCATTTTCTATTTAAAATGTTAAGTTTTTAAATAAAATTTATAAAAACTTTTATTATGAAAGAACAAAAAAACTAAGAAATTCATTACTTTTTTATAACCTTTTCAAATTTTTTCAAAATTTGCAGGAACAGGGAGTCACCCCGAACTCCCATTAACGCCTAAAAGCGTGGCTTTTATCGGGTGACTCATAAAAAAACAGGGTGACTTTTAGTCACCCCCCTTAATTATAAAATTTATTTAAATTTATATTGTTAAACCTTCATCTTTTTCTTTATTTACAATGGTACTTTTATAAGTATCATTAATAAATTTATCTCCTAGTTCATTAACACCTGTACCACTTCTATTATTATGACTTCTACCTAAAATTATTTTATGTTGAACATCAATTCCTAAACTTTGTAATATATCAATAGTTTTTTTCGCTCTGCAAAACATTTCTCTTCCTAAAGCTTCTCTTTGTTGTTTCCCAACCTCAATTGGTACACTTCTATTAAAATAACTCATATCATGCATAGGAGCTGGATTACCTAAATCATCAACTCTTGAATCTGATTTATTTTGTGTTTCCAATTCACCTACATAATATCTAAACTTAATTTTTGAATAACTTTCTAAATCAAATTTCTTACCGGTCAACTCTTCGTAATTTGCTATTCCTATTGGATATGGTATTCTTTCTGTTGGAATAGGGATACTACCGCTTGCTCCACCTATGCATGCAGTTTCAACTATTTCTGGATGTAACAAGGCAAATCTTTGTGCAAAAACTCCCGAACTCGAATAACCATTTAGAAATATTTTATCTTTAATAATTAATCCTTTTTCTATCTGTAAAATAGATCTTGCTTTATTAATAATATTTACAACTTGCTCATCCATTCTATAATTTTTATCCTTACTAGAAAGACTAAAACATTCTTGAGATAGTTGTTGAAAATAAGGATAATCATTATAACTTGGTATTAATGGAACAACAATTGGGCTCGGTAAATCATTTGTTAATTGAGCCAACCTAATCCCTGTTTGTCCTCCTTGTTCTATAATTTTTTCTAGTTCTTCACTTTCTAAATTATTAGATTCAACTATAAGTTGATTGTTTATATTTGATGATAAAGGTATTGCAAGAATACTCGGTATATTAATACCTCTATCCATATCCATAGCCAAAATTTTTATTTTATATGGTACCCCATTAATTTGATATTCAAACTCAACATCTTTACCTGAATTTAATTTATTACATATATATTTTATCAATTCTTCTTTATTCATATTCATCACCTGTTTAACTTAATCTTTATCTAATTCCTATGATAACATAAATCCATTTATCCTGTCAAATCAAGTCCTTTCTAAAAATTATTAGCATAAAGTTTACTAAAATCAAAATTACTATAATCCCTGTCACTTTTGTATCGCCAATTATTATAATTTATATTATTATTCTTTAATATATCTTTAACATCCGTGTTAATAGGTCTTGTCCTAATTTGTTTATAGGTATTAACACATTTGTTAATAGGTGTAAGAATTCTTTTTAGTATTTCTTTTGAATTTTCTTTATATACTATTTTAACATTAATATAGCCTTTATCTCTTAAAGAACTAATTAGTCTTGAGCTATGTACTTTTGATATATTTAGCATAGAGCTTATGTATGAATTTGACATTATACATTCTTGATTTTTACTTAATGATAGAATCATTGAATAAATGCTCTTTTCTTTATCTGTTAAATTTCTATCTTTTGTTATATATTCTGGTAATATAATATACTTTGAATTTTCTCCTTCCAAATTATTTAAATCTTCCTAATCAATCGCCTCACGATCGATTTTGTGGCAATTTTTATTCATTTTAGAGTAAGTTATCGATTAAAGAAATGTTAAGCAATATCAAGCGTTTCTGATATTTCCCCAAATTGTATGCTCATACGGGGGTAAAATCTCCTGGGTGCGAAAATAGCACAATCCATTTGCCTTTATAGTTACTTAATTTAATATTTCCCATTGTTGTTGTTGCCTCAAAATCCGGAGCATATTGTCCTATTTTTATAATTCCATTCATCATTATCTCATAATCCATAAAAAATAAACCTCCTACATAATTTGATATATATTATGCAGGCAGGTTTTTCCTTGTGATTATAGTCACGAATTTTGAAGGTTATTGCACTTTTATATATTTAATTTTCTACTATTTGCACTTGTGTTATATCAGATATTTTTGCTGCGAAATATGGTAATTCCTTATCCTTTTCTTTCAAAAAAATGCAAAAAGTATCATTTACTAAAAATTCTCTTGGCTCTAAATCTGGTAATAATGCTGTTGTTTTGTTCGTCATTCCCGCTTCGCTTTTTACTCTTCCACCTTTTTCATCCAAAGAAAATTCTATTGTTTGTACTGCTTTTTCTATAACATATTCTTCTCCACTGGCAAATAAAAATGGTTTAGCTTCTATTTCGTTAAATTCCTTTTTAAATTTAAAGTCTATATTTGGAATTTTTACTATTTCATCTTCTTCTATATTTTTACTTCCCTTAAAATTCTCGTTATTTTCTTTAATCTCTGCATAAATTTCTCCAAATGTATTTGCTTTGTTTCCTCTTGAGATAATTACTTCATCATTAGATTTTGTTAATAATTTTATTGCAAAGTCTTCTTTTGAATTATAATATAATACCTTAACTTGCTCCCTTACTTTTTCAGATGTTTTCTTTTTTATTCCAAAATATTTTACATTTTCCCAATCTTTAAACTTTCCTTTTTCTAATCTGTCAAATACTTTTGGAAATTCAAACTCTTTTTTTAGCATAGAATATAGAAAGTAATCCTTATCTCCTGACTCATTCCAATTAAAATCATCTAATATATCACTTGTTTCGTTAAATTTTCTTTTTATTTCTTTTTCTATCTGCTTTTTTAATTCAATTGTTGGCTTGCCATATACCTTATAATAACTATCTTCTGATAAACATTCTGTATTAAATGTCCCTTTATTTAAATTCCTTACTACATCTAATTGTGGCGTAAATTCTATATCTTTTTTTGCAAGTTCATTCTTCAAATCATTCCATATTAAATTAAATGTACCACACCAAACCGTATCATCTGCTATTTTATCTTCCAAAGAAAGCACCGCATTCATTTTATCTGCCGAAGCCACTGGTGCACTATACTTTTTTCCCCATGTACTAAATAACACAGGTTTATTGTTTTTCATTCTGTTTGTATCTATTATAAAAAGCGTTCCAAATACAATAGCCAATACAAATAAAATAACTAGTAATAATTTCCAAACTCCATTTTTCATTATATCACCATTTCCTTCCTAAAATTTTTTCTTTACACTCACATTATAAAACAGTAAAACTATTTTATCAATAGCTTTACTGTTTTATTATTTGCCTATAAACATTTGTACATATATTTTTCCATATTTTGAACCATTTATTACTCCAATCCCAGTATAATTAAAACTACTATTTAGTATATTAGCTTTATGTCCAGAAGAGTTCATCCATGCAGTTACTGCCGCACTATTACTTGAATTTCCGGCTATGTTTTCTCCTGCTGTTCTATAAGATACCTTAAAATTGTTTAGCATATTAAATGGTGAACCATATGTAGGTGAAGTATGTGAGAAGTAGTTATTGTTTACCATATCTTGTGCTTTTATTCTTGCTACTCTTTGCACATCATAATCTATTTTTAATGGACTTAAACCATTTTGACTCCTTTGTTGATTAATTAAATTAAATACTTCCCATTCATCTGAAGTTAAATTTGTTGTATTAGTTGTATTATTATTATTTGAATCATTATTGTTTAAACCTGTTCCTGTTCCAGTATTAGGATAAATTGGCTTTATATACTTTTTACTTACTGCTCCTATATAATTGCTATCTAATTGTACCACATACCAATCTCCAATCCCTGCAAATACCCTAATATATTCATTCTTTTTTACTGTTGCAACTATTGGAAATTTTGTACCTGGTCCGCTTCTAACATTTAGTAAACTTGCTGTAACTAATCCTGTTGTAAAATCAACATTATAATAATGATCCATTCCTAAAGATATTGTTACAACTGATAATGTAATTATCATAATCGCTAATACACTTATCTTAAACAAAACACTTTTCTTTAACTTTATAACCACCCTATTATCTCCGCCCTTTCTAAAGCAATGTTTAATCCTCCTAATTAATTTTATTAAGTATAGTAAGTCCCTATTCACTATCACTTATAATATTTTTTCTATAAGTTCATCTCTATTCTTACTTGATAATAAAACTGGTGGTATATCTAAAACCGTTTTTGCTCCATAATCCTTTATCAAACTTAATTTATAAACAGCTCTTGCATATGCTACTAAAACACCGGCTGTAAATTCTGGATTAGAATCCAATTTTAAAGAATACTCTACTATTTGCTTATTCTCTGTACTTGTAAAACCAGAACAAATTACACTTCCTCCATGTGGCATTTGATTATGTTTTTCTTTTAATTCTTGTTCTGTAATAAAATGAATTATTACTTTGTAACCTTCAAAATAATTTTTCATATTTATTATTTCTTGCTTTATATCTTCTAAATCAGCCCCCTCCTCTGGTACCACAAAACATTCTCTTAAGTGTTTTTGCTCATTCGTTAAACATAGTATTTCTCCTCTTCTGGCTTTCTCTATTTCACTATCTATGGGAATTGTATATTGTATTGCATTTTTTACTCCATTTATTTTTCTTATTGCATCAGAATGTCCTTGACTTACCCCTTTCCCCCAAAAAGTATATGTGTGTGCATTCGGAATTATCGCTTCTGAATACAATCTGTTTATTGAAAAAAGTCCCGGATCCCAGCCTGCTGATATAAGAGATATTGTATTACTTTCCCTGTTTATTCTATTAATTTTCTCTATATATTCTGGTATATTTTTATGTGTGTCAAAACTATCTACTGTATTATATATTTTTGCAAATTGCGGAACTTGATTTGGCAAATCCTTTGCAGAACCCCCACACATAATTACAACATCTATTTTTTTTCTGTATTGTTCCATATCTTCTATTTTTATCAATGGTACCGCTGTTTGTATGTCTCTTCGAGAAAAAATAGCAACTAATTCCATATCTTTGCTATACTTTATTGCCTCTTCAACACCTTTTCCTAAGTTTCCATATCCACAAATTCCAATTCGTATCATAAAAACCTCCTAAACTTATTATATGTTTAAGAGGTTGTTAAATTAACTTAAATTTTAGCACTCATTAAATTTGATGAAAAATACCTTTTTAGACCTTTGGTCTTTTTCTTTTTTGTGCATGGTATGCTACTTCTTCTTTTATTATATCTGGCGTTATTTCTGAAAATGCCTTTCCTATTTTTATTAATGTTCCAGGAAGTATCATAAATTTATTTTTTTGCATTTTATCTATTGCATATTGGGCTACTTTTTCACTTGATAATCCTGGTATTTTAAATTTTACATTCGCAACCTTATTAAAATTTGTGTCTACTGGCCCTGGACATAGCAAACTTATTTTTACATTTGATTTTTTCTTTTTTAGTTCTTTTCTAACTGCTCTCGTTAATGCAACAACATAATTTTTTGTCGCATAATATGTTGCCATTAGTGGTCCTGGCATAAATCCAGCTATTGATGCTACATTTAATATATTTCCTTTGTCTTTTTTTATCATGTCTTTTAAATATAGTTTTGTTAATATCTGCACAGCTGTTATATTTGTATTTATCATAGTTATTTCTTTTTCTAAATCTGTTTCTGCAAATTCTCCAAATAAGCCAAATCCCGCATTGTTTATTAATACATCTATATTTTTTTCGTTTTCATACAATTTGTAGCAATTCTCTTTTATGTTTAAATCCATAGGGTATATTGTTATATTTATTTTATTGTTTTCTGTTTCTAGTTCATTTTTTATTTTAGTTAATCCATCTTCATTTCTAGCAACTAAAATTAGATTATAATTTAGTTTTGCTAAAATTCTTGCCATATCTCTTCCTATTCCAGAAGAACCCCCTGTTATTAAAGCTTTCATATTTAATTCTTCCTCCATCTATGGTTTATGTTTGTAAGGTATCCGGGTGTTTCTGCTGTGTCTATAACTGCATAGGTTTTGTTTATTATATTATTGTTATATGTTGTTCCGTTGCCACCAATTATATTGGTACAATTCGAAAACATACTTGTTGAATTTGTAACCGCTGTTGTCGTCCATCCTGTGCTTGTCTCTGCATTAAATTCACTTACATATATTGTTGTTAAAGCTTTACAATTATTAAACATAGTTCTCATGGTTATTACATTAATTGTATTAAAGCCGCTTAAATCTAATGTTGTTAAAGCCATACAACCACTGAACATAGTTTGCATATTTGTTACGCTACTTGTATTAAAATTACTTAAATTTAATGTTGTTAATGCTCTACAGCTATAGAACATTTCTAACATGCTTGTTACATTACTTGTATTGAATTTACTTACATCTAATGTTATTAATTTACTACAGTTTGAGAACATAGACTGCATATTTGTTGCACCATTAGTACTAAAGTTGTCAAAAGTTATTTTTGTTAATTGTGTTAAATTTTGAAATAAATATTGTGCTTCTGTGTTTGTAGCAATTACTCCATCACTTGTAAAAGTTAATTCATATAATCCATCTCCATCTGTATCTGTGTAATATGCCATTATGCTCTCATCTTGTTTTTCTGATGCATCAAAAGCTTCTATTGTTCCTTCTGGTTTTTCTTTTCCTAATTTAAATTCTATTGTTTCTATTTTATTTTTTATTATTGTACTATTTAAATATTTTCCATTTGGAGCTACACTGCTAGCAGATATTAACCTATTTAACTGCTTGTTTTTATTAATATTTGTAAGGTATCCTGGTGTTGTTGCTGTGTCTATAACTGCATAGGTTTTGTCTGTTATATTATTGTTATATGTTGTTCCGTTACCGCCTACCAATTTAGTACAATTATAAAACATCATATCAGATTTTGTAACCGCTGTTGTAGTCCAACCTGTATTTGTTTCCGCATTAAATTCACTAACATATATTGTTATTAAACTGCTACATCCATGGAACATCCAATCCATATCTTTTACATTACTTGTATTAAAATTGCTAAGATCTAGTTTTGTTAAACTTTTACAATTTCTAAACGTAAGTTTTGTATTTCCAACTCCTGTTGTGTCTAAATTACTTAAATTCAATTGTTTTAAACTTGAACAATTATGAAACGTTGCATACATTGATGTTAATTTATCGCTTGTTTTCCAATTTGATATATTTAATGTTTCAAGAGCTGTACAACCTGCGAATGTTTGATGCGTTGTTGTTAAGTTTTGTACATCCCAATCATTTAAATCTAGTGATTTTAGGCTCTCACAATCTGCAAATGTATTTTCCATGTTTGTTATATTGGTAGCAGTTACTCCTGATAAATTAAGTTCCTTTAACAAAAGGCAATAGTAGAATAAGCATCTTATATTATTTTTTAATTTAAAATTACTTATATTCAAGCATTCAAGGTTTTTACAACCTTGAAACATAAAGTCAAAACTATTTGTCTTTGTTGTATCAAAATGGCTTAGATCTAGACTTGTCAGTTTACTACAGTCACGAAACATATTTGACATGTACATAACATTACTTGTGTTAAAATTACTTATATCTAGGTTTGTTAAATTTGTACATCCAGAAAACATTTTTGTAAAACTAACCGAAGCAGAGGTATCCCAATTGGATAGGTCTAAACTTTCTAGACTTGCACAATTTTGAAAAATGCCATCGTTTGTAAACGCATTATTGCCACAGAAAAGTTTCACCTGACTAGTATTAAAGTTGCTTACATCTAAAGTTGTGAGGCTACTACAACCATAAAACATTCCGTGCATCTCAGTTACACTTCTGGTATCAAAACCACTTACATCAAGTGTTGTTAATCCACTACACCCTTTAAACATGCTTGCCATATTTACCGCATTACTTGTATTAATGTTTTTTACATTTAAATTTACTAAACTTGAACATCCCTGAAACATGTGTGAAAAACTTATGGCTTGAGCAGTATCCCAACTTGATATATCTATATTTTCTAAACTAGTACAGTCTTGAAAAGTCCCGTTATTTGCCCATCCATTATTAGCGCAAAATTCTTTTACTTTGCTGGTATTAAATTTGCTTACATCTAATGTTTTTATGCTGGCACAATTATAAAACATCCCTTGAATGTCTGTTACATAGCTTGTATCAAATTTGCTCAAATTTATTTCTATTATTTCTTTGCAACCGCCAAACATAAAATTCATTTTATTTGCACCATATGTACTAAAATTGTCAAATTTTATGTTTTTTACGCTTGATAAATTTTGAAATAAATACCCTGCATTTTTATTTGTTGCTATTATTTCTGGACTTAAAAAGGTTAATTTATATAATCCATTTCCATCTGTATCTGTGTAATACCCCATTATGCTTTTGTCTTGCTTTTCTGATGCGTCAAAACTTAATTCATTTATTGTGCCTTCTGGTGGTTGTGTTCCTTGTGCAAATTCTATTTCTTCTATTTTTTCTTTTGTTATTGTTCCTCTTAAATACGTTTTTGTTGCTTCTGAACTTGCGGTTGCCATTAGTCTATTTGGTTCTGCTATTTTAAAGTTTATATATGAGCTTAATATTGTTTTTTCTGGTATTGTTTGATTTTTATATTTAAATGTTATATATAGCTCTTTTGTTTCTTTTGCTCCTATTGTTTCTCCTATATTAAATCCACTTATCTCAAATACTATGTCTGGATTGTCATAAAATTCTTCGTCATACAGTACTGCTACAAATGGATATGTTTCTTCTGAATTGTTATATATTGTTACTTTATATTTTATTTCTGAGTTTGGGTTTTGTTCTGAAAGTGATATCAAGCTTTGTAGCATTGTTCCTCTATAGTATTCTATATTGGATGCATCTACATTTGCATCTACTCCACTTACATATGTTACATCTGTTATGAATACTCCATTTTGTGTTGTTGCTGTTATTCCTCCTGTTATTTCTGCTGTTACAGAATTTATTGCGGAATAGCCTATTCCTATAAATAATATTGCTCCTAATAACACAAATAGTATTAATGATTGTTTACTAAATTTTATATAAAATATTGGTGTGTGTACAGCGCCAATAACTTTAAATTTCTTGTCGTTATATTTCACATTTTTCTCCTTGTGATCTTCTTTTTTAGTAATTTCTTCGAAGTGCGGGCGATTAAAATCGCCCCTACAACTTATTTCTTTGCTTTTTGTTTTTTATTTTTTGCTTTTTCTCTTAATTCATTCCTTATTTCTTTTACTCCTAATACATAAACAAATAAAACGTCATTATTTATTATCATAAATTTTGTTCTTTCTTCATTCTCTGCATACATTAGTATAGGCGCTTGTATTGTATCTCTCATTTCTAATATTTCGTTAAATGTGCCTATTTTTAAAATTTTATAACCTTGTAAGTTTTCTTCGCTACTTATTTTTTGTATATTACTTTTATAGTTAAATAATATTTTTCTTAACTCTTGCTCGTACATAGTTTCTGCGCTTCTTGTTTCTAACACATATTTTATAAACATTAGTAATATTATTATTCCTATGGTTAAAATTGAAACTCCTGTTATTAAAACGTATGTTAGGTCACCATATTGGCTTTCTTGTATTAGCATTTTTCCTTCGCCTTTTACTACATTTGTTGCTATGCTTACATCTACTGTTTTGGTGGTTAGTGGTACATTTAGTGTCATTACCTTTTCATCTTTATTTACTTGGCTTCCATCATATTTATTTATTACATGTAAATACATATTTACAGATAAGGTACTATTAGTGTTACTTAAATTATATACTGTTATAAATTTACTTATTTTTCTGTTATATTCATTATAGTCTATGGTGAATTTTTCGTCTATTTCCAATTGTTTCGAGTTTGTTTCTGTTGATGGTTTACTTGCTATTTCTTCTTCAATTGTATATATTGAGTTTTCTCTGCTACCTTCCTTTACCTCTATTTGGCTAAGTATTTTATAATCATATATATAGTCTTGTTCTTCTTTTAAATCTAATTTATATTTAAATTCGGCTTCTATATCTTTTATTATACTTGCAACTACTCCTGTGCTTCCCTCCAAATATTCTCCTGTATAGAATTCATTTTCGTTTAGTCTTATTTTATATTCTACTTCTGCATTTTCTTTGTATTCGTTATAATAGTTTTTACTTAATATTGCATATGTTGCTATAAGAATAATAGCTACTAGTATTACTACAAAACTTCCTACAGCTAATTTTATTTTGTGTCTTCTTCTCTTTCTCTGATGTTGCAATATAGTATCTTGATTTACTTCTCCCATCTTTTTATCCTCCGATTTTTACTTATTAATTATGTCATTTAATAATAGTGTAATTTTTCCTATATATGGTATTTTACCTTTAACTATTCCAACTATGTTTTTTTGTGTTCTAAAGCCTTTATCTTCCTGTTGGTTTGCATCCCCTTTTGTATAATATCTTATTTCTTCTCCAACGCTCTTTTTATCAATTATTCTATGAATCACAAAAACATTTTCCGTTTTAAATACAATTATTTCTCCTATTTCTAATTCTTCTTTTTCATAGCGTTCATATATTATAATATCGCCTTTATTTATAGTACCTGTCATACTTCCTGTGCCTATTACTAAAGTTCCATATCTAAACCTGCAAGAAACTACCATTATTAGCAGTGATACTAATATACACAGTATTATGCATATTATCATTTCTTTTCTTTTTTCACTCACTGCTACAATCTGCACTCTTTTTGAGTACAAATTCTCTAGCAAAACATATGTCACGTATGGCACAACAATTCCTATTATTGCTCTAAATAATATATCTATGTCTGGTGTTATTGGTATAATATACATATACGTTGATGTTATTATTCTATAACATATTACTGCTTTGTAATTTCCGTATTTTGTTACAATATAGTTGTACAGCACATTGTTAGCTATTGCAGTAAATATTGTATAGCTGACTAATGTAAAATAATCTTTTAATGTTTTTATACTGCTTATATTCTGTCTCTTATACACATCTGACGCTGCCGACGATCTTACGCGTGTAGA
>ERZ1027176.1085-NODE-1085-length-11297-cov-5.530244_pt1 | contig 11297 bp, 8 predicted proteins | sample MGYA00519248_ERZ1027176 | MGnify/ENA primary metagenome ERZ1027176 (study PRJEB26926, sample SAMN06164413) | human gut metagenome | biome: ENVO:00009003; feature: ENVO:2100002; material: ENVO:00002003 | host: Homo sapiens | place: USA | collected 2012 ...
TCTACACGCGTAAGATCGTCGGCAGCGTCAGATGTGTATAAGAGACAGAATCAAAACCGTGGCATACGGTATATTTTCCTCCGTACCTTTCACTATCACATGGCCGGAAATCATATTGCCTTCTTTTATAGGATTTACGGCAAAAGCTACGCTGGCACTTACCACTGCAAGTACCAACGCCAAAATGTATTGTTTCATCAAATTAGCGCTCTAAATTAAAAAATAATTCAAGTCTGAAAAAAGATAATCATCTGAAATGCCGCACTTCGTTCACTGAAATGCCGGACATTCGAAATGCCTGGTATCTACATACAAAAAATCCAGGCGTTTTTCAACCTAATGACTATGAAAAAAGAGCGGGAGGAGCGCGAAGGGAAAGGGTACGTATCACTTCCCCCTTTACAGTAGGCGTTGCCGGTTTGACGCTGAGCACGGCCAGCAAAGGACGCATCGGATGCTGAACCTCATACACATCCACCCCGGAAGAGTAGAATGCCGACAAATGCCCGATGACCAGAAGGGAAGTCTGGGAGTGAGAGTGTGTGCCATGAAAAGGGTGCGAGTGCGTTATCATCACCCCATTCACATAATGGACGTGAGTGAACGCGGTGATGCTTGCCTGGTACATGATAAACAGTACCAGCAAGCTCAATGCGCCTATAATTTTTTTCTTCTGCTTCACGTCCAAAAACTTACATTATAGATTCTGAGCCGCAAAGATAGTGAATTATTCTTTAACTTTGCCAAACAAGAACTCATAATCACGCATGGAAGCCGGAGCCACCCATTCTTCGGGAATAAACTTCCACTGATTCAGCGCACGCGGTTCAATCACCTTCTTTCGCTCGATGTACTGCATCAGATAATAGCGTAAGTCCTTGTCCGTAGAGTGGATGATGCGCTCCTTCAATTCATCCTGCGAGATGCCGGACCCCTTTGTCAGCAATTCACCGCCACCGTTTCCACGATAAGAATTCACCGCTACCTTATACATTTTATCCATATCGAACGGGGTACCGTCTGCCATGCTGAGAATGGTTACCTTCTCGCCATCCGGCTTGGTCACATCCACCGTGTAGATAATACCCGCCGCAGAATCGAAGTTGAAGCTGAAATTCTTGAATGAGGCCCTATCCGTAGCACCTTCGCGGCGCTTCTCACGGAAGAGAAGGATATGGTCGTCCGGAGACTTCATCCGATTGGTCCACAAATCATACGACATCTCCAAGGCATCGCGTATCTCCTTCCCCGTCAGACGCATGGTGTAAAGCATATTTTCGTACTTATACAGATTGAACATATCGTTCACAAAAATGTCTCCTTTACGGATTTCCGTATCATAGGACAAAGGAGCCGCAAAAGAAATATCCGCTCCGCTGATTGCCAACTGCAACTCATGAATAAGGTCTATAAAAGCGGAAGAGCCGAAATAGGCAGGACGTGTGGAGATGGTCTCGGTAAAGGAACCTATCTTCTTGGAAACAAAATTCTGCACAGCTTCATTTTCGGGAGCAAAGCGTTGCATGAACTCTTCGCTGACGCCGTAGTCTTGCGTATCGGACAGTATGCCGTCTATCTTCTTGTCTATAACTTTACCATCACGCAGTTTCAAGGTTATATCCACATTACTCACAACGACACCGTTGCTGGCAGGGTCCATCACCAGTACCGAGTCACCGGCTATGTTGCACACCCTCTTGCATTCGCGCGCATGGTCGTGCCCCATCAGGACAATATCGAATCCCGGCACGTTGCACGCCACTTCCACCGAAGCGTTTTCGCGATACTTGCCTCCCATCAGCTGGGCATCCTGGCCGGCATGGAACATACCGATAACCAAATCAGGCTTTTCCTGCTCACGGATAATCTTCATCCATTTGCGGGCAGTCTCCTCCATATCGTCGAAACGCAGCCCTTTCCACAGATTCTCTGAAAGCCATACGGGGATGGCAGGAGTTATCATACCGAGAACCACAATTTTCACTCCGTCACGTTCCAGCACCTCATAGGGTTTGAAATGGGTTTCTCCGGTAGCAGTATCCACAATATTGGCACCCAATATCGGAAAACGGCAGTCACCTGCCCAACGGTCGAAAACGGTACGGCCGGTCTCTACGTCATGGTTACCCATATTGCCGGCATTATACCCCATGAAATTCATCATCTCCGCTGCCAGATGAGGGACAACGGTATCTATGTAATTATAATAATAGGCTGTGGGCTGTCCCTGCAGAATGTCGCCATTGTCCAAAAGAATCAGGTTTTCGCCATAAGCCACACGTTCCTTTTGCACCAAAGCATGCACACGTGCCAGACTGCCGGTTGCCTCCCGGCGGCGTATAAAGTCGTAGGGATAGTAGTTTCCGTGTATATCACTGGTCTGTACGACTTTCAGTTTCACTTCTCTTTCCTGCGCAGGCAGTATGCTTGTCAGGACAAAAATCCAGATAAAAAAACAACTAAATCTTTTCATATTTCCTTATTTCTTGTCGGTTCCTATAAGTTCATAGGATGGGTAAACATAAACCGTGCTCCATCCGTATAGGCAGGATCTATCCAAATCTCGCCACCCCACTTCTCAACGGTCAGCTTACAGATGGACAAGCCCAAGCCGGTTCCCTGCACATATTCGTTCAGCTTCTCGAAACGTTCGAACACCCGTTTCTGTTTGTCCAATGGAATGCCGCAACCAGTGTCAGTCACCGAGAATACTGCAACATTCCTCGCCGTATCCGGCTCCAACTTCAAGGTTATCGTACCTTCTTTTGTAAACTTGTCCGCATTGGAAAGCAGATTTATCACAACCTGCTGTAAACGCTGCACATCCGTCCGCATCTCCACTACCTCACGTTCACACTCAAATAAGAATTGATTGGTCGACCTGCGTGCCTGGGCCACGGAAGCTACTACCTGCTGGCATATCTGCACTACATTGCAGCTCTCCAAAGAAAGGATGACGCGGTCGGCCTCCAAACGGGACACATCCAATATGTCATTAATCAACCGAAGCAGCAAATCAGAGTTGGTCCTAATAATCTCGAAATAGCCACGCTGTTCTTCTTCCGAGGCTCCTCCGGCAGACAGCACGTCCGAGAAGCCCACAATCGCATTCAATGGAGTACGGATTTCGTGGCTCATATTGGCAAGGAAAGCACTCTTCAGACGGCTGGATTCTTCGGCACGGTCTTTTGCTTCGCGCAAGGCACCCTCGGATACCTCCAGTTCATCCTTCAACTTCTTTGTATGATAATAAAAGTAAAGGGAAACGAACAAACCGCCCAACAGCACCAACAGAACAGCACCGACAGACCAGATATGATACTTGTACTGTTCGTAGAAAGAAGGGGTTACGTTCAGCATCTTTACCGGCTGCGGAAGGCCGGTGATATTCAGTTTCTTTTCCTTCACAAGTTTACCGTCCAGTATGGTCTCATTCGGAATGATTTCCATATGGGTCTCACTATCCTGAGGGGTGGTCAGCAGGCGGTAGGACTGTCTTGCCATCTCCTTGCCCAAAGCACGGTAGGCAGGAACGACACCTGCCACAGCCCAATATCCCAAGCCTACGGAACTGAGCGAGAAAGTGGGCAAAGTGGGAGCTGCTTCCATCATGGCGTAGGTTGCATTCCGCATGAAGTAACCATCGTTCATGTCCACACGCCATGTCCCCATCAATATAGCTGTATTTTCCGGTAACTCATGCAATCTGTCACAAATGGTATATATGGTATGGACGCGTCCGTCCAGCAGAATCAGGTTGAGTTCCGGAAACTTCTGCATCTCCTTCACTACATAGGCTTGCATGGCAACGCCGCCATAACTGTTGTCTGAGACAAAAGCGATATTCTTGGTGCCGGGATACATCTGCTTTATCATATTGATGTTGGCCTCCACATCATACTCATAAACGAAGCCAGCCTTGATAGGCGAACTGGGGAAATCCGTGAAGAAGTCGACGGATTCGGGCATCCAGGTCTTTAAGTCGACCGTATCGCCCGGCAACAATATGGCGTTACGGCTGGACAATGCACTTACGACCGGAGTATTGCCGCGTATAGAGTCGGGCAGAGAAAGATAGGCAGCCCAAGCCTCCTGCCCAATAAGGACGGTCAGCGCCGGACTGTTATCGCCCTGGTATTTGGACAATAGCTCCACCATCCTCCGTTCCCAAAGGGGAGATTCGGAGAAGCTTTTGCAGTTCATGTTTTCCAATGCGATGGTGTTTGTCCCGCCCAGGCGTTGGAACTCCTCCATAAAGTCTGAGATGTTGCCGGAAGTACGGCCAGCATCCGGGTTATAGGAACTGATAATCAGTATCGGATGCTCCCCCGTAATAGAGAACACTGGTAACAGACAGCAGAATAATGCTATGATACATGACGATATGGTACGAAACACATCAGTCATGAAGGTCATAGTCATTAATGCCATAAAGTATGGCGTAGGACTTTGCTAAATTTGCTTTTTCAAATTTAGCCATAAATGTGGTGTCACTCTCGGCATTGGTATCACGATGTTTTGCTTCGTTAAAGTCATAAATATCCTTCAGGCCTACGGGAACGCCCTCCTCATCAAAGAAGATTGTCGCACAGCCCAAGGCATAATCAAATTCATCATTCTCATAGAAAGAAATGGTTTGGGAATAATAGACCTTTCCTTTAATGATTACCTTCTGTGGGCCATGAAACAGCTTCTCGCTTGCCGCACGCGAGGCAACAGCCGCTTTCGCAATCCGCTCAAAGACTTCTGACGACACGGTCATAGTTTGACCTTTTTTTGTAAAATACCAAAGCAGGCATTGTTTTTCAAAATCGCTATTCACTTTTGCCATGAAATGCTTCAATACCTCCTCAAGGTTTTTGCCGAAATGTGTTTGAGCCTCATTTTCGGCTGCTTTCACTAACGTATTGATAAATGTAGTGAGCATTTTATCTAAAATCGATTGACCTTTAGCTTCTTCCATATTATTGTTTATTAGTTCGTTATAGTTGACAAACTTCGCAATAATAAATGATTTTTCCAAGAATATGGGGTTTATTTTCGTACGACGATTGTTTTTCGTACTTTTGGCATCCATTATAAAAAGAGAGAACCGATGATACAACATTTCCACCGCATGATATCTGCCGCCCTCGGCATATCAGAGAAACAAATAGTACAGACCCTCGGATTGCTGAACGATGGTGCCACCATCCCCTTCATCAGCCGCTACCGAAAAGAAGTGACGGGAGGACTGGACGAAGTGCAGATTGAATCCATAAAGACCCACTACGAAAAGCTGAACGAAATCGCCAAACGTAAAGAAACCATCCTGAACACCATACAGGAACAAGGTAAACTGACCACCGAACTTCAGAAACGTATCGAGGAGACTTGGGACAATACCCTACTGGAGGACATCTACCTCCCCTACAAGCCCAAACGGAAAACACGTGCCGAAGCAGCTCGCCAAAAAGGACTAGAACCCCTCGCCACCTTGCTGATGCTGCAACGTGAACCTCATCCGGAGGAACGCGCCGCCAGTTACGTGAAAGGAGACGTGAAGAACGTGGAAGATGCACTGAAAGGTGCCCGTGACATCATAGCCGAGCATGTTAGCGAAGACGAACGTGCCCGAAACAGCGTGCGCAACGCATTTGCCCGCCAAGGCACACTGACCGCCAAGGTGGTGAAAGGCAAAGAAGAGGAAGCGACCAAATACCGCGACTACTTCGATTGCTCCGAATCGTTGAAGCGATGCAGCTCCCACCGCCTGCTCGCCATCCGGCGTGCCGAAGCGGAAGGCCTGCTGAAAGTCAGCATCAGCCCAGACGATGAGGAGTGCGTGGAACGGCTGGAACGCCAATTCGTGCGGAGCAACAACCCCTGCGGACAGCAAGTGGCGGAAGCCGTGCAGGATTCCTACAAACGCCTATTGAAGCCATCCATAGAGACGGAATTCGCCACGCAAAGTAAGGAACGTGCTGATGAGGAAGCCATCAAGGTATTTGCCGAAAACCTCCGTCAGTTGTTGCTGGCTTCACCACTGGGGCAAAAGCGTGTGATGGGTATAGACCCCGGATTTCGTACGGGTTGTAAAGTTGTGTGCCTCGATGCACAAGGAAATCTGCTCCACAATGAGAACATCTACCCCCACCCTCCGGTCAGCAAGCAGAAAGAGGCATTTGCCAAGCTGCAAATGATGATAGAGTCTTATAAGATAGATGCCGTAGCCATAGGTAACGGAACTGCCAGCCGCGAGACGGAGGAGTTCTTGAAACATCAGCGCTTCAACCGCGACATACAGATATTCATCGTCAGCGAGCAGGGAGCTTCCATCTATTCGGCCTCTAAAATTGCACGGGACGAGTTTCCCGACTACGACGTCACCGTACGCGGTGCTGTGTCCATAGGCAGACGACTGATGGACCCGCTGGCAGAGTTGGTAAAGATTGACCCGAAATCTATTGGTGTGGGGCAATACCAGCATGATGTGGACCAAACCAAGCTGAAAAAATCACTGGACCAGACCGTAGAAAACTGTGTAAACTTGGTAGGTGTCAACCTGAACACCGCAAGCAGCCATCTACTGACCTACATCTCGGGATTGGGTCCGCAACTGGCACAGAACATTGTGAACTATCGCGCCGAAAACGGTGCCTTCACCTCGCGCAAGGAACTGATGAAAGTACCTCGTATGGGTGCCAAGGCGTTTGAGCAATGTGCCGGCTTCCTACGCATTCCGCAGGCAAAGAATCCGCTGGACAATACTGCCGTACACCCGGAAAGCTATTGTATCGTAGAACAAATGGCAAAGGACTTGGGTTGCAGCGTAGCCGAGCTGATAGCCAGCCGGGAGCTGCGTCTGAAGATTAATCCCGAACGCTACCTCTCCCCCACCGTGGGCATGCCGACACTGAAAGACATCCTGCAAGAGCTGGACAAGCCCGGACGTGACCCACGCGGACCGATAAAGATATTTGAATTTGACAAGAACGTGCGCACCATCAACGACCTGCGCGAAGGCATGGAATTGCCCGGCATCGTAGGAAACATCACCAACTTCGGCGCATTTGTCGATATAGGCATCAAGGAAAACGGACTAGTACACCTCTCCCAACTCGCCGACAGATTCATATCAGACCCTAATGAAGTAGTGTCCATTCACCAGCATATACGCGTAAAGGTACTCAGCATAGATATGGACCGGAAACGCATACAGCTGACAATGAAAGGAGTGGAACAGAATTAGTGATAAGGGATTAATGATTAGTGATTAATGGTTAGTGGTTAATGGTTTCCGTATTAATCATTAATCCCTAATCACTAATCCCTTATAATAGTGTCTTAAGATAATTACTGTACCAAGCACTAAAAGTAGTGAACACAGAATAGAGCCTTCGAACCCGAAAGTTCCTCCATTTATCAGATTTTCTTCCGGAAAGTGAAGAATCAGCAGATTCTCATTGCTAAATTCATTTCCACTGACTTTATATCCCAAAACAGAACCTTGAATCCAGTTCCAGAACCAATGCAAGGCAATGGGGAAACAGAGGTTGCGCGTGTATATATAGGAAGCTCCCAAGAAACAACCCGCCAGCATGATATTCAAAAACGGGACGAAGGCAAAGCTGGGATTGAAAAGATGCATCAACGAAAATAACACCGCAGAGATAAGCAATGCCACAAACTTATTGACGCCTCCATCCAGCATACGCCCTAAAATGAAACCGCGTCCAATAACTTCTTCCGTAACTGCCACTAAAAAATAAAGCAAAAGACTCGACAACAACGAAATGGGAGAAAACAAGACCCCTGCCACTTCCACAGCCCCCAACAATAAAGACAAGCCAAAACCAACTACATACAAGAACACGACAAACAAAGCTCCGTTCAGCAGGCTTCTGCCCCATCCCTTCAAAGACAAGCCCAAGCTCGAAAAAGGAAGCTTCCTGAAGCCCAGCACCATACAAGCGGCAATAAGCCCACTGGCCAACATCAAGACTTCATTCAACATCATTAAATAGACGCTCATCCCACCAGCTTGTGTCTTCAACTCAGGGAAAGCAATCGCAAAAGGTATGGCAAACAAAAACAGAAAAATCATAAAAAGTACAGTAAACAGTACTATATCAACGAATGCCAGCCAAATACGTTTTGTTTTACTCATAGCAACACACTCTTCCTTCACCGTTTCTTCCGTCTCCATTTGTATCTCATTTTGATTAATATCCGACAAAAATAATAATAAAAAGAAAAAACTTCATGTATTCCTGCCGGTTTCTTCTTATATTTGAAAAATCAATCTGGAATCGACAAACATGAAACTAAGAAAAATACTTTTAGCCGTTGCCGGACTGGCGTTAATGCTGAATGCCTCGGCACAAAAATCCAAAAGATACTACGTGGCCAAACCTGGCACCCTGGTGGAACTGATGACAGAAGCGGAAGCCAATGAAATCACCCAACTGACCCTGCAGGGCAAGCTGAATGCCGTAGATTTCAGGCATCTACGGGATGAATTCAAAAACCTGCAACTGCTGGACATTTCCAATGCCTCCATCAGCATGTATGCAGGCAAGAACGGGACTTATCCAAACCGTTTTTATGTATATCCTGCCAATTGCATTCCGGCATATGCCTTCTGCAAGCAAATGGACGACAGTACCTTCATCGGCAAGGAGACACTGACCAGGATTATCCTTTCCGACAAGACCAAGAACATCGAAGATGCTGCCTTTAAGGGATGCAAAAATCTCAAGATATGCCAGATACGGAAGAAAACGGCTCCCAATCTGTTGTCCGAAGCATTGGCCGATAGCGTTACAGCCATATTTGTTCCATTGGGATGCAGTGACTCCTATCGTACCAAAAAGAAATGGGAGACCTTTGCATTCATTGAAGGAGAACCACTGACAGTAAATGTGCAGATTGGTAAAATGGGCAGCCTTGCCAGCGAACTGTTAAGAGCCGGATTTCAGCCCAAAGACGTTAACTTTCTGACCGTTGAAGGAAAAATGGACGAAGCCGACTTCACATTGATACGCGACTATATGCCCAATCTGGTTTCCATCGACATGACCAACAGTAATGCCACTGCAATTCCCGACTATACTTTCACCCAAAAGAAGTATCTGCTGAACGTACGGCTCCCGCAAGAGCTTAGAAGCATCGGACAGCGTGCATTCAGTGGCTGCGGCCGTTTGTGCGGCACGCTGGTGCTTCCTGCCAGTGTAACCGCCATTGAGTACGGAGCATTTATGGGATGCGACAACCTGCGCTATGTGCTTGCCACGGGGAATAAGATTACCACGTTAGGCGACAACCTTTTCGGCGAAAGCCAAGGCAAAATTATATATAAGGAGAAACAATAACTCAGACTATTCCCCGCCTTAATAAGAACAAAGAGACTCTTTTAATAGCAAAAGAAGGTGTGTCAGAATGATAGCTAAAAATCATTCTAACACACCTTCTTCTTTTTTTCAATATCGCACAAGCCTTTATTAAACAAAAAAGATATGAAAGAAGAATCGTTCCATCATGGCAGAAATATTGTTCCACCGTGGTGAAAAAATCGTTCCACCATGGTGGAACGATTTTTTCCTCATGATGGAACGATTTAAAATATGCTTATTTAGTCCTTAGCTTCCGTTATCACTTTGTTGCGTACATACGTGCACGCAACTCCTTGATGTGGTCTGAAGTGATGTATTCGTCATACTCCATCATCTTGTCGATAATACCGTTCGGAGTCAATTCAATGATACGGTTGGCAACCGTCTGAATGAACTCGTGGTCGTGGGATGAGAAAAGGATATTGCCTTTATAGGTCTTTAGATTATTGTTGAATGCCTGGATAGACTCCAAGTCGAGGTGATTGGTAGGTGTATCCAGAATCAAGCAATTGGCATTGCGCAGCTGCATACGTGCAATCATGCAACGCATCTTCTCACCTCCCGACAATACGCTTGCTTTCTTCAGCACCTCCTCGCCGGAGAACAGCATACGTCCCAGGAAGCTCTTCATATAGACTTCATTGCCTTCACCGAACTGGCTCAACCAGTCCACCAGATTCAGGTCTGTATTAAAGAATGCAGTATTGTCCAGCGGCAGGTAAGCGGTGGTAATAGTCACACCCCAGTTGAAAGTACCTGCATCCGGTTTCATATTCTCGTTGATAATCTCGAACAGGGCGGTCATGGCACGCGGGTCGTGCGAAAGGAATACAATCTTGTCTCCCTTCTCTACGTTGAAGTTGACGTCGCGGAACAGCACCGTACCATCTTCCAGCGTTTTCGTCAAACCGGAAACTTCCAGAATCTGATTACCCGGTTCGCGTTCGGGCGTAAAGATGATGCCCGGATACTTACGTGATGACGGCTTGATTTCTTCTACATTCAGTTTCTCCAACATCTTCTTGCGGCTGGTAGTCTGCTTGCTCTTTGCCACATTGGCACTGAATCGGCGGATAAACTCTTCCAGCTCTTTCTTCTTCTCCTCGGCCTTTGCCTTCTGGTTCTGCTGCTGACGGAGCGCCAGCTGGCTGGACTCATACCAGAAGCTATAGTTACCGGCAAAGAGGTTAATCTTTCCGTAGTCGATGTCCACCGTATGCGTACAAACGGAATCGAGGAAGTGACGGTCGTGGCTCACCACCAGCACCGTATGCTCAAAGTTTGACAAGTAATCTTCCAGCCAAGTCACGGTCTCCATATCCAAGTCATTGGTAGGCTCGTCCAGCAGCAAGTTATCAGGATTTCCATAGAGAGCCTGCGCCAGCATGACACGCACCTTTTCCTTGTTGTTCAACTCACCCATCAGCAGATAATGCTTGTCTTCCTTGATACCCAAGCCACTCAGCAAGGCGGCGGCATCGCTTTCGGCATTCCAGCCGTCCAGCTCGGCAAATTTCTCTTCCAATTCGGAAACCTTCAGTCCATCCTCGTCTGTGAAATCCTCTTTGGCATACAGCACTTCACGCTGCTTCATGATGTCCCACAGCACCGTGTGTCCCATCATCACCGTGTCCATCACCGTAAAAGCATCCCACTTAAAGTGGTCCTGGCTCAAAACGGAAAGACGCTCTCCCGGAGCCAGCATGATGGAGCCCGTCGTAGGGTCCAGCTCCCCGGAAATCGTTTTCAGGAAAGTAGATTTTCCGGCGCCGTTGGCACCGATGATACCATAACAGTTACCACTTGTAAACTTCAGGTTTACGTCATTGAACAACACTCTTTTACCAAACTGTACTGAGACATTAGAGACTGTAATCATCTTTATATTTACGATTTATTTATTTACAATTTACTATTTAATAC
>ERZ1027176.1089-NODE-1089-length-11253-cov-7.013663_pt1 | contig 11253 bp, 9 predicted proteins | sample MGYA00519248_ERZ1027176 | MGnify/ENA primary metagenome ERZ1027176 (study PRJEB26926, sample SAMN06164413) | human gut metagenome | biome: ENVO:00009003; feature: ENVO:2100002; material: ENVO:00002003 | host: Homo sapiens | place: USA | collected 2012 ...
ACGAGATGCTCAGGAGTCTCGTGGGCTCGGAGATGTGTATAAGAGACAGGTTGGTAGATTGGTTCTACGGGCAGATCGTGGGCTTTCTCGGCAACTTCTTTGCCCTCATGGGCAATATGGGCGTGGAGATGTTCGAGCTGGAATGGGTCAGCTCCATCGTCCTCTTTTTCTCCCGCCTCGCGTGGGCGTTATTTACGGTCAGCGTGGTGGTCTGTGCCTTTGAATGCGGTATCGAATACTCCGCCGGCAGGGGCAATCTCCAGCAGTGCGGGATGAACATCATCAAGGGCTTTCTGGCGGTGAGCCTGTTCACCGTCGTCCCCGTCCGGCTCTATGCCTTATCGGTGTCGCTGCAGGGAACCTTTTCCGCGGGACTTACCGGCTACGGACGGAGCATCGGTGAGGTGGGACAGGACATCATAACGGAGCTCAAGGAGATCCAGACGCTTGCCGATGTGGTGAACAGCTCCCACTTTGGTCTCGGCATCATCACCAGCCCCATTATGCTCCTTTTTTGCGCGATCCTCATGGGCTACGCGGTGCTGAAGGTGTTTTTCGCCAACCTGAAACGCGGGGGCATCCTGCTCATCCAGATTGCGGTGGGCAGCCTCTATATGTTCAGCGTTCCGCGTGGCTATCTGGATGGATTCATGGGCTGGATGCGGCAGGTCATCGGCTTGTGCCTGACCGCCTTTCTCCAGTCCACCATTCTCATCGCGGGACTCATGGTGTTCAAGGATCACGCGCTCATGGGCGTGGGGCTCATGCTCTCCGCAGGCGAAGTTCCCCGCATTGCCGGCAGCTTCGGCGTGGACACCACGACAAAGGCCAATATTACGAGCGCCGTTTATACGGCACAGTCCGCGGTGAATGTGACGAGAACCATCGCCGCGGCAATCAAATAAAAGGGTGTGTATGAAATGACACAGTCAACAAGAAAACTTACGATGGGGAGCCTGTTCGATGGCATCTCCGGCTTTCCTCTGGCTTCGGTGCGGTGCGGCATCGAGCCAATCTGGGCCAGCGAGATCGAACCGTTCCCTATACTGGTATCAAAAATACGTTTCCCACGCATGGAGCAGATGGGAGACATCACAAAACTGAACGGCGCGTATCTGCCGCCTGTAGACATCATCTGCGGGGGCAGCCCATGCCAGGACTCAGCGTGGCCGGAATGCGCGCCGGATTGAACGGTGTGCGTTCCGGCCTCTTTATGGAACAAATACGAATCATTCAGGAGATGCGAGATGCAGGCAGAAAATCTGGAAGGACAGGAGTCCATATTCGACCGAGATTCGGGATCTGGGAAAATGTCGTCGGCGCTCTCTCAAGTGGGCGGGACGCTGAAACGGGTCAAAAAAAGCCTGGGGCGGATTTTCAAAAAGTCCTCGAAGCGTTCCTCCAAGTTGAAGAACCACACCTTCATGTTGTTAGACCTGAGACCGGGCGCTGGGAATATGCTGGGGGCATATTGGGAGTACGATCCTCCGTGGCTTGGATCGTTTGGGACGCTCAACACTTCGGAGTGCCCCAAAGACGCCGTCGAGTGTTCCTTGTGGCAGATTTTGCAGGCTACAGCGCCATCCCGATACTCGCTATCCCAGACAGCGTGCCTGGGTATTCTGCGCCGCGCAGAGTGCCGCGGCAAATCGCTGCCACCCTTATTGGAAGCAGCTTTGCGTATGCAGGCAGGGCTTGACCCGCCCGCGCCCATATCCGGCGAAGCGAAAGCCTACCATATCAATCAGCGCAATGAAGGCATTGACCTGGACGGTGTGTCCGGTGCATTGATGGCAACGCAGAACCTCCAAATGCAGACCTTTATCACAAATCCAAGCAGCAGTCAGAGTGGTCCGCAAAAGCAGATCGCATTCGCCGCCAACCAGCGGGACGAGGTGCGGGATCTGCACGATGTGGCGGGTGCGCTGGGCGCACAGCCGGGGATGAAGCAGCAGACCTTTGTCGCTGGATTTTCTGCTGGAGCAGGTGCAAGCGCCGGAACCATCGGATATCAGGAAGGCGTATCGCCTACCCTGAAAGGCAGCCCCAGCGGAAACTGTATGCCCAGCATCCTCTGTATCAACGATCAGGGCGGGCAGATCATGGAGTGCAGCGAGGATGTTACCGGGACGCTGCGGGCGCAGGAGCATGGACACCAACCTCTGATTCTGCGTCCAGCAGAACCCAAGGTTTACGAAAACCACGGCATTGACGGAAGATACACCGGGCCGCATGATGTAGCGCCCACCATGTCCGCCCGATACGGAACCGGCTTTTCTGAACCTCGTGCACACGATACAGATTCACACGATTGACAATGCAGAGGAGGGACACTGGTAAGAGTGTCCCTCCCGTATCGTGTTTTGTGAGAGAAACCTTTATAATGCATTTGGGCGATTAGTCCAAGTGAATTGTAACAGGAGGAAAATAATGCGGGAAGAAAAAACATTTCGTGTAGTTGTTTTTCGTTTCGAGACGGATGCCAGTACCAATTATACACGGTATATGATTACGAAAAATTATATGCCGTTTTTCCCTGGCAACCAATGGCTCGAACTGAAAAGCATACGAAAGACGAGCACTGGAAAGGAATATGCAAAGAAGCTTGTAGCGTTTTTGAACTGGTTGGATTCAAGAAAGGTCACATACGAAAATGCGACAAATCACCATGTGCGAGAGTTCTTACATGAACTCGTATTTGGTAACTTGGCGGACGAAAAAGTACTATCACTACAGGCATCGGTGGGATATTCAACATTAACAAAGTATGTCACAGTCATCACGGGTTTTTATGGCTGGCTGGATGATATGCGACAGACAGAGATGCTTTGGAAGAAAAAATCCGTACAGGCGAATTGCTCTTTTCTGTATGGACAAATCTATTCACGGGAGTATAGATATTTGATTGACGGATATGCTGCTAGGCTTAAGTCCAGTCGTGATTACACCAAATGGTACGACAAAGCAACAAAAGAATTGCTATGTAGAAACTTCAATACTCTGCGGGATGAAGCGGTGTTGCGCCTCACCTTCGAGGGATTTCGAATCGATGAGGTTCTTAGCGTTACGCTTGACAGTTATGATGCCATAGAACAGCTTGTACAGCCAACAAGGTCAAAGGGACGAGCTAATGCCAGAAATGGAGAAAATAAACTCAGGCTTGTTGCCCTCCCCAAGAAAACCTGCGAGGTTATAGACAAGTACATCCAGACTGAAAGGGCGGATGCCGAGAGTGAGAGCGGCAAACTCAGTCAGTATTTATTTATAAATCTGAACTCCGGAAAAAGACAAGGCCTGCCTATGTCTTATCATAATTACCTAAAGATATTAAAGCGGTGTGCCACTCGTGCCGGGCTCGATGCGGCGAAAATACGAACCCACAATGGGCGCAGCACAAAAGTTATGGAATTTCTTGAACATCAGTCCCTCCATCCAGAAGACAATATTACCGATGGCATTATCATGGAAAGCTTCGGCTGGAGGAGCTTTTCATCTATCGATCATTACAGGAATCATAATAATCCCATCATAGCAAAGTCAGTCATGGAAAAGCTGCATAGGGGTGGTGAGGAAAATGAGTAAAGCAAAGCCGCTCACTGCTGAACAATGCGAAGCCGCAAGAGAGGCCATGCTTACGGGACACAGTTTGTCAAAAATATCCAGATGTGCAGGGGTTGTTGCTACGATAGAGTATATGCTTAAAGACATACGCTTACTGGAAACATATTTGCAGAGGATGGCCTCTGCCATTACTCAGAAGCGAGAACAGATATCCCATAGTGCATTGTTGCTTTCAATGTTCCATTACGAAATGTCTTCTCTGTCGCTATATGATCCAGCATTCAAGGAAATGCTTCTTAAGGCTGTGGAGCAGGAACGTATTATCCAACGGAAACTTTTCGTTGCAGGTAATTCTACAGAAGTGACACCTTACCGTGATGTTTGGAAGTTATATGAGCCGTATGGGAATGTATTACGGCTCAAACGGCTTGATTTCACAGCCATCAAACGGCCTTCTCTGCGGTCTGAGGTGAAATATTATTTCTGTTATCTATTTGAACAAAGAGGGAAAGTTTATGTGCCTCTTTTTGATGCGTGTAAGCTGGCAATCAACACACTTGCAGATATTGCGCCGGAGGTCATATATTTTGCGGATATAACGGAAGGTCACATCAGGACACTGATTTTAGCCCTTGAAGCAATGCGGAAAAATGATGGGGAGCCATTGTCTCAATATTACATTGCAAAATCCGTAAACGGTCTAAAACGGATCATGTGTTACCTCATGAGCACTGAACGGGACACACAAATTAGAGCGCCAAGGCCGCGCACCAATCCGTTTGATATTGTTACATTTCACAATCTTCGCCAGTTTAACACACCTACCGAAATCATTCCGGAAGAAGTGGTGGAGCAATTGGACTTGCATCGAGAAGAAATGCCCTGTCAATACAGGCTGCTATACGATTTATTCATGAATACAGGACTGAGATTGAAAGAAGTGTACCTTCTTGAAGAAGACTGCATTGAAGAATCTCGATACCCTAATGTCTGCCAACTGAAATATATTCCGCATAAAACACTAAGTGCAAGACATCGACGCGGAGCTGGGGACTACCACAGGATCATGATACCCAAAGATATAGCTGGAAGGCTTTCCCAACATATCATTGAGGATGCTGAGGAAAGAAAAATAGCGGGGACATCGTATATTTTCCGAAGCAGAAGGTATGGGTATGAGAGAGCAGTTATTGACTCTCAACCATTTGTCAAATGCATCCGTGGGATTATCAGAAAGTATGATATATGCGACGAAAATGGAGAACTCTGGCACTTCACCATTAAACAATTCCGTAAAACCCTGGCTGTTAGGTTAATTGAAAACGGAGCGACTACTGTTGAATTAGCTTATTGGCTGGGGCACTTATGCAGCGACACGGCGGCGAAATATTATGCTGAAGTTCGTAAGAAAAAACTGGCGGAGCTAAATACTGAATTTTTCAGAAGCAAGTTTGAGTTAATCATGACCGGCGAACAGCTTGAAAATTATATGCAAGAAGAACGTAGGCTCCTGTATACGGATTTTTGCCTTGGTCAACGACGTGTGGAACTTGGATTTTGTGTTCGGAAGGTGGCAGATGGGCCGTGCGCGGACCGATGCAGCCTTTATAATTGTGTGAATTGCCGCAACTTATGCACTGGAAAACAGTATCTTCCATATTGGAAAGGTCTTCTACAGGAACAGGAGAAACTTTTAGACCGGCTGGCAGAGGTATATAAGTCGGAGAGCATTACGGATTATTCAGAATACCTGGAGTACAAACAAGAATACCGCCTGTTGGAGTCCTACCAAAGCGTCGTAAATATGATTGAGAAAGAAGGTTGTATATGAGCAGTGCTGTCATTGCTGAAAACTATAGTGCAGCAAAGTTAAAAGAATATATCTGCTTTGTCGAACAACTTGGCTCCAATATACACTTTCACGAAAACAAGTGGGTGTGCAGTAATTTGCGCCGCAGTCCAGCAGAAAGAAGTTGTATGTTCACATTGTACTTTGACAGGATTCCGGCACTACACAGAGAAACAGTAAAGAGCTTTGCCGCCATCAGCCTTATACGAGGGAAAAAGATATCTACCGTCAAGTCGTATGTGATGGATCTCATCCGATTTTTTGATTTCTGGTCACTTGATAAAGGCACCTTGCCGTTGAGCAGTTGCGATGAATTTGCCGTGGCCGACTTCTATCATTACCTTGAGAAAACGGAGTTTGCAGAAGCGACCCGCATTGGGATCTGGTCATCATTGAGCATATTTTTTGAAACGATGAATGATATTGATGGTGCAAGGAGTAAGAATCCATTTTCTGTATCCCCTTATCGCCACCAACGCAGGTACGATGCAAAGTATATTCCAGAATCAATTGCGATTCAATTAGATACTGCATTTAAGAACGATGAGATCGCGCTCTATCTTCGGTGCGTCTATTGGTTGCTAAGGCTAATACCTTCGCGTATCGGAGAAATCCTTGGCATGAAGATAGATTGTCTAAAAAGGTTTAACGGACAGTATGTTTTGTTTATTCCCACATGGAAGCAGAATGGGGGTTGGCAGCAACCAGCCATACGAAGTATTCACCTGGAGGACAAAGGAATTGCTGGATACCTTATAGGACTAATAAAAGAGCAGCAGGAAACGGCGCGTCAGATCCAGGAGTTTCTGCCAGAAGATAAAAAAGGAATGCTGTTTTCATACCGACAGAGTTATTGCCGTAAAGGAAAACCCACATATTCTACCAAACTCTGCTTTGTGGCATCAATATTTACTGTCAACGACCATTTTCGAAAGATATGCCGTCGTTACAACATTTCGGATGAAACGGGAAATGTCTATGTGGTGACAACGCACCAGTTTCGCCATAACGGCATCACAGATCGTTTGGCAGCCGGTTTCACCGCTGCCCAGATAGCTGAGATGACAGGCCATCACGGAGATGCCATGATCTTTAACGCCTATGCGCATTTGAATCTTATGCCAGAAACGATCCGTGAAAAGCAGAATTATGTATTAGCTGAACGGCAAGAATCGGATAAACGGTATGTGCTATTTGGCGGACGAATCCTTAATATGGATGAGCAAATGGAACAGCGGCTGATGAAAAACCTCAGAGCCCATCGCGTCCGTGGGGGTATATGCAGCGATATTACAACTTGCAAAAGTGATATGTGGAATTGCCTTGAATGTAAGGCATTTGTGGCCGATACAGAACAAACAGAATACTATCGCGAACAGATAGCTCTTTGGCGTGAAAAACAAGTACGTTTTTCGGCATTTCCAATCATTTGTGAAAATGCGAAAAGAAATGCGGGCCTGTTTGAATCCATACTAAAATCAATTGAAACGGATGTGCAGAGAAATGAAGCGAACAATACCTAAATCCCTCGTCCAGCGGCAGGAGAAAACTCGCAAGGACACCGTAGAAATGGTAGCACAAGCAATTCTTGTCTTGGAGTCCCAAGGCTACAATATCAAAATCAAGGATCTGATAAGCGTAACCGGTCTGTCCCGTTCCGTTTTTGCCAAACCTCATATTCGCGAAGTGCTGGTAGAATACGGAATCATTCAAACACAAACTCCTGAGAAAACCGCAGGTGCCGAAAGCACACGCAGGATGGATAGGTTGATTGCGGAAAAGAACGGTTATATCCAACGGCTTCTCCATGAAAACGAGCAGTTGCGTTACGAGGTCGAACTTCTGCGTGGAAAAGTACATATCCTCACGCACAAGGCTGCAGCGCAGGGCGAGGAACTTTTCTAAACAAATGTAATGATAGCACGATGTGAACCGGAATGTTTTCATCGTGCTATTTATTATATAAAAAATTTGTCCCACAAGCAAGGACACAACAGAAAGGAGAATGTAATCGTGTCAACAGAAAAGATAAGAAAAACGGGCGGAAACAATGTTCCACTCGTGGCGCAGAGAGATGACACTTTTTGCATTACCGGCAATGCGATAGACCGTCAACCCATGAATGGCGGAAACGGAATTGGGTATCAACAAGGCATAGCCTACACCCTTACCGCCACCGATCACTTATCTGGATATCCAGATAAATGATCTAATCCCGAGGATTGAGTTATCCCGAGGAAGTCAGATGGGCCATCGGCTTTTTGTTGCGAGATAGTGTTTTTGCTGCTGTAATTCATGTTAAAACCTCCGGATAATAAATTTGCGGCGACCAGCTATGATCTGGTCGCCGCATTGTGAACACGATTAAAATGTGGTAAAATCAAGCCAAACCATAAAGGCGCTTTATCAACTCCTCATCGTTTGCCCATATTGGTTCAATAGTATCTCCCTCTGTGACCTTGGATACCTTTTGAATTGCCTGCCGCTTCATCTCAGTATCGGCCCATGCATAGATCCGGGTTGTGTTGACGTCGGCATGCCCAAGGAACTCCGCGAGGAGGACAAGCGGCATCCCGGCACGATACAGATGCATGGCACGGGAATGCCTAAGTTGGTGTGGATGTACTCGTTCTGGCACTTCAGGACAAGCCCGCCTTGCCATTTCACCATATTTTTTCATAAAGAGATTAACGGCATCGGTGGACATTCTGCTTTTGCGACCATGATGCGTTGTAAAGAAAAGATAGTCATCACTCTGCCTTTGCTCGGTCGGATGTGCTTTATCCAGATAAGTTTTGAGCAATTCAACCACAGATGGGGAGATTGGGACTATTCGCAGTTTATTTCCCTTTCCAGCAAGGCAGATTGTTGCATGAGTTTTTCGAATGATCAAGTCATGAATTTTTGCATCCACCAGTTCCTGACAACGTGCTGCGGTGTCGTACATCAACCGCATAAAACAGAAATCACGATATCCATTCGTCTTGAAGCGGTTGGGTTGCTCAAAAAGAGTTTCCAACGCTGGTACCGTCAGAAACTCCACAACTTTTCCCGGAGTTTTCCGAATAGAGATGTTGCCGACTTCGACTTGCATATAGATTTTGCCAGAATCTAAGATTCCTGCATATTTTGTGAAAGAACGAATTGCCATCAAACGCAGATTCACCGTTGCCGGAGAACATCCTCTGGATTTTGAGAGCCATTCGAGAAAACCGGTTATATTTGAGTAAGTGATATCCTCGAATCCAACATTGGCATATTCAAGCCCACGCTCCATCTTGAAATAGAGGAGAAGGAGATTTATTGCCTCTCGATACGATTTCTGTGTATTTAAACTATAGCCTTTGTGCCTGATCAAGTAGATGTCAAGGAAATCCCTCACTGTTTTATAGAACTTCTCATCTTTCAGTCGCATAAATCTGCCTCCATTTCAAGGGAACTATCAAGACGCAGTTCTGGCAAGTCGGTATAAAGCGTTGGAAGAAGATGAATATAATATGCCGTGCTCTCGAGATTTGAATGGCCCATATACTCGCTCAAATACGCAAGGCAGGCATTTATATCTTTTCCTTCCTTTACCCACTGGTACAGCCGATGTGTTGCAAATGTATGCCGCAGGTCATAAAGTCTGGGCCGGATCTCACCGTATCCGGATATGCCTGCCGTCTGAAGGAACCTTCTGAATGTCGGAATAATCCACTCCATTGAGTACATTCCGTCACCTCGGACACTTGGACTCTGGAAGAAATATTTGCGGTGAGGGTATATCTTCTCTACGCGCAGGTCATAATTCCTGCACAGTTCAAGCATATCTTCGGACAAGACAACGATTCTGTCTTTATGTCCTTTCGATTCAAGGATATTCACCGTCCCATCAAACAGGTTGACATCCTCTCTTCGGAGCCGTCTGGCTTCTACGGGTCTGAGACCGCAACAGTAGATCAAGCGAAATATTACAGATACCACCAGATGCTTTGTGGGTGCTCTAAGGCTGGGCTGCAGAGAATCTATTTCCTTGAACAACTTGGACAAATCTTCCTTTGAATAAATGTAGGGGATATGGCGTCCGCTTTTCTTCGTGAGTTGAAGTGGTAAAAGATAAGCCTGTTCTCCTACACTATTCATGTATTTAGCGAGCTCCCGAATCACAGATACCCTATTCAATCTGGACAGATTTTTCTCGGTCTTGAACTGTTCAGCCCATTTCATGGCTAACTCCGCAGTCAAGCAGGTCTCGTTCGGAAATTGCTCACGGCAGAATTCATCAAAAGTTCGAAGAATGCACGCACTTCCGTGGTAGTCATAGCCGAGGGCTTGTTTCTTTTCAATCAAGCCGCAAATATAGGGTGCAAATGCCCCGGTGAATGCAGATCTCATAACAAAGCCTCCTGGACAACCTCAATACCGTCAAGTCCGAGTGCACACATTGCGAGCTTGTCCCGGCTGATCCGCATATATGCTTTCATGGAGCCAATCTGCGTATGCCCTAAGATTTCTTTCACTGTATCGATCGGTACTTCTTGGTTTATCATGGAACTGGCAACATACCTTCTGAAACTGTGAAAGCCTTTTCCATCGCCCGGAGTATACTCAACATCTGAGAGTTTCATATATTTTCTGAGCCGGTCTCCCGCAGCAGTCGAAGTCATGAAGTCAAAAGGAATACGGGAACGCACAAAGAGAGCTGGGGACTGCGTTTTGGGCCGCTCGTGAAGAATATAGTTCGCAATGGCGTTTCCTACCGATGCTTCGAGAGGAAGGTGCAGTTCCACTCCGGTTTTGTTCTGTACGAAGCGTATTTCATGATGAATCCAGTCAATGTCCGAGAGCGTTAAGCGAACAATGTCCCCAGCTCTCAGTCCCAAACTGGCGGCAACAGCAAACATCGCAGTATCGCGGAGCGATAAGGACGGATTTTTTGCCGCTGCATCCACGACGGTGTGAACCTCTTTTGCGGAAAAGGCAGGCCGCAGTTTCTTTCGGGGCGCGGGACGAGTAGTCAATGCGGCGCTGAAATCGCAGCAGTTTTGTATGGACACCAAGTATGCGCTCAGATGTTTCAATGTGTTGCACACTCTGTCCATGCTCGATTTTCGTTGAGATGCGATGAACAGCAGAAAAGCGTTGACATTTACTAAATTAATATCTTGGCAAGTATGGCAACCGCTGGCATCGAGGTATGCAAAGAATTTGCGGCAGACATTCTCCTCGTCCCGTAAGCTCTCAAATCCAATGGCCCGCGTATTCGCTTCATGTTGACAGAATCTACGCAGGAGTTCATGATAGTATGGAGCTAAGGAAATTTTCGGATCAGGTCTAACACGTTTCCAGACTATTTTTCCGGTTTGAACATACTCCTCGAAGAGAATGGATGCCTTTCTGACTTTTGCCCAGATCCGGTCGGCTACCAAACCATTTTCATGATCCAAGTGAAAACGATTCACAATTTCATTTGTAAATGCAGCACTATAAAATATCACCCCCTCGGAACGGTAGACCTTTATGATTGGCCACATCCCTTCGTAGTAGTAGTTTCGTATGCTGAACTTACCAAGCCCCAGAGCCCGTAATGCATCCAGCACTTTTGTGCATAGAACATCAAACACAATTTCATCGGACATAAAAACACCTCTGAATGCAGTTAGTCGACTTTCGCCGCCAACTACATTATAGAGGTGTTTTTATATTTTTTCTTATCTGGAGGTTATTTATGAACAACACACAAAAAGTATTGAAAAACCAGCACATTTGCGAACAGGCCACGCCTAATCTCGGGATAACTCAATCCTCGGGATTAGATCTGTCTCTTATACACATCTGACGCTGCCGACGATCTTACGCGT
>ERZ1027176.1090-NODE-1090-length-11240-cov-4.654448_pt1 | contig 11240 bp, 8 predicted proteins | sample MGYA00519248_ERZ1027176 | MGnify/ENA primary metagenome ERZ1027176 (study PRJEB26926, sample SAMN06164413) | human gut metagenome | biome: ENVO:00009003; feature: ENVO:2100002; material: ENVO:00002003 | host: Homo sapiens | place: USA | collected 2012 ...
CTCATATACCCGTGCAAAGCCGTCCTTTAAAAAGACGGCTTTGTTGTTTTTACGCTTTTATGTCACGGATACATTATTTCAATCCCGGCCACGAGACGGCCGTACTTTTAGGGACACAGAACTACACGGCACCGACAAACGTCCGTAAAATGCAAAAAGACTTGGTGCTGCTGCCGGTTTGGTATGCGGAAGAGGATGATTTCGTCTATCTGGAAGATAGTAAGGCAACCCCTCCGTTTTTCTCCCATTTACCCAAAGACCTACATCCGGCTCCTATACCTGTAACAAAAGCGATGCTGGCGAAAAACGCTCCCTACCTCTCTCCTATGGACGCGGCCCCATGGGGACTTTCCCCGCATAGTCTTCATTTATTCGAGCAGTTGAGGGACAAGGCAAAAGTCCGGCTATCCGTCCCGACTTGGAAAGAGGATTATTTTCGCCTTACCGGTAGGCAAACGGCGGCGGAATGTCTGGAAAAGATACAGGCCCTCCTACCCGATCTCCCTATTCCAGTAGCGCCTCGTTTCTGCACGAAAATCAGGGAGGTGGAGAGATACATGATCTTATGCAACGCTCCCTTCGTATTAAAAACACCCTATTCCTCTTCCGGACGGGGATTGCTATGGGTAGAGAAACGAAAACCGGATACAAAAACGAAAAACTGGATAGAGGGCGCATTCAACAAACAAGGAATGATCAGCATCGAAAGCGGATTAGACAAAGTACAGGATTTCGCCATGGAATTTTATTCCGACGGGCAAGGTACTGTCCGTTACGAGGGATTATCCGTTTTCAATACCGAGGAGCGAGGCTCCTATACAGGCAACATCCTAGAGGAACAATCCACCATGCTCTCTCGCATCACCCGATTCACGGGCGAAGAAACCTATTCCCGCATCCAAGAGGCGGTATGCGCTGTATTACAAGAAGTGTACGGATCTACATATGCGGGCTGTATAGGTGTGGACATGCTGGTCTATAGACAAAAGGATGGATCTTTCGCTATTCATCCCTGCATTGAGATCAATATGCGGTACACGATGGGAATGGTCGCTTTACGTCTATTCCAGCAGTATGTAGCGCCCGGAGCTGTTGGCGATTACCGGGTTTCTTACGAGAAGGAAGCCGGAGAAGCTCTCGAGAAACACCGCCTCATGTCTGAGACCTATCCGCTTCGCCTCGCGAATGGAAGGATTCAAGAAGGCTACCTCTCATTATGCCCTGTCACAAAAGAGACACATTATCGAGCCTATTTATTGCTCATGTAACAGATTATTCATTACATTTGTAAAAATCTTTAGACTCTAGTAATACCATTAATAAATTTATCATTATGAAAAGATTATCAATCTTGGCCGTATTCATGCTGATCAGCGTGATCACGTTCGCCCAACAAGCCCTTTGGGGTAGTCAGAACATCATCTCTCCGGAGATTCATCCGGATAACACCGTAACCTTCCGGTTCATGGCACCCAAAGCGATCAAGGTGCAGGTAACAGGAGATTTCCTTCCCACACAGAAGATGGAGACTCAGTTCGGTTTAGTGGATGTACCCGGTACCGTTGATTTAAAGGAAGGTAAAGAAGGCGTTTGGGAATATACCACACCGGAACCTCTTCCCTCCGAATTATATAGCTATTCCTTTATTGTCGATGGATTAAAGACTACAGATCCTAATAATGTCTATCTGAACCGTGACGTGGCATCCGTTACGAATATCTTTATCATCAAGGGTGGACAGGGCGATTTATACAGCGTTAATGATGTTCCTCACGGAACGGTCGCTCGCCGTTGGTATGAGAGCCCGACATTGGGAAAGACCCGCCGTATTACCGTTTATACGCCGGCTGGCTATGAGACAAGCGGCAAAAAATATCCGGTATTCTACCTCTTACACGGCATGGGTGGCGACGAGGAAGCTTGGATCGCCTTAGGACGTACGGCCCAGATCATGGATAACCTAATCGCCCAAGGCAAGGCTAAACCGATGATCGTGGTTATGACAAACGGAAATGCGGATCAAGAGGCCGCTCCGGGAGAATCCAGCCTAGGTTTAGTTAAGCCGAATATGCAACTACCTAAAACCATGGAGGGTAGCATGGAAAGCAGCTTCCCAGATGTCATTAAGTTTATCGAGAGCAATTACCGTGTGGAAAAAAAGAAATCCAGCCGTGCGATAGCCGGACTTTCCATGGGCGGTTTCCATTCTTTGCATATATCTAAGCAATATCCGGATATGTTCGATTACGTGGGATTATTCTCTGCCGCCATCCTCCCCCGTGAAGGCTCCGAATCTCCCATCTACCAGAATATGGATGAGAAGCTGAAAGTACAATTCGGCAAGCACCCGAAATTATACTGGATCGCTATCGGTAAAACCGACTTCTTATACAAAAACAACGTAGACTATCGCAAGAAACTAGACGATAACGGCTACAAATACGAATACTACGAGAGCGACGGCGGCCATATCTGGAAAAACTGGCGCATCTACCTCACAAAATTCGCCCCAATGTTATTCAAATAACAAAACACCCAGTTGTAGAGACGCGGCATGTGCCGCATCTCTATGACCTAGCTACAGTCATATAATTACAACGTATTCTTAAGGATACGCTTAAATACAACATCTCTGAGATTACGGGCGATCGGGATTTGATAGGATTCGATACGTAATCTATTCCCTTCTACCAAATCGACACGATCCGCATTAATTATATACGATTTATGCGTTTGGAGAAATTGATCATCGGGTAGGGATTCCCCGATCCGCTTCAAGGTTGAATGGGTCAATACTCTACCGGAAGTAGTATAGATACTAACATAATTTTCCAACGCCTCTACAAATAAGATATCTCTTAGGTAGATCTTACGCATTTGCTTCTCGCTTTTCACGAAGAACGAGGCATCCGCATCCGGCGTATTCTCCCGAGCCAACAGGTCGTGCACCTTATTCACGCCTTTTAAGAAACGCTCAAAGGAAATAGGCTTCAGCAAATAATCCACGACATCCAGCTCATACCCTTTCAAGGCATATTGCTCATAAGCGGAAGTAACGATCACTTTGGGAGGCTGGTTTAAGGTCGCCAATAAATCCAAACCGGAAAGATAAGGCATCTCGATATCTAACAAAAGTAAATCCGGCTGCTGAGTTTTCAACAGGGTATTTAATTGGATAGCGTCCTCACATACACCGGTCAAGGAGAGAAAATCCACTCGCTCCACATACGATTGCAATCCTTTACGGGCCATCGGCTCATCATCTGTTATCACGCAGGTTATTGTCATATATCTTCTATTTCAATCATTAATTCCGCTACGAACTCAGTCTCTTCTTTCCGGGTTTCCAAACGGTGCTTATTGGGATACAACAAAGATAATCGGCGGCGTAAATTTACCAGACCGATGCCTTTACGTTGCCGTTCATCCACCGATTTACGCAACGCTTCGTCCTCCGCTGAAAGCTCGGGGATGGAGTTTCGTATAAACAAACTGATCCGGTTATTTTCCCATTTCATGATAATATCCAATTGATAATCGCCACCTACGTATTTAAAAGCGTTCTCTACCAACGGGAGGAAGAGTAACGGATAAATATTCAGTTCATTCAATTCGGGCGGAAACTCTACACGCAACCGCAGGCGTTCACTCATACGAAGCTTACGCAAAGCTATATAAGTTTTCAAATAATCAATTTCTTGTAGGATACTGACCTTCTGATTACCGCCATACAGTTGGTAACGCAAGAGTTCGGATATCATCTCTAACGTGCGACGAGGCGCCTTGTTACTTTCATCAATCTGGAAATAAACGGTATTGAGCGCATTAAACAAGAAGTGAGGATGATATTGGGATTTCAAGAACTTCAATTCCGTCTGTAATTGATCATTCTTGATCTTTTCCAGTTGGATACGCTGCTCGGCGTAATCTTTATCCAATACTTGAGCTCGCTGAACATTATAGACCATAAACGCAAACAAACACCCTATCACGTTCGCGATTATTATATCGTCCATATGGAAAGCATCACCGGTAAATATACGGGTTATTGCCAACGTAGCATTCACACCCAATATAATCAATAAGAAAGGCATTCCATACGATCTCCAAACAAATTTCCATCTATTCGGTTCTTTCGCTCTTCGGCTCTTCTCGATCTGCCATCTGAAATAAATAAAAAACAAATAAGAGACAAAAGCAAGGATCACGATTTCTAAGATACTATTCCCCAAGGACTGTGTCCAATAGTGTCCTTCTTTCGTATAATCCGTTACCCAGCGGATACAAGAATACAAAGAGACCGCAAAAATCATGGCATATACCCACTTATATATCTTTTTCATAAACCATTTGTCTAGAGGTTTCACAAATTTATTCTTTTACTTTCATCTACGCTATGCTTCCGGTGAGATTCTTTCACCTCCAAACCACGATTTATACGATAGGTCAAAGAGATACCGACTACCGTCCGGTTCATCCGTTCTTTTATAAAGGCATGTTGGGTAGGAGTCATCACACTCATTCTCGATACATTCGAATGGAAAATATCCCGTGCGAATAACTGGATCGTTCCCCGGCCTTTCCATATCTTCTTCTGGATACCGACATTTATTTGCCATAACGGATAGATCGTAGCTTGTCCCGCCGCCATTTTCCCATTATAGAAACCGATAAGTTCAGCGCTCCAAGTCCGGGCAAAGTTAAACTGATTCGAGATCCCGATATTCGGTGTCCATCTCTCATTCACCTTTACTTGATAATTCTCCGGCAAACGATACCGGTTATAGATCCAGGATGCGCTGACGTTCACGCTCCAAAATGAGGTTAGCGGTAACTGGGAGGTACTGAGCCGAGGACCTACGCTGACGCGGGAAGAGAGATTTTCCGGTGAGACATAAACAACATAGTTCCCTTGATCCAAATAGCTCTTGATAATTACATCCTTCGTATAATTGAAAGCAAGCCCCACCCGGAATAAATCGCCATATATATAGGCCAGTTCCAGATTATCGGATAATTCCGGGCGTAATAAGGTGTTACCTTTATCATACGTATACTCATCGTGGATATATACAAACGGATTCAGGTCCCGGTAATTCGGACGGACAATCCGTTTGCCATAAGTAAGCGACAGACTATTCCCATTCCTCAAGGCATACTGAACAGAAAGCGTAGGGAATAAATGTGTATAATGATTGGTAAAGGAGGAGTCTCTTTGATAAGCGTTACCCGACTGTTCGCCCTCTATACGGGTATTCTCCAGACGAAGACCTGCCTCCAGACTTACCGAAGAGAATTTGGCGTCAAGCTGTATATAGCCTGCGTTTATATTCTCGTCATACTGAAAATCACAACTCAAGTCATGGTCCGACTGCCAAGAGTCGCCTTGTAGCCGATTATAATCAGCGTTATTATTGATAGAGACGAAAGAGGTCTTGGCGCCCGCATGGAACGTGAAGGATTTCGAGAAAGGCCACACCAGATTCACTTGTCCGGAGTATAAATGGATTCCTCCACCCATATCCCCAAACAAGGTATCTTGGCTATTCAAATATTGATCTTCCTCGTATCGATAACGCAAGTAGTCCATAGAGGCATCCAAGACCCCGCCATCGGAGTTAAAGGTATGTGTTAAACTTAAAACAGCCGTAAAATTATCCTGCGAACGATTCTGGTCGTTCAAGGTACGAAGCAAACCTCCGGTTTGCGGAGATCGCTCAGGAATGGATGAGTTCATGTCTCCCTCAACCTTGCTACCCGCCAGATTTCCATCCGTGGAAAGCCCTATCGTAGTCTTTTCCGACATTTGATAATCGATCCCGAAACGATAATAGTTTGACTTATTCTTCCAAGTTCGATAGGAAGATTGCGTCATCTGCCCGGTCTCCCCTTCCGGCCGCCAACCTTCCAGATAGCTTCTCTCCACATACAAATCATCGTAATCATTCTTCCGGGAATAGGAATAAGAGAGATAGAAGTTGAACTTATTCGTCCGCAGATTCAAGGTAGTAGAAGCGAAACCTTCCCCATATTTACCTTGGTCATAACTACCATTTACCGAAAGGTTCATTCCCCTTCGCAATATCTTCTTCGTACGTATATCGATAATACCGGAGTTTCCACTAGCGTCGTAACGTGCCGATGGCTGCGTAATCAAATCGATTTTATCCGTAATGGAGGCAGGAGTCGATTTTAAGAGGTTGACAAGATCTTGCCCCGATAAATAGGTCGGCTTACCATCCATCAAGATATTCGCTCCGTTTTGACCATTCAAGAAAATAGTGCCATCGTTTTGTATCACGATTCCCGGCAAACTGGTCAACACGTCGTAGACATTCCCTTGGCTTTGGGTGATAGAGGCATCCAGCCTATAAGTCATCTTCCCCGGTTTCATCTCTACCGAAGGGAGCTTAGCCATTATCACCACCTCCTGTAGCTTCTGGTCCGCTATCGTATCGACCTGTCCCCAACCACAAAAAGGGGTAATTATCAATAGAACTATTATAAAAAGATTCCTGCTCATGTCGTTTTTATATCAAAATTACATCAGCAGGAATATCCAATCAAATTATTGTGACCAACGGAAGTATCCGGGGGATGAAAGGTAAAATCTCCTACTTTTGCCTTCTGAAGTGAATAACTTGCGGCTTGTCGAGTGAATAACTAACGAGTATACCCAGTGAATAACTAACGGCTTTAGAAGTGATTAGTTATTCACTTCTAAACGCTTTTTCCAGCTGTTGATCAAGCAAAATTCTCATTTCCATAAAGTCATCCACGAAGAGGCTTTTCTGTCTTTTTGAGTAGTATTAGAGCTTTTCCATAACATCTCATTTCCACAGGAATCACAAGATAAAGGAGGGGAGATAACAATAAACAGTGCTTTTCCAATGAAAAAGACCGTTTTCGATACACATTAGGCGACAAAAGCCTACACATACGGTCGCGTTAAGCAACGCCAGTAGTGCCATTGGGCATTATAAGCAGTCGCAAATAGGGTTGTAAGTAGTCGTGAATGGGCATTCTTACCTCCTTATAGCCCTATCGTAACACCGTTTTTCCCTCCTTTTGCTCCATCGGATATGAATTACGATGAATTATTTTCGCTAGAACAAAAGGCCATTTTTCAGCATTGCTCTATCAATGAACCGATTGCTGATTTATTTTTTCAAATTCAAGCACAAGACGTACCTTAGCCCGGAAAAATCGATTCTCCGGGACTTCCGATTACAAATTGTCAATCCTAACAAATTGTCATATCCTTCGATCGTCTTTCTCGAAATCTCTCAAAGATGATTATCAATTCAATAAAAAAACGTATTTTTGTCACATACAATCTATAAACAACCCAAGATATGGAAGTGACAGTCAAGAAAGTAGAAATTACCTTACCGGAGGTAGACATGGCCTTGCTCAAAGAACTGGCCAAGAAATTCGGTTGGAATATCGGCAGGAAGAAGTCCGGTATAGAGAAGGGGCTGGAGGATATCAAGGCAGGAAGGGTTTATAAGGCCAAAGATATGGAAGATCTAAAAAAGCATTTGCTAAATCAATAAACCATGTACGACGTACAGACTACCAAGCAATTTGATAAGAGTTTCAAGAAATGCTTGAAAAGGAATTGCAATCCAGAACTCCTATGGGAAGTTATCGGCATTCTTCAAGAAACCGGTTCCCTCCCAATGCAATATCACCCCATAAACTAAGCGGTAAATTTGAGGGCTTATGGGAATGCCATATTAAAAGCGACTGGCTCTTAATATGGCAACAAAACGATACCGAACTGGTCTTGATCATGACCGATACCGGTACACACGCTGATTTATTTTAAGACTTGGGATGATCCACTCGGCCTGCGAATAAAATGGCACCCGTACTATTCTCCTTTAAGACATAGCCGAAGGGATGATCAAAACGAAGTTCCTTTAAAGTGGTAGCGGGAGGAAGCGCACTTGTATCCATATCTACTATCGTAACAGCGGCGGCTTCCGTGCCGGACTCATCGACCTTAATAAAGGTATTTTGTTTTATCAAGCCTATAAATAAAGGCTGTTCGGTTGATATATTCGTGAAGTCTGCCTCCGACTTAAAGGCATCCTTGACTCCCAATGTCCTCATCACATCTGTTAAATCCATACTTGATTCCATCGTAAAGCGAGGCAAATAGAGGTCGAACGAATAAGAACTCAGGTTACTCATCCACTGGTTCCAACGATCCGCATCCAAGTCCGCAATCAACTCATCTAGCGAGGTTTTCTTCTTATCGGACGGCATAAAAAGAACCAGACTAAACGCTCCGTTTCCATAAGGTAGTTCCACGACAGATACCTGCTCATCACCATAATAATAATTTGTCGCTTGTTGTTTCATGGTAGGAACTTTGATCTCTGATCCGTCCTTTAGATGGAACGGCTTGTCCTTTGTATCTCCCTTATCGAACTCCATTTTCCACACTCCCTTGAAATAAATGGCGTTGATCAGGCATGCCAATGTATTGGGACTGATTGTCTCCAGCATCTTAGGGATCAAATCATTCGTTTTATTGGCGCACCAATGGTTGATCTTGTCCACCGTCTCTATATTGAACGGCTCGTTATAAACCTCGGCATTATAATATGTCTGACTGGTCTTTACAAAAGGTTCCAGCACTTGGAAATCATCCTTGATCCACATACTATTCGCATTCATGAAAATAGTACGACCATCCAACTTGGGAAGCTCCGTCTGCATCATTTGGGCATAAGCGTTTATCTCCTCGTTGGTTAAGCCCTCATAACCTAAGGCTTCTTGTAGCTCTGTATATGTATTACCATTCGCCCCATTCAATACCATACCCAAACAAAAGGAGGCGCTTAAAGGAGAGATACAAAAATTCGACTCCTCCTTGCCAGCCATTTCCTTATAAAAATTAAAAGCGAACTTCTGCCCTCTAGCGTTTACCTCTAGCGATTTAGTATCCAAAGGTATATCATATCGCTCAGTATCGGTTCCGAAAGGTTCTTCAGAAGAATCATTGTCACACCCAGTCAACGCAAACAAAGGTATGCAGAGACAGAGCGACAGGAATAGGTAATTGTTGGTCTTCATAACTTGATATTTTTAATGTCCTTATATCTAATTGATGAATAGGTCTCCGTAAAAGTTGCATCCCGCCTATATATTTCACGACTGTGCCCCAACGAATGGAAATGTAGGGATATAATAAAAGCCGTATCACTGCGGATCAGTTATACGGCTAAACTGGAGTAAGCTATGACGGGAGATGATCAGCGGTTATGCTTGATCAGATTCATAAACTCCTCGCGCGTCTTAGCTTGTTGGAAAAAGCCGGTGAAATCAGAGGTAGTCGTCAAGGAATTTTGTTTCTCCACGCCACGCATCTGCATGCACATATGTTGCGCCTCGATCACGACCATCACGCCCAACGGGTCCAAGGTCCTCTGGATACAATCCTTGATCTGCATCGTCATACGCTCCTGTATCTGGAGACGGCGGGCGAAGATATCCACTACCCTAGGGATCTTGCTTAAGCCCGTAATATATTTCTTGGGGATATAAGCCACGTGGGCCTTGCCGAAGAAAGGCAACATATGATGCTCACAAAGGGAGAAGAAATCGATATCTTTCACGATAACCATCTGTTTGTAATCCTCTTCCTGAAACATGGCGGAACGGAGCACCGCCTCCGGGTCCTCATGATATCCCTTGGTTAAAAACTGCATCGCTTTCGCCACACGTTCCGGCGTTTTAAGCAGACCCTCACGCTCCACGTCCTCACCCAGCAAACCCAATACTTCCTTATAATGGCCGGCCAAAGCTTCCCGGGCACGTAGCGTCTCTTCGTTTACTTCTGACATTCTCTTTAATTTAGGGGAATTTTTATCTCTTCTCGTACGATATACATTTCCTTCCCGTATTTCGGGAAAGCACCCATCAACAGGCGCATCATATGATAGGCCTCCTCATGCGAGCGGAAATCTCCCACACGCAACTTCCAGAACGGGGCGTTGTAAGTAACATACGTCGGGATCTCAGGAAAAAGCTCCTTGATTTCCTTCTCCTTACGAAAAGCCTCGTCTTTCGAGACCCGTTGGTTATTACCGGAAAATACCTGCGTACGATACCCTTGTACCTTCAAGAAGGTAAGGCTATCGGTCGTCTCCACGTTCGCTCCACGCATACGCTCACCCACCATCTCGCAGATAGCGGCGGATTGATTGATAACGACCTCGCCTTTTCCCAAACCGGATCTCTGCAACGCATCGAATATGGTCGAACGCTCACCTTCCAACGCCGTCTGAGCGAATAAAGATGAAGTACCGGCCATCATAAAGGCAAATAGCAATAAGATACAAGGAATTCTTTTCATAGATAGAATATTAAAAAGAGTATCTTTCCCCATTCATTGAGGGGAAAGATACCTTCTTATTATGAATTAATTAAAAAGCCTCGATAATCGGCATGAATTTGTCAACGGCCAAAGAAGCGCCACCGATCAAACCACCGTCTACGTTCGGTTTAGCGAACAATTCCTTAGCGTTACCGGCGTTACAGCTACCACCGTAAAGGATCGTGCAGTTATCAGCTACCTCATTGCCATATTTAGCGGCCAAAGTAGCACGGATGTGAGCATGGATCTCCTCAGCTTGCTCAGCGGAAGCAGTCTTACCTGTACCGATAGCCCATACCGGCTCGTAAGCCAAGACGATCTTGCCGAAATCCTCAGCGGAAAGATCGAACAAAGAACCAGCGATCTGAGCGTCTACTACCTCGAAGTGCTTGCCAGCTTCTCTCTCCTCCAAAACCTCACCGATACAGAAGATCGGAGTCAAACCGTTAGCCAAAGCCAACTCAACCTTCGTCTTCAAGATCTCCGGAGTCTCATGATAATAAGCACGTCTCTCAGAGTGGCCTAAGATCACATATTTCGCGCCAGTAGAAGCTACCATAGCGGCAGAAACCTCACCTGTATAAGCACCTTTTTCCTTGTCAGCGCAGTTCTCTGCTGCAACACCGATCTTGTTTGTATCGATAGCGGCAGCAACGCTTGCCAAGTGAGTGAACGGAGTACCGATGATCACATCGCAATTCGGAGTCTTACCCTTCAAAGCCTCGTCCAAACCTTTAGCCAAAGCAAGACCTTCAGCAAGAGTAGTGTTCATTTTCCAGTTTCCTGCAACAATATTCTTTCTCATAACTTAATAATTTAAATATGTAATACAAATAAATCTCTATTCAGA
>ERZ1027176.1107-NODE-1107-length-11129-cov-4.953404_pt1 | contig 11129 bp, 11 predicted proteins | sample MGYA00519248_ERZ1027176 | MGnify/ENA primary metagenome ERZ1027176 (study PRJEB26926, sample SAMN06164413) | human gut metagenome | biome: ENVO:00009003; feature: ENVO:2100002; material: ENVO:00002003 | host: Homo sapiens | place: USA | collected 2012 ...
GCAGCGTCAGATGTGTATAAGAGACAGCCGGATAGCCCTCGCGGTGCGCCACGCGCGCCATGGCCAGGTACATGCCGACCTCGGAGCACTCGCCCTCGAAGTTGGCTCTCAGGCCGTCGACGATCTCCTTCTGCACGTCGGCCGGAACGTCGGAACCGAACGCCTTGCCCACGCCGACCACGTGCTCGGCAGCCCAGGACTTCTCAGCCTTCTGCTCGATGAACTTGGAGCCGTCGACATGGCACACCGGGCACTCGACCGGCGGCTGCTCGCCTTCGTAAACGTAACCACAGACACTGCAAACCCATTTTTTCATAGTCAGATTCCTCCTGATGTTTTTTGATTTCGATTGTTGGTTTATTTAGAAGCGGATCCCTTGTCCGCTTGCTGACAAGTCTTGCACAGCCCCGTGAACGTGATGCTGCACCCGAGCACCTTTGCGTCCGTCGCGCTCTGGGCGAGGGCACACAGCTGTGCCTCCGGCTGATCGGGCAGCGGCACGTCGATGACCCGGCCGCACTGCACACAGTGCAGGTGCGCGTGGGGGGTTGTGCGGGCGTCAAACCGCTCCTGCCCGCGGAACACGCCGACGCTCATCGCGTCGCCCTCTTCGGCGAAGAGGCTCAGGTTCCGGTACACCGTGCCGAGGCTCAGGTCGGGGTAGTCCGGCTTGAGCTGCTGGTAGAGCTCCTGCGCGGTGGGGTGGGCGGTCGTCGCTGCGAGGGCTTCGAGGATGACCTGCCGCTTTTTGCTGTTTTTGCGTGTGGGCATCGAAGCACCTCCTTGTAAATCAGTAACAAGAATTATTACTGATATGAAGATACCACAGGAAACCGCATTTGTAAAGCCCTTTTTGCGAATGATTCTCAAGATTGTGCATTCTGCTGTATTTTCCGCGCCGCGTTTTGGCGTTTGTGCGCAATTTGTGTGCGATGCAGCGTAGGCGATGCGCAAAAAGGCGGCCGCGCGGGCACCGCGCGGCCGGAGCGGGGGAAAACTTGCGCATAAGCGCAGCGGGGGAGCCCGAAGGGGCAAGGCCCGCCTCGGGTGGGATCCTGCATCGCCTTCCGGCGATGCGGGGAAGGTGGCGCGGCGCTTTGTGCCGCGACGAAGGGGTTGCAGATACCGGCTGCAATTCCTATCCCACGTATCAATCCCTCAGTCAGCCTGACGGCTGACAGCTCCCTTGACACAAGGGAGCCAAAGGGTGCGTGTTGGACCTGTGCTGGCTGCACTACCTCACCGCCGGCAGACGTTGGCCGTGATGCCGCACAGCGCCTGCGCGCACTCCATGTCCCACTTGCCCGAGCGGGCGATGTCATCGATCGAGAGCATGCCCGCGAGCTTGCCGCCCTCGGTCACGGGCAGGCGGCGCACCTGCGCTGTGCGCATGGTCTCCATCGCGCTGCGGATGTCCGCGCCCGCCTCGACCGTCACGGGGTCGCGCGACATGATGCTGCGCACGGTCACGGCGCCCGGGTCGCCCCCGGACGAGACGCAGCGCACCACGATGTCGCGGTCGGTGAGCATCCCGGCGAGCGTGCCGTCGTCCTCGCACACGGGCAGCGCGCCGATGCCGCGCATGCGCATCAGCCGCGCGGCGGCGACGACCGGCTCATCCGGATGCGTCACGGCGGCAGCGCCCGTCATGTAATTGCGTACCTGCATGAAACCACCCCCTTTGGCCGGAAGCTCCGTCTGTGGAGATTCTCGCCCGCCGGGGGCGGTTTTATACCTATTAATAATATGCCGCACTGTGGCGGACCTGGTCACTGCACGAGCCGGGCGAGCGCCGGCCCCGCGCTCTCGCCGAACAGGCGCACGGCGCGCGTGGCCTCCTGCAGCGTGTTGCCGCTGCTGCCGACCTCGATGATGAGCGACCCGCGCGTGAGGTGCTGGTTGTAGCGCTCGTTGACGAGCGTGATCGGCCGCATGAGCGTCGGGTGCGCGGCGTTCACCGCGTCCTGCAGGTACACTGCCAGGCGCAGATTCTCCTCCCAGTACGGGTGGTAGAGGCCCGAGGCGTTCGTGCCCACGAGCAGCATCACCTGCGAGCACGCGGCGTCGGGCAGCTCGGCCACGGTCTTGTAGACCACACTGTCCGAGCACAGCGCGTCGCGGTGCAGGTCAATGACGATGCGCAGGCTCGGGTACTGGCTCAGGTACGCCTGCACGGCCGCGCCCGAGCGGTTGTACGAGCCCGTGTAGCTCGGGTAGTCGTAGATCGTCCGGTCGTGCAGCACCTGCAGGCCGGCGGCCCCGAGCGTGTCGGCCAGCACGTCGCCCACGTGCACGATATTATAATTGGTGTCCTCCGTGCGGCACGTGTCGCTCGCGGGGCAAAGGTCGCGCCCCGCGGGGGTGAAGGCCTCGCTCGCGTGCGTGTGCATGATGAGGATCTGCGGTTCGCCTGCCGGCAGCGTCACGGCCGGGCCCTGCTGCAGCAGCGCCGCCGCGTCCACCGCGATGTCCGTCTCATTCTTGATGCTCAGCCCGCCTGCGATGCTCGTCGCCACGATCGGCAGCCCGTCGGCCGTCGTGGTCGGGGCGTCCTCGGCGGGCTCGCCGTCGGATGTGGGGGCGGGTGTTGCTTCCGGCGCGGGCGTGGCCGCGCTGAGCGCCGCCGCTGCCTCCGGCGTGGGGGAGACGTCCACCGGCGGAGCACCCAGCTCCATGCGCACCGATGCCGCCAGCAGCTGCTCCGGGTCGAGCCAGAGCCGCAGCCTGTCCGCGAGCGGCGCGCCGCCCGCCGCAGCCGATGCGATCTGCAGGCCGAACACGGTCAGCCCCACACAGGCCAGTTTTTGCCGCAGCGTCATATCTGCTCACCTCCGATTGCATTCTCCACAATATATATGGTTTCAGGGGTGGAATTATGTCACCGCATCTGCTATACTGGGGGCAGAAAAATCGTGAAGGAGGCGTCGTCATGACGATCACATACCGTCCGAAAGGTGTCTGCTCCCGCCTGATGCGGGTGGAGGTGGAGGACGGAATTATCCGCCAAGTTGAGGTGCAAGGGGGGTGCAGCGGCAATCTGCAGGGCATTTCGCGGCTCCTGGTGGGGATGCCGGTGCAGCAGGCCATCGAGCGTATGGAGGGCGTGCGCTGCGGCGGCAAGCCGACCTCCTGCCCGGACCAGCTCGCCAAGGCGCTGCGTCAGGCATTGTGAGGCGGGAAAAAGATTAACATAATTCTTTCAAATAATAAAAATAGTTGACATAATGCAAGTTTGCAAGAATTTTTTGCGAACTTGCATCTTTTTATTTTCGTCACTTTGCGTCGAATCGTTTGGTTTAGTCAAAGTATACAACACAACAACTTGCGTAGAATAACGTCATATAACGCTATATTTTGTTGTTTGCGCAATTTTTTGTGGATATTATTCAGAACTTAAAAACATGCTTTGTGCACTTTGCCGATTGCGTGCGGCTTGAAAAATGAATATAATTATCCATAACAGGGCGCGTGGATGGAAGCCCGTGTGCCCTGTGATGAATCAGCAAAGGAGGCTGCACGTCATGAATCGAACGAAGAAAGCGGGCCTGTCCGTGAAGTCGGGCCTGTCGCTGATGTGCATCGTCTGCCTGCTTTGCGGCTTATTGTGCGGATTTTTCTGGCTCGCCGGTGAAAACTCGGCGCTGGCCGCCGGACCGGACGGCAGCGCGCTGGCGGCAAAGGCGGTCGTGAGCGGGGACGCGTCCCTGGCCGCGCCCGAGCGCGACGAGAAGCTCGCGGTGCAGGCCGCCGCGCAGGCGACCTCGCCGGTCGTGCGCACGGTCGCCGTCGGCATGGACGCCGGCGACTACACCGAGACTGTCACCTGCGACTACACGCCCGTGTACGTGGACGACCGCTTCTGCGGCTACTGCTACGTGCTCGGCGATGCGGTCTGGCTCCCGGCGGATGCGTTCGCCGAGATGCTCGGCCTCGAGAGCGACACCGTCACCGATGGGGACACCGAGACCGTCACGGTCGACGGTGCGGACATCACGGCGACCTACGGCGCGACGTATTACACGGCCAACGGCCGCTGCTTCTACGCACCCGACGGCGTGTATGCCCTCGATGGGGAAGTGGTGCTGCCGCTGGCGGATCTGGAAAAGATCTTCGGTGTCACGGCCGCGTTCAGCGCGGACAATACCAGCCTGCGTGTCGACGCGTCAGAGCAGGCGCTGCTCGAGAGCGGCGAGAGCTATTACGGCGCGCGCGATGTCTACTGGCTCAGCCACATCATCAATGCCGAGGCCGGCAACCAGCCCATGGACGGGCAGATCGCGGTCGGCAATGTCGTGCTCAACCGCGTGGCGGACGAGCGGTTTCCCAACAGCGTCAAGGAGGTCGTGTTCGACCGGCGTGGCGGTGTGGCGCAGTTTTCGCCCACGGCCGACGGGCGCATCAGCCTTACGCCGGACGAGGACGCCGAGCTCGCGGCGAAGCTCGCCTTCGAGGGGTATGACCCGGTGGGCGAGAGCCTGTATTTCATCAATCCCTCGGCATGCAATGCCTCGTGGTTCAACAGCCGCCTGACCTACACGGCCACGATCGGCGACCACGTCTTTTACGCATAATAGCTGCACAGGCAGTGTTCCCGCCCGCACGGAGACCCGTGCGGGCGGTTTTTCATGACCGGAGACGAGGGAGCGCCGCTGTTTCGCGCCGCAGGAAAATCGACCGGAATGTCCCTTGACCGTTTCCGGAATTTCGGATATGATAGAAAGATAACAACGCGAAGGAGGTGCGCACGTGCACAACGACTGGTTTGAGGACGACAATGAGATCCGCCTGCTGCGCCGCGGCAAGCGCCGGCTGCTGGACATCGTGTTCGGCCGCACGATGGTCATCACGCTGCTGCTCCTGCTGCAGATCGCCATCATGGTGCTCGGTACGCACTATCTCGGCCGCTACTACCCCGCGCTGACGATCGTCCTGCGCGTGCTGAGCGTTGCGGTCATCATCTACCTTGTCAACAAGTCCGGCAGCGCGACGACGAAGATCACCTGGATCATCCTCGTCATGGCACTGCCGGCGTTCGGCGTGCTGCTGTACCTGTTCGTGCAGCTCGACATCGGCCACCGCTACGCCAATCGCCGCGTGCAGGAGAGCATCCTCAGCACCGTGCAGTACGTCCCGCGCCAGACCGAGCTCATGGCCCGCCTGCGCACCGAGCTGCCAGAGGTGCACAACCTCGCTGAGTACACGCTGCGCTCCGGCGACTACCCCGTGTACGAAAACACTGCCGTGACCTACTACCCCATGGGGCAGGACAAGATCGGTGCGCTCATCGAGGCGCTGCAGTCGGCCGAACACTTCATCTTCCTCGAGTATTTCATCATCGAGGAGGGCGACGTCTGGGGCCGCATCCTGAAAATCCTGGAGGAAAAGGTGCGCGCCGGCGTTGAGGTGCGCGTGCTCTATGACGGTACGTGCACGTTCTACCGCCTGCCGTACGGCTACCCCAAGCGCATGGAGGCGCTCGGCATCCACTGCAAGATGTTCGCGCCGCTGCGCCCGCTCGTGAGCACGTATTATAACAACCGCGACCACCGCAAGATCGCCGTCATCGACGGGCGCATCGGCTTCACCGGCGGCGTGAACCTTGCCGACGAGTACGCGAACCTGGTGCGCGTCTACGGCGTGTGGAAGGACACGGCCGTGCGTCTGGAGGGCGAGGCCGTGCGCTCGCTCACGCTCATGTTCCTGCAGATGTGGGGCATGGACGAGCGCGAGCCGGACACCGATTCCTACGGCCGCTATCTCCGCGTGCCGCAGCGCCCGCTGCCGGAGGCCTCCGGCTACGTCCTGCCGTATGCCGACAGCCCGCTCGATGACGAGCGCGTGGGCGAGTGCGTGTATCTCGACATCCTCAACCACGCCGAGCGGTATGTGCGCATTATGACGCCGTACCTCATCCTCGATGAGACGATGATCATGGCGCTCACGTTCGCGGCCAAGCGCGGCGTGGACGTGGAGCTCATTTTGCCGCACGTGCCGGACAAGAAGTTCGCCTTCGCCCTTGCCAAGGGGCACTACCGCGAGCTGCTCGATGCCGGGGTGAAGATCTACGAGTACACGCCCGGCTTCGTGCACGCGAAGGTGTTCGTCAGCGACGACCGCAAGGCCGTCGTTGGCACGATCAATCTCGATTACCGCAGCCTGTACCTGCACTTTGAGGACGCGGTGTATCTCTATGACTGTCCATGCATCAAGGACATTGTGGCGGATTATGACGCCACACGTGCCCAGTCGCAGGTCGTCACGCACGGCGATCTTGCGCGCATCCCGCTGCACACGCGCATCGCGGCCGCGCTGCTCAAGCTCGTTGCGCCGCTGATGTAACCGTTTTTTTGAGAAAGGGGAACCCATCATGTCGAAATGTTATCTGCTGTTTGCCGAAGGGCTCGAGGAGTGCGAGGGTCTCATCACGCTCGATATTCTCCGCCGTGCCGGACTGGAGACGTACACCGTGTCCATTCAGGAAGCACACACCGTCGTCGGTGCGCACGGCGTGCCCATCACGTGCGACCGCACGCTGCCGGAGCTGCTGGCCGCGCCGCCGGAGCTCGTCGTGCTCCCGGGCGGCATGCCCGGCACGACGAATCTCGCCAAGAGCCCGGCCGTGGAGGCGCTCGTGCGCCGCACACTCGAGCATGGCGGCCGCGCCGCGGCGATCTGCGCCGCACCGAGCGTGCTCGCGCAGTACGGCCTGCTCGCTGGACGCCGCGCCACGTGCTACCCCGGCTTTGAGAGCAAGTGCACCGGCGCGCACATGGTCGATGCCGACGTTGTCACCGATGGGCCGATCACGACCGGCCGCGCCCTCGGCGCGGCGATCCCGTTCGCACTCGAGCTCGTGCGTCTGCTCACCGACGAGCAGACCGCCGCGCGCACGGCCGAGGAGATCGTCTGGCGACATGACGGTTGACAACGCGCGCGCACGTGCGTAAAATAGACGAGATAAAACCATTGTGAGGTCGCCGCCATGGACGAACTGAAGCTCATCTTCGCCAGCAACCTGATCCGTCTGCGCACGGCTGCGGGCATGACGCAGGCGGAGCTTGGTGAACAACTGAATTATTCGGACAAGTCGATCTCCAAGTGGGAGCGCGGTGAGGCCATTCCCGATGCCATGGTGCTCAAGCGCATGAGCGAGCTCTTCGGCGTCACGGTCGATTACCTGCTCAACGAGCATGATGCGTGGCAGCCCGGACCCGAGCCCAGCGCGTGCGACCGCAGCCATCATGCCATCATCCTGGTCGCCCTCATGGGCATCGTCACGCTGGCGGTGCTGGTGTTTGTGGTGCTGTGGCTGTGGCTCGGCCAGGTGGAGTGGCTCGTGTTTCCCTGCTTCGTGCCGGCGGCGGTCATTACCTACCTCGTGCTCAACAGCGTGTTTTTCGGCGGGCGGGGCAATTTGTATGTGGTGCTTGGTCTTGTGGCGAGCATCTTCCTCGCCGGCTACCTCGTGCTGCTGCGCTTCGGGATGAATTTCTGGCAGCTTTTCCTCATTCTCATCCCGGCCGAAGCCGTTGTGTATTTCAGCTTCCACATCCGCGCAAAGCATTGATATTGCAGACATTCTATGATTCGTAGAGCGCGTCTTTCGGGGCGTAGAGCAGGGCGGGGCCGTGTTCTACGCCCCGGTTCCGTTTTGTAGGTTGCGCAATGCCCCCGCTGCGGGTATGATACCTGCGTATTGTGAAGGAACAAAGTCTGCCCGCCCGGCGGGCAAATCGAAGGATGCAAAGGAGACCGACACGATGGCCGATTTCGTACTGAGCTGCTGCTCCACCGCCGACCTGACCAAGGAGCATTTCCAGCAGCGTGACATTTCGTATATCTGCTTCCACTATGCGCTCGACGGCGTGGATTACCCGGACGATCTGGGCGAGACGATGCCGTTTGACAAGTTTTACGCCGCCATGGCAAACGGCGCCGAGACGCGCACCTCGCAGGTGAACATCTCGGAATTTGTGGACTATTTCACCCCGTTTCTTGAGCAGGGCAAGGACATTCTGCATGTCTGCCTGTCCTCGGGCCTGTCGGGCGTGTCGAACTCGGCAGAGAACGCCGCGCGCATCGTCCGTGAGCGCTATCCCGACCGGAAGATCTACATCGTCGACTCGCTCGGCGCGTCCTCGGGCTACGGCCTGCTGATGGATCGTCTCGCCGACCTGCGCGACGAGGGCATGTCCATCGACGCCGTGCGCGACTGGGCCGAGACGCACAAGCTCGAGCTGCACCACTGGTTTTTCTCCACGGACCTGACGTTCTACGTCAAGGGCGGCCGCATCTCGAAGGTGGCCGGCGTGTTCGGCGGCCTGCTGGACATCTGTCCGCTGCTGAACATGGATAACCTCGGCCGGCTCATCCCACGCTCCAAGATCCGCGGCAAGAAGCGCGTCATGAAAGAGATCGTTGTCCGCATGGAAGAGCATGCGCAGGGCGGCCTTGACTACTCCGGCAAGTGCTACATTTCGCAGTCGGCGTGCTATGACGACGCGCGCGCCGTGGCAGACGAGATCGAGCAGAAGTTCCCGAAGCTCAACGGCAAGGTCGAGATCTACAGCGTCGGCACCACCATTGGCAGCCATACCGGTCCGGGCACCGTGGCCCTGTTTTTCTGGGGCGACGAGCGCAAGGACTGATTGGTCGATAAATCCCCCCTTATCTTTTTTCCCATCCCAAGCAAAATCCCCTGACCGAACAGTCAGGGGATTTTGTCGTATATGGAACGGGGCCGGATGGTGGATGCGGCGCTGCCGGTGGTGTGCCATAGCCTTCTCCTCAAGAGGAAGGCTTTCATTGCCGGCGGTGCGCCGTATCCCGCCCGGTCAGATCTTCGGCACGGGCGTCGGACGGGCATCGTCCCAGACGGTCCTGGTGTCAAACAGGTCATCGAGCAGGTTCGGCTGGTAGTACATCCGGTAGCCGTCGATGTTGCGCCGGCCCTGGCGGACATACCCGTCGTGGATCTGCACCCAGTGTTTGGCTGAGTCCACGTTGCAGAAATAGCGGAAGCCCAGACCATAGAGCGTGTCAAACTTCGCGCCCTTGTAGGCCTCGATGCCGGCAATGTCGCTGCCGAAGGGGTGGAGCAACACGTCGGTCTCGCCGATGACGGCCGCGATCTGATCGTTCCACTTCTGCGCGTCGCCGGCCAGACGCTCGGGCGAAATGTCGCCGTAGGTCAGGTGGCCGTAGCTGTGGCTCGCGATCGTGTAGCCCTCGGCACGCAGCGCGTCGGCCACTTCGCGCGCGTCCCTGCACGCCTGCGCGAAGGCCTCGTCGCCGAGCTTGGCCTTATAGTCGCTGCTGATGCGGTAGCCGAACGCGCCCTGATACCCGGTCACGGCGATGATTGCGCGCGCGCCGCGGTAGGAAAAGTCGGGGTGCTGGTCGAGGAAATCATCGAGCAGCGGCACGAGGTCATAGCTGCCGTAGCACGTCTGGCCGTCGGCGTCCACGTACTCGCACGTGAGCTTGCCGTTCTGCACCAGCAGGCGGGAGGCAAAGCCGTCGCCGCCCTTGTCGGGCCTGCCGTCGCCGTCGCTGTCGGTCATGTATTCGTAGTAGCACACGTCGTCCTGCGACATGACGATGGGCGTTTTCCCGGCGGGGAGATAGATGTCGCCCGCAACGTATTTCGTCGAGCCGTCGGCCTGCTGCTGCGGCCCGGCGACGTCGTGGATGTCCACAAGCACGTAGCCCCGCTCGTACAGGCTCTGCAGCACGGCGTTGAACTCTTTGATCGTGGTCATGAACTGGTTGTAGCCGCCCTGCTCGGGGTCGCCGTCAAAGGCGCGGGAAGTGTCGGCGATGAGCGTGTGGAAAAAGACGTGCGGAATGGTCGTCGGGTCTGCCCAGCGGACGGCCTGCGCCTTCTGCGCCTCGAAATCGGCCTTGGCCTGCTGCAGCTCCGGTGCGTTCTCCCACCCGGCAAAGCCCGTCACAGCGGCGATGGCCTTGTCGTAGTCATACTGCGCGGCGAGGTGCTTCGCCTCCGCGAGCACGGTGTCCTGCTCCGTGATCTGTGCGGTGGGCGTGGCCAGCGCGGCGGGGTCGTCCTTGGGCGCGCGGTTGTGCCGGCTCACGAGCACGAGCACCAGCACTGCTGCCAGCACGATCACGGCCAGCACGGCCGCAAACACCAGCATCGACTGGTTCGGGCCGCGGCGCTGCGGCGCACGGCGGTTGACCGGGAGCGGACGGGCGGCCGCGCCCTGCTTCGGCGTGCGCTCCTCGCTGTCGGGCCGCGGGGTGCGGCGGGGATCGGTTGTCTGCATATGAGGTCACCTCCGGGAGAATGTTTGGTTTCCGAAAATCTGTTAATTGCTGCCTCTACTATACGCGCACCGGCGCGGATTGTGCAAGCGCGCGCGAAAAATTCAGAATTGTTAAGAAACGCGCCCGGCCGGTTGTCAGCCGACGGGCGCGTTCAGACGGGCAGTCAGCCGCGCGGCACAGTGGTCAGCCGGCGGGCGTGATGTCTTTGAGCGTGCCGCTGTTCGTGATCTGGCTGTAGGAGAACGACAGGTGGAACGTGCCGTCCGGCTGTGCGGCCACGGCGGCAAGCTGATCGGCCGAGCACTTGACGTGCACGGTCGTGCCGGCCTTTGTCACGGTCAGCAGACCGCCGTCGTCGGTCGCGGCGTACTGATCGATGGTGTAGTCCCCGGTGCCGGACACGCGGTTCATCCCCACAAAGCCGCCGTAGGTCAGCAGGCCCAGAATGGCGACGATGACGATGATGCGGATAACGGTGATGACGGTTTTCTTCATGCGCACACCCCCTTTCCTGCCAGTGTAACAGGCCGGGCGGCGTTTGGCAAGTACCCGTTGAGAATTCCGCTTTACAAGACACGATGTCTGGCATATACTATTCTATACTGGGTAGGTAGCACCATGCGCCGCCCGACGAGAGAATCCGAGAAAAGAGAGAAAAAGAGAAATATGAATCTGTCCGTTGTTTTTGCCAAGATGGCCATGCTGGTGCTCATCATGCTCCTTGGCTACCTTTGTGCGCGCATCGGCATCACGGGGCCGGAGTTCAATCAGCGTGTCACGCCGCTGGTGATGAACTGTCTCTTATACACATCTCCGAGCCCACGAGACTCCTGAGCATCTCG
>ERZ1027176.1113-NODE-1113-length-11080-cov-8.824853_pt1 | contig 11080 bp, 5 predicted proteins | sample MGYA00519248_ERZ1027176 | MGnify/ENA primary metagenome ERZ1027176 (study PRJEB26926, sample SAMN06164413) | human gut metagenome | biome: ENVO:00009003; feature: ENVO:2100002; material: ENVO:00002003 | host: Homo sapiens | place: USA | collected 2012 ...
GCTCCTTCGTCGGCACAAGCTCCATATCCCTCGCCCCGCCGCAAGCGGCAGGTCTCGTCCATTCCGCTGCGCCTCCTCTCAAAATCGCAATCGCGTTGAGGTGAAACCCGATAAAGAGCGTGACGAAAAGCACATTTTTAACAGGTAGTCACCGAAAAATCAAACTTTACTGACAAAAAAGAACACCAAGAAAAAGCACGATTTGACAAAAATCAAATCGTGCTTTTTCTATGACATAGATTATCGACCCAAAGCAGAGAAAGGAGCGACAAATATGGCGGCGGTTATCGTATCAGATTATTTCTACGGCGAAGAATCCGAACAGTTCAGTTATTTCCGGATTCCCAGATTGTTGGTGCGCAGCAAGAAATTCAAGACGCTCTCCACCGACGCGAAGCTGCTGTATGGCCTGATGCTCGACCGCATGGGGCTATCCGCCAAACACGGCTGGTATGACGAGCTGGGACGTGTTTACATTTACTACACGCTCGACAAAATTCAGACCGACCTCATGTGCGGACACAATAAGGCCGTTCGGCTGCTGGCTGAGCTGGATACGGGCAAGACAGGCTTTCGTGAAAACTACTGGGCTGTAACTAGAATTTGCTTGCCAAACGGCGAAAAATCGTATATGATAATGAATGGATTACAGAAGTCCATCGGGAAGAGGGCCCTCTTCCCGTCCGTAGGTACCTACGGACGAAACCCCACTGATAAGTTCATATTGTTGATACCGTAATACACGCCGATTCCGTACACCCTCGGGCAGGATAGGCAAACAGAAGAAGGCCACAAGGCCGACACGAAACGGTGCTGTGCGCGTGAGACCACGCCGAAGCGGAGCGATCCGCCGGGACGAAAGTTCGCCATTGCAGGGAAAACCTGTGAGAAGGTAGGATGTGGGCGCAGGGGGATTCCCTATAACGCAAGTCAGAAGAACTGTATTACTCGCGGAAAAACCGCGATTGTGTATTTGCAGCGGCGAGCGATTTCCTGTTGCAATGGGCGAAAAACCGCCCAACTGCCGCTGATTTCATGTTGAGATCGGCGCATTTTGTTTTTTGGACAAGGTGCGCCGCTTCAAGCCGGAATCGGCTTTTATTTTGCCCCCTATATTGGTGGCCTGGTCTGCAAATGGGAACGGCAGACCGGGCCGCCGCTAAAAAAACTGATACTCCGGGCCTTCGCCCGGTTTCCTATGGCGAACCGCGCCGACAACTGAATAGCCACAACGGGAAGGAATACCTGCCATTCCGGGGAAGTACGCGACGAAGCAAGCGCCGAGCGTGCCAAGGGAGGACAGACGCGGTCAGAAGTGGGCGCAGGAACCGATACCGGCAGCGTGGTGTGAATTTGAAATGATGAGTTGGGGACGGTTCCTTTGTCACAACTTGTTGGAACTAAGGAACCGTCCTCAACCAGAGCTTCCCGCAGTGAGGACGGTTCTTTCGTCCCACCATCGGTGTGACAGAAAAACCGTCCCCGCTGCCCGCTGCTTCGACTCTGCATCCCTGCACTTAAAAAGAAAGGATGATTCCCAATATGAATGTATCAAATGTTGGAAAACAATGCAAGCGAAAGTCTTGCTTGTCAGTTTTTTCGGAAACAAAAATGGGACAAAAGGAACCGTCCCCGAGGAGAAGCATTGCACTTGCACTTGCTATCTTAATTACATTTGGTCTTTTCTCACCATTATGTGTAGCAGCTACACCATCTTATGAAATTGATTCGGGCAATATTGTTGGCAGTCAGAACATTGGTACTCTAAACGGGTATAACCTGTACCTCGTAAATATTTCAAAGCAATATGACACGATCAAATTGCAGGAAGGCAATGACTCCAGCACAGGCGAGTTAGTATCGTTTTTGTACGGTGACGGAGATTATGATGGTATTACTGGCGGTTCTATCACAAGAAATTCGACCAATTTTGAAAAAACAGCGACATATTTTCAAAAAGAAAAAAGCAATATTTCCGCTGTCACGTTTTCTGAGCAGTCAGATTACTTGCTGTGCAGACTTACAGAATTTGATTGGGTAGTAACATTTGCCCCTGTAACAGTAGGGTATATTCTGATAGTGTGGGAAAAAGCTGCGAGTGTTGATAAAACGGCCCTCGACACAAAGATTACTGAAGCCAAGAACAAAAATTCCAGCAACTGCAAAACAGAGAACGACAGATATAACGCCGGAACAAAGGCAGTCAGCGAAAAGGGCTTCTGGTCAGATTTCCAGACTGCGCTTACCAGCGCAAAATCGGTCAATGAAAATGCAAATGCAGCACAGGCAGATGTGGATTCCGCGCTGGAAGCATTGACAGCGACCATGGCGAATCTGATTCCAGCCGAGCAGATCAATCCCACCAATCTTTACGAAACGATTGACCGGTGCAAGAAGTATAACGACGATCTGAACGGCTACACCGAAAAGACCGTCAATGCCTACCGCACGGCGCTGACCGAAGCAAATGCGTATCTGGACGCTCTGTTCCAGAAAAACGCCGAGGGCATAGTTGAACCTACGACGGAGAACGTCGCAGACAATCAGGGCAAGGCGGATGGTTATGCTGACGCACTGGACGAGGCAACCGCAGAGCTTGCCAGAACGCCGGACAGATACGGAGACGTATCGCTGGCACTGGACGCGATCCCGGCGCTCTGCAAGCTGGCAGACAAAGCGATCAGCAACACGGCGCTGAATGGGCGCGACACGCTGAAAGCCAAGCGTGACGCCGCCTATGCCGTCTGGCAGAAGTACGCGGAAACGCAGCTGAATCTGAACGCCAGCGAGTACAAGGAAATCAGAACGGCATACCGCGCTCTGTTCGATGCCTACTATCTCGGCCTGACGAACACGGCGGAGAGCATCACCGTGAACGTCCGCGTCACGGACACTGCCAGCCTGGAAGACCCGGACTTCTATCATGTGGATTCCACTTGGACAAGCACGACATGGACGGGTCCTGTCACGCTGACGGGCGACCAGACGCTCGGCGCACTGGAAACGCAGCTTGGCAGCAAGCTCTACAACAAGGGACGTCAGGACGGCTTCGGCGCGGCCAGCTATGCCGCGCTTATCAATGGCGTCTATGCGCACAGCTTGCAGAGCTTCAGCGGCTACTTCTCTGATAATTATTATGAGAACGGTACGCTGCTCGTCTACTACTCCGACCGTTATGTTCTGCATGACGGCGACACGGTAGAGCTTGCGCTGCTGCCCAAGCCGACGGTTTCTTCCTATGTGGGCGAAATCTCTCTCGACACGAACTACACCATGCGCTATATGCAGACGGCTCGATTCGAGCAGGACGGCGCACCCGTCACCGGCACACTGACCGCCACCGAGGGCGAACCGCTGACGCTGCACGTTTCGCGCGCGTATGCGTCCTTGCAGAACTACACGGGCGAGTACAGTGCATTCTCCGGCGCGAAGCTTTATGTTTCCCCGGAGAACAGCGGCACTACCGCTGCTGCTGCGGGCGAGGCTGCCGCGCCGACCTTTGATACTGGCTACCAGACCGATGCAAACGGCGACGTGACTGTCACGCTCTACGGCTCCGGCTGGGTACACCTGTATGCGGTTGACCCGCGCGATGGCAAGGGCTTCTGGGGCAATACCGACGTGTCCGGCGGCCCGCAGATCAAGGAGCTGCCGAGCATGACAGTCGGTGCTTCCGTCTGGATCTATGTGAACGCCAAATCCGGCGATGAACTGACCGCCGGTCTTGCCGCGCTCAGGCAGGAGCTGGACGACAGCTATCAGGACGTTGACCGCACCCTGTTCACAGACGACGAGCGGAAGCAGATCGACGATACCTACAACGAGAGCTGCGAGAAGTTCAAGACGCTTGACAACCTGACCGTCGCAAAGAACCTTGTGCGTGAATTTGACGCACTGGTGGCGCAGCTGGAAAAGGCGCACAAGAACAGCGACTTCCCGAAGGAGACCAGCATTCAGAGCGCACTGAATTGTCTGCCCGATGATGTGCGCGACTTTACGCAGGGCTTTGCGGAGCGCTTCCGGTATCTCCAGAGCATGATCGACAGCGCAACGCAGCACCAGATCAACCAGATGACCACGGCGCAGAAAGCAAAGTATGAAAAGCTGAAAGAAGCCTATGGCGAAGATGGCACGAACCTTCCCGCTGAGGTCGATCCGACTGTGACGGTCAAGGTTATGGGCGACACGGATTACCAGAATGATTTCATCGTCGCCAACGACCGGAGCTATAACTATGTTCCGAGCGATTACGCGAATGCTGATTCCCGTGTCAATGTTCCGGGCTCGAAGGAAAGCAGCATCCGCACCAGCGCGGCGCTCGGCGCGTTCGACGGCACGGATGGCTATCGTGTGCAGGAGGGCTCCTACTATCAGCTGATCATCGCCCGCAAGCTGGAAGGCGGCGCTTACGAGTGCAGCTACAACGCGACGGTCGTGAAGGTCGAGGTTGAGGACGAGGACGGCAGCCCCATCGAGGGTGTCACGGTTCAGACTCCGAACTATACCGACGCGAACCAGTACAGCTCCAGAAGGCGCTTCTTCTACGAGCCGAGCTCGACCGGTTACGACGGCAAGGGCGAAAACGGTATGAAGGCGGCAATCATCACCTTTGACTGTGTCATGCCGCACAATATCGTCGTCAAGGTCTATCTGGAAAAGGTAGCGACCCCGGACGAACTGACCGCGGCAAAAACGTCGCTCAAGAACGAGCTGACGACCGCGTATCAGGCGTATGTCAAGTCGAATTATTCCAATACAAATTGGAACACGCTGGTCAAGGCGTACAATGACGGCATTGCCAACATCGGAAAAGCAGAGGATGTGACCACCGCCACTGCTGCAAAGACTGCGGCCCTTGCAGCGATGGCAGCTGTGGACGCGGACATGGCGCAGGATTATGGTACTGTGTACGTTACCATTGAGAACACGACCTTTACACACGATCTCTGGCCCACAGGCAAAACGTATTGGGAGGGTGCGCCGATCAACCATTTTGAAGTGAATTTGACGGCAGCCTCCACGATGATGACCTGCGTGGTAGACGCGCTCGATGAGCACGGCTGGTCACAGACCGGCGCGTCCAGCAACTACATCTCGTCGATCAACGGCCTGTCCGCTTTCGATGGCGGCTCCCAGTCCGGCTGGATGGGAACGCTGAACGACTGGTTCACCAACGAGGGCTTTGGCAACTTCACGGTTGCCAACGGCAAGCTGGGCGACGGCGATGAAATCCGCATCATGTATACCAGAACCGGCTACGGCGAGGACCTCGGCGGCACATGGAACAACCAGAACACCACCCTCAGGGCGCTTGACGTGACCAACGGCACGATCTTCCCGGCGTTCACGTCCGGCACGATCGGCTCGACAAACGAGTACACCTTGCAGATCGACGATGAAAAGGCCGAAATCAAAATCACGCCGACCGCCACGAACAAGAATTTCCTTGTAAAGACCTTCCTCAACGAGCAGGTGACCAACAACACCGAGGGTGTCAGCTTCTATAAGCGGACGCAGACCATCCCCGTTGTCGCAGGCGACACCATCTACGTTGGGTGCGGTGTGAAGGGCTGGCCAACCATGAACGCGCAGGCCGGCAACACGCAGACAGCGAATGGTACATGGTACGTTCTGAAAGTGGTCAATGCACAGGTTGACGACGGCTCCGCATACGTCATGGGGCTGATCGACAAGTATTGCGTCAAAGTAGAAAGCTACAACTACAAGAGCATGGAAAACGGTCTGAGCATCACCAGAGCTGCCTATGAGGCGCTGAGTGAAACCAGCAAGCAGAACGTCACCAACTATCAGAAGCTGCTCGATGCAGAGGCTGGCGTTGCCAGCTTCAAAAAGACCGCCGATCTGTCCGTAAAGATCGCCGCCCTGCCCTCCGTCTACCGCGCAACGCTGGAAGATGTGGAGCCGATCAAATCGGTGCAGGAGATTTATGAATCGCTGACGCAGGAGGAAAAAGACCGTCTGACCGTCAACGAGTACAATAAGCTCATGGCGCTGATCGAAAAAATCGACAGACTCAATCAGGCTGCGGCGGATAAGGTCATTGCTGACATTGCCGCAATCGGTCCGATTGATGAAATCACGCTGGAAAGCGCAAAGCAGATTCAGAAAGCGCGCGCTGGCTACGATGCACTGAACAAGTACGCACAGTATATTGTCGAGTACGCTAAACCGGTCAACTATTACACGCTTCTTGATGCAGAAGTGAAGCTGAAAGAGCTGCAAGATGCCGCTGCCGAGCAGGAGCGCATCGACAGAGCTGCCGCCGCAGCGGTGGACAACCTGATTGATGCAATCGGAGAAGTCACGCTGAAAAGCAAGCAGGCCATCGAAACGGCCCGCGCCGCTTACGACAACCTGACTCCCACGCAAAAGACGTATGTGACGAAGCTGGATACGCTGACCGCCGCAGAAACCGCGTACAAGGCACTGGTTGACCGGAAAGCCGCTGACGATGTGATGGAAAAGATCAACGAAATCGGCAAAGTCACGCTGGAAAGCAAGACAGCTATCGAAGCTGCCCGCGCTGCGTATAACGCGCTGACGAACGATCAGAAGCTGCTGGTTGAAAACTATGATGTTTTGACCGCCGCAGAAGCAGAGCTTGCACGTCTGGAAGCCGAAGCCAAAGACAAAGCTGACCGCGAGGCTGCCGCGCAGGTGGACGAGATGATCGAGCGCCTGTTCCCCGTCACCCGATACAGTGGCCCGGCCATCCGCATGGCCCGCGCTGCGTATGAGGCGCTGACCGAGGATCAAAAGGCACTGGTGAAGCACTACGACGACCTCGTAAAGGCAGAAGCCGAGTTTGCGGCAATTCCGCCGATCACGCCCGTTGGCCCGTCGAAGCCCTCCAAGCCCTCGACCCCGGATACCAGCAAGGACAACCTCCCGTTCACGGATGTGACCTCCGGCAGCTGGTACTATGACGGCGTGAAGTATGCTTGCGACAACGGTCTGATGAACGGCACGTCCGCGAACGCGTTCAGCCCGAACGCCGACACGACCCGCAGCATGATCGTCACGATCCTTGCCCGTATGGAGGGCGTCAACACCTCCGGCGGCGCAACGTGGTACGCTCGTGGCCGTGAATGGGCGATGGGCGCCGGCATTTCGGATGGTACGAATATGACCGGCAAGATCACCCGCGAACAGCTTGCCGCCATGCTCTACCGCTATGCGAAGATGAAAGGCTATGATGTGTCTGCATCCGCTGACATTTCCGGCTACACAGACGCTTCCGGCGTTTCGAGCTGGGCGACCGACGCGATGCGCTGGGCTGTCAGTGCTGGCCTTATCAACGGCCGCACCGCAACCACGCTTGCCCCGCAGGGCAACGCGACCCGCGCGGAAGTTGCGTCGATTCTGATGCGTTTCATGCAGAAGTACACGAAGTAACCCGTAGCGCAAGATTCCCCCCTCCAGTTCACACTGGAGGGGGGATTTTTCTGTTCTCTTTGAGCGCGGATTTCATCAAAAATAAGTTTTTTATAGGAAGTTTTTGCGCTTTGCGCGAATTTTCGGAAAAGTGGAGGTTTCATTTTGTAGTTGGTATATAGAAGCACAAATCAGAGGGATATGAAATGACAGAAAACCAAAAGCTGCATAAGCAATACGCCTTTGAGGATTTTATGAAAACTGTCCTCCGAAACAAGGCACGGAACATACATAAAAAATTGGACATTCAGGAGCAGCGGGAAGCCGCAGCATCAAACTTTGACGAGAGCATTTTTGACAGTCTGATAACCGAGGATAGCTATGTACTGGACACAATGACCTCTTTTTCTGTAAAAGAACACGTTTTTGTCGTAACGCCGCATATCGGGAAAGCACTGTCCTATTTGCAGCCCAAGCACAGGGATATTTTACTGTTATCGTACTTTGCTGAATGGAGCGATAGCAAAATTGCACGGTATTTAGGCTTGTCTGTATCCACTGTAAACGACAGACGGATACAAGCATTGCAGAAATTAAAGCAGATCATGGAGTATAGCAAGAATACCGAAACTTTTACTACACCTGTTCAAGCTATCGCAACCGAAAGGGGTGCAGCGCCCATTACATACGCGCCGTGGTACTGGAACAGCTTGTGTTGGAGAATCTGCAAAAGGTAATTTCTTTCGCCCACTTCAATGAAGAAGCCTTTGCGGAGATGCTGATGGATGGGCGCAAGAAAGCACTGGAGGCAAAACAGGCCAGCACGAAACGCACATTGAGCCGACAGGAACGCCGCATTGCGGAGCTTGATACGATCATCCGCAAGCTCTACGAGGACAACGTGTGCGGCAAGTTGACGGACGAGCGTTTTACAAAGCTCTCAGCGGGTTATGAGCAGGAACAGACAGAATTAGCCGCCAGCGTTCAAACGCTGCGCAGTGAGCTTGCAGCGACGCAGGAGCACACCGGCAATGCGGAGAAGTTTTTGAAACTCGTCCGAAAGTACACCGAGCCAAAAGAATTGACCGCTGTGATGGTGCAGGAGTTTATCGAGAAAATCATTGTCCATGCGCCGGATAAATCTAGCGGACACCGCGTACAACAAATTGACATTCGCTACAACTTCATTGGAGAGATGGAGTTTTCTGCGGAGTACACAAGAAAAACAACAGCATGACACCAAAGCGTCATGCCGTTGTGGAAAAATTCAAAAAACATCTTTAACGAGATTCACCCTGCTGGATTGCGATTTTGTATTTTTTGCACACGTCGGCGCAACGTTGGTTTTTGCTATGCCATCGCGCACGCATTCGCTGTCGGGGCAAAAAAACGCACGCAGCGGCGACACGCGGCTCACGGCGGCGAACGGTGCCTGCTGCGGAAGGGTGCAAGGATGCAAACCGTTCAAGGCGTTACCCCCTTGCCCTCTTGCTCCGGCAAACGCCAGAGCCATTGGTCGGCGCGGCGCTCCGAAAGAATGCCGAGATTTCGCTTTGCGATTTTCAGCGTCCGCTCTGAAATGCCGAGCTGCTTTGCAAGCGCAAGGACTTCCTCGGCTGGTCTTGGCTGCGTCAGAAACCTGCGCAGCTCGTCCTCCATCTGCATGGTCTTTGTCTGCACCTGCCCTGTGCCGTTCAGGATGTTGTCAACGGTCGCGTCGCAGAAGCCCTTCCACTGAAAGCCGTGCTCCGGGTGAAGCTCGAATGCAATGGCTGCGCCCTCCGGTGCAAGGCTGTTCTTGTCCTGCGCGACAATGCGGAGCGTATCGCCGCTTTTCAGCCGCCCGACGATCAAAACGCTTCTGGCTGATGCGCGGAAGTCGATAGAGCCGAGACCGCGATAGCCGGATTTCAAGCCCTGCGCCTTGTTCATGTGTCCAATCAAAATGACGGCGCATTGTGTGCGCTCCGCCATCACGGAAAGCCGTTTGAGTACCGGGCGCACCTCGTTTGCGCGGTGCATATCCACATCGCTTCCGAGGTACGCCTGCAGCGGGTCGAGTACGATCAGCTTTGCCGCTGTCCTGCGGATCGCTTCTTCCAGCCTTGCGTCGCAGAGTGTCAGCTCCCGTTTGCCCTCGTCGATGACCAGAACACGTGTGCAGTCTGCGCCTGCACTCTCTAGCCTTGGCTTGATGGTATCCGCCAGACCGTCCTCGGCGGTTTGGTAGATCACGTTCATCGGCTCCGCTGCCCGTTCGCACTCCGGCAGCGGCTCGCCGCGCGTCAGAGCCGCAATGACCGCCAGAATGAAGCTCGTTTTTCCCTCGCCGGGGTCGCCTTGAATGATCGTCAGCTTGCCAAGCGGAATGTAAGGATACCAGAGCCATTGCACCTCCTCCGCGTTGATTTCGCTCATGGAAATCAGTTTTAATGGTGTGTTTCCTGTCAAAAAATCTCCTCCGAATCAAAAAGTAAAGGTGCGTACCACGTTTTTCGCGGCACGCACCTTTCTACTTGTAGTATGGAGATTTTTCTGATACACTCAGAGTAATAGCAGACAAATAAAAATCATTTGCGGACAGGTTTTCAAAGGAGAAACATATGTTTCAGTCCATTACGTTTTATGTTGGAGAAAAAACGCTTGGCATTTACGGAGAAGAATTTCCGCTTGGAGCACTGACAACGGAGGTTTTGAATATCACGCCGGAGGAATATCAAGCGCTTGACAGCCGCTTGCAATCTGCAATGGAAGGTATGGCGCGTTATGAAAAAACACACACGCTGACCGACTGGCATCGGGTCAATGCGCAGATGCTCCTGCTGAATAAAGCGCTCTGCCGCCATCGTATTTTTCGCTTGATTCAGACGGACGCATACATTCTGGCAGAGGCAAAGCAGCTTACGGAAGTGCCGATTGCAGAGGGCGATCCACTTGAAATGAATACGCACGACCACGAAATTTTACGTCAGATCTGTGCATATGAAGACTACTTGGAAAATCCGAAGAAGTATGGCAGAATCAAGAACCCAGAGGAATTGAGCGAGGCGCAGCGGGAATGGTATCTGAACTTATATCCGCCCATTCCGCCAAAGCCGGAGGCGAAAACCCCGGCGCTGCTGATCGCGCCTGTGCCGTTAGACCTGAAGTGGCAGCTCTATAAAGCATACTGCATGAACTATGTGCAGGTGCTTAAAGATGTCGCTTCCGTCTGTCAGACGCTTCGTGCGTTTATTCGGGAGTCGCTTTCCACGCTCGAACATCTGTCACCAAACCAATATATTGCGGCCCTGAACGGGTTTCTCTTTCCGGAATTCCGGCACAAGTGGATCGCCAATCCGATAGAAGGCACTGGTAACTATACGCTCTTTGATGATGTCAGAATCCATCTCGTGCCGCGGGAAACAGCACCGGATTCGGGGCAATTCAGGATTTTTGAATACTACGAAACAGAGCATTTGCAAACGCTTTTGAAGCTGGATTTTTATAAAGGACTGGAAGCCGGACATCTGATTCGGAAGTGCGAACTGTGCGGCAGGCTCTTTCTGCTGCAAAAGGGCTATCATACAAAATACTGCGATTCCCCGAATCCGGATAATCCGCGCTATTCCTGTGCGCAGCTCGGGTACCGGACGCGCGGCGTCAAAGAAACAGCGGCGGACAGTCCACTGACGCAGGCGCTTTC
>ERZ1027176.1125-NODE-1125-length-10990-cov-4.820302_pt1 | contig 10990 bp, 9 predicted proteins | sample MGYA00519248_ERZ1027176 | MGnify/ENA primary metagenome ERZ1027176 (study PRJEB26926, sample SAMN06164413) | human gut metagenome | biome: ENVO:00009003; feature: ENVO:2100002; material: ENVO:00002003 | host: Homo sapiens | place: USA | collected 2012 ...
ATCTTCTATGCCGACATCGTCACTTGCCATACGAATAAAGGCAATCCTTATTTCACCTACCAGACAACCGATTCCGCTCCGGTCGATACGCTTTATCCCGTTTCGGAAGTAAATAGCGATGACATGGGCGAGGGAGTGCGCGTATTGCTGCAATACCGCCCGATAGAAACGTTGTCGGAACACAAAAAGCAGGTAGAAATACAAGCGCTTTCGGCTATTCATTTCGACACGCTCCGAATAGTACCCCATGACAAAATCGACCAGTTGCCCGACGACACTCTCTATTTGCAAAGCGCATGGAAAACCGGCGACTTCCTTAATCTGAGGTATCGTATCGATTACCACAGCCGGCCGCACAGCATCCTGCTTGTCGCCGACGAAGCCGAACTTTCCGGCGATACCTTGAAAGTACAGTTGCGACACAGTCGCAACGACGACCCAGAGGGACATTGGAGCAATCTATACTCGTCGTTCAATATCTCGGCTTATCGAAGCCGTCCTTATACGACGCTGCAACTTTATGTAAATCAAGTAAATTTCAACTATAAATACTATTACTTTAAACTGAACTGATTATGGAAGAAAAAAAGGAAATCCAGATAGAATTGTCTGCCGAAGTAGCCGAAGGCATTTACTCCAATCTCGCTATTATTTCACATGCTCCGTCGGAGTTCGTTATCGACTTTATCCGCATGACTCCGGGTGCTCCCAAAGCTCCGGTGAAATCGCGTATCATTCTCACGGCCGAGCATGCCAAACGATTGTTATTCGCCTTGCAGGACAACATACGCAAATACGAAGCTCAATTCGGGCCTATACAAATGAACGATCCTCAACGGGGCGGTATGCCTCCTTTCATGGCTCCCGGCGGGGAAGCCTGACAACCGACAGGAGACGAATTCTCTCGAACTCGTTATCTTTTCGGGTGTGACTCGGAATAACTAATCTCGTAAAAAAGGAAAGACAATGAACATCACTTTGCAACAATGGCTTTCTCGACAGCCTTATACACAAACGACCGACAGCGATCGTTACTATACGCAACTGGCCAACCGAGTATATGACCTCGTAAACATATCTCCGTTGAAAGAAAGATTAACCGAGGAGGCCACCAAAAGTCTTTGTTGCGATGTCGTAGGTTATTTTGCCGATATTCTGTCCGGTACGGGACTGTGGGCAACGTTTCTCTCCCACCACCGTTCGCTCTACGGTCGTACCCTGCCATTCTTTCCCGCCGAGAATTACTACGACGGGGAAGTAAATCGGGAAGACCTGCGAGTGCTACTTTGGTATCTGCTTTGTACGCACGACTCCTTGCACGAGATTCTTTCCCCGCTCGACGATCGTCTCGTCGCAACGGCCGATACGATTTACGATCTGTTAGAGTCGGAATACGAAACAGCTCCCGACTCACCCTTGTTACAAGAATTTTGTCTTCCCGAACTGAACGATACCGATGACCCCGAATCCCGTTACCGGTTCGCCGAATGGCTCTTTTGGGATTCGTTTCTGTTGGGCCCTTCCAATCGTTCGCTCGCCCGGCAGCTTTCACACGAAGCACAGAGTAAATCGCATGGAGACAAAGAAAGAATCGCCAAGCTCGGCGAGCTGCGTCGGGAATCGCTATATACTCTGCCGGCCGGACCTTTGGCGCTCTTTGCTCACGAATGGGTCTCTTTGCTTTGGCAACACACCTTCCCCGAAGAAGCGGAAGAGAAAAAGGAACTGCACCCCTATTACCGGCAATTCACCCGAGAAACCGGAGGCATGCCTGTCAAATACATAGACTCTTACTCGGAGTTGGACAAATTTCTTACCGAAGGGATGCAATGGGGAGAGACAGAAGGCGGACACCTCTCGCACCTCGCCGGGAAAAAGAACTTTATTCTCTATGTCACGCCTTACAAAGGCATGCTCATCGCTTCGGATATAGCCCAATGCGTATGCGACCCTGCCAATCCTTGTTACGACCCGCAGGTAGCCCGGAGGGATGCACTGTCGCTCCTTACCGTACCCGGGCGATGCCCCATAGACCTACTCATCTATTTGTGCGAAAACCGACTACTTCCCGATGCCCGCTTTGCCGACGGAGACTCCGCACTTGTAACCGAAAACTGGGACTTCATCGCTCGCTGTCTTTTGCAGGATTATTACCGGGCGGTGTAAATACCGCTGAGTTTTTTTAATCCCTTCTCCCCAGCCGTGTCCCGTAGTATTATGCGATAGAGGAGAAGGGTACAAAGCTATCTTTGTGCCGAAACGAGAAATACCATTTTCAATCCTCTCCCTCTGCTCATCGTAGATGAGATAGGGGGAGTGCCCGTAGGGCGAGGGGGTGAATATCCGATATAAACCGACTGATGAGATAGCGCTTTTCAACCCCTCCGTCACTACGTGCCACCTCCCCTATATGGCTAACGCCACACCCCGCAATGCTACGGGGCACGGCAAGGGGAGGAGTTTAAAGGTGAACTGCCCCAAAAAGCTGGACAAGCTCCACCTAACCGAAAGTGTTTCATCTTATAGTTAGTATCGGATTACTTTGCCCGTTACCCGCCGTTTTCCTTTTGGCTTCACCGCCCGATAAAGGCGGAAAGAAATACATGGAAAAGTTGAGATGTATTCTTTCTTTTCCCCTCGGTAGCGAAAACAAAATGGTGTGCCTGATTTGGAGAATTCGGAGAAGAGTATTACCTTTGCATTCGAATTTTTATTCAGTTATTCGTATGATTCAACAGGGCAAGCATATTTGTTTCGGTGTAAGGCGCAGGGGAGTACGTGCGCTTTCGATCGTGCATGTCCATTGGTTCAGTGGCTTTATTTGACTGCCAATCGATTTTTAGGGGGATAATTTATAAAATCTCGTTTTCTTTTCCCCTTTTGCGGGCGAAAGCCCTATCCGGTTATTTTCATTCGTATAAACGTAGCTCGGATACGACGATGGAGTCGTTGTAGTCTGTGGCATAAAAGACAGTCAAATTATGTTTCGTATTTTGATCCTTTTGGTTTTGGGTGTTGGCGTAGGATATATGTTGCGCGGACGTTCTTTCGTCGGCGTGACGAAATGGAGCATACAGATTACCGTTTGTGTCCTGTTATTTGTGTTCGGGGTGTCGATAGGGTCCGATCGTAATCTCGTAGATAATTTTTACAATTTCGGTTGGCAAGCGGCTGTAATTGCTTGCCTCGGTGTGCTTGGGAGTATTGTGGCCGCTCGTGTAGCTCAACGTTTGTTTTTTAAGAAAGGAGGTGAATCATGAAAGGGAATTTGATGATTTTGGTTTGTTTCCTTGCTGGGGTATTTGTAGGGTTGGGCGATTTCGCTCCGGAGTGGTTGCTCGGTCATGATTTGCCTATAATTATTCTTTCGCTGTTGATTGTACAAGTGGGAATTAGTTTAGGTTCGAACAACGATTTACGCGGATTATTCCATTCGCTTAATCCCCGCATGTCTCTTTTGCCTGTTTTTACTATCGGTGGCACACTTTTATTTTCGGCCATAGGTGTTTTTTTGCTGCATGGGCGTGATTTGAACGATTGTTTGACGATCGGCAGCGGTTTCGGGTATTACTCGTTATCGTCGGTGTTGATAGCCGATATTAAAAGTGCCACTCTCGGTCCGCAAGGAGCTGCCGAGTTGGCGACTATCGCTTTGCTCGCCAATGTCATACGCGAGATGATCGCTTTGTTCGGTACACCCGTTCTCGCTCGTTGGGGTGGGAGGTTGGTTCCTATTTCGGTAGCGGGTATCAATTCGATGGACGTGTGCCTTCCCATGATCGTGCGAAGTTCGTATAAGGGAGAAGAACTTATACCGATAGCTATTTTACATGGCATAGCACTCGAAGTAAGCGTGCCGTTTCTTATTAATGCATTCTGTTGAGCGGTCTGTTTAAAGTTCGGTTATGCCATAAAAAAGAACGTATCTCGATCATACATTTGTCGAAAAATACGAGACGATGGTAGAAGAACCTTTTGTAAACTTGCGCACGGCGATAGAATCGACCCGCCAAGCCGTACTGCTCAAATACTATAACGAGCTGTTGGAGCTCGATCCCAAGACTCAACCGAAACAGATCACGGCGGTAACCCGCTGTGTCGATACGCTCGAACGGCACAGTCGGGAACAGGAAGAGCAACAAACCGACAACGACATCGACAAAATGATAGCCGAGGGACGTTTGCCGGGGGAATATGTGCAGCGTTACCGATGGTGTAAACGCGCGGCATACTATTTTTCGTCTATTGTCAGTGCCATTGACGAGACCGATGCATATGATTTGCCCGAGGGTGAAAAGCATCCTTATGAAGAATTTGCCAGTCGTTTTTGGGAAGAGGTCGCTCGTCGTTATTGGGCTGCCAAAGATGAGGTGAAAAAGGATATGGAGGAAAAACGCAAACAATGGAAGCAGGGGCGATTGGCGAAATGCAGCCGTCGCAAGAAGACCGGCAAATCGCTCCGGTTGCCCAAAGTTCTTCCTGCGCCGCCTACACCTCCGCCTCCTTCTCCCAAAGGATATTTCCCGCATCTGCCCGTTTCGCCGCAGCCCGCAACGGCATGGTGCATGGGATAGGAAAGAGGTTCTTCTAAACCCTTTAAAAATTTCTAAGCGATTCTTCTTAACCCCTCTCCTCAGAAACTGTCGTTTCTTCTGTGTCTCCCCCCTATACTCTACTAACGTAACAGGGGAGAAGGAGAAATACCCGCAAAGCAAAGAAAAATTAAAACAGCAGCAGAACGATGTTGTCGAAAGATTTCCACCCTCCTCCCCTGCTGTGCCCTGTAATGCTGCGGGACATGGCAGGGGAGAAAGGGATATGTCCGGTATAAACAGACTGATATGATGGCGTTTTCAACCCCTCCGTCCTTACAGACACCTCCCCTATCGCACATTCGTGCGCAGAGGAGGAGTACAACACATTTCTTAGCTTTTATAGTTTTCTACGCAACAAGACAAAACATTCTAACCTTCTCCCTTGCCGTGTCCCGCAGCATTGCGGGGTGTTTTTGCGGCGCAAAATATAGGGGAGAGACAGAGGAGCGATAGCGACGAAGAGAGGGGTTGGAAAATAGCATGTTATATTTTGAAGGCTTAACCCCCTCGCCCTGCGGGCACTCCCCCTATCTCATCTACGACGAGCAGAGGGAGAGTGTTGAAAGTATCCTTTTGAACCGCTTTTATTCGCTCCGATGCTTTGTGGGTATTTTCCCTTCTCTCCTGCCATGCCCCGTAGCATTACGGGGTGTTTTGTCCTGCAAAACATAGGGAGGTGTCCGCAAGGACGGAAGGGTTGAAAACAACATCTCGTTAAGCCGTTTATATCAGATATTTACCCCCCTCTCCTCTCCCCCTATATTCCTTGCCGGAACACAGGGGGGGGAGGGAGATACATCACTCTGTTCCTGTTATCGAATTTTTACAAAAAAAGCGCCTGCATTTCTGCAAGCGCTTCTGTGACCCCGGAGGGACTCGAACCCTCGACCCAATGATTAAGAGTCATTTGCTCTACCAACTGAGCTACGGAGTCGACTTCTTAGACGGAACGGGTGCAAAGGTAACTCTTTTCGAGAAACCGGCAAACGATTATTCAAAAAAATTTCTCGCAACCACTATTTTTGACACTCCGGCAAACGATCCGGCTATCCAAGACAGTCATCTTCTCCCGAAACCGCACTGTTCCAATCCATTCTTTCCGACTCTTCAAACGTATAAAGCTCCGACGGGTGATTACGGGTAAGTGCCACCAACTCCACATCTTTACCCACTCGTATGCCTTCCTCGTAAAGTCGGTTTTCCACCGTCTTATAAGCCAGTTCAGGGTGATTGTTATCCCCGCTGAGATGACATAGAAAAATATTTCGCAAAGCCGGCGTATAGATTCGAGCCAAATATTCGGCCGTACGGGCATTGTCCATATGGCCGCTATCGGCAAGGATACGTCTCTGCAAATGAAGAGGATAAGAACCGTTACGCAACATCGCCTCATCGTAATTCGATTCGATGACCAGATAATTAGCTTGCCGCAAATATTTATCTGCCGTAGGCGTGATATGCCCCAAATCGGTCGCAAAAGCAAAATACAAATTCCCGTAAGAAATAAAAAAGCCTACGTTGTCGCTCCCGTCATGGGGTACTTCGAAGGCTGTAATCGTAAAATCCTTGATCTTGAACGGAATCTCTTTTACAATAGGCCGATGAGCGCTGTAAATTTTATCGACCATACAATAATTACGATTCATTCCGTTCTTGATGGCCTCGGTGGTATAAATGGGTATGCCGTATTTTTCGCCTAATGTCCCTGCCGCCTTGATATGGTCGGCATGGTCGTGGGTAATGCACAGAGCAACGATTTTTTCAAAAGGGATACCATACTCTTTCAAAACCTTCTTGATCGTCCGCACACCCTTGCCGGCATCGATCAGTATGCCATACTCCTCGTTTCCCAGATAATAACAATTGCCGCTACTGCCGCTGGCAAGGCTTAGAAATTGTAAGCTCATATCCTTTTTTCTCCTCGGGGCACAAAGATAGCTTTTTAACGGCACAATTGAAAATTATCGAAGGTAAGATATTTAGAATCCGTTTAAATTTCTTCGATCTCCGACGAAGCATAAAGGCAAAAAAAAACGATTCTGCCAATAGAGATTGTCCTTCATCTCCCCAGCCGTGTCTTGTAGCATTACAGGGTGTTTTGTGGCAAATAAAATATAGGATAAAGTGTCACGAAGAAACAAAAGGGTTGAAAAAACAGAAAGGTATTAACCTCCTCCCTGCCGTGTCCCGTAGCCTTACGGGGTGTTTTACAACGCAAAATATAGAGGAGGTGTCCACAAGACGGAGGGGTTGAAAAAAATAACCACAGCAGAGAGAGAGCGGATTAGGGCATCCCCCTCTCCCCCTGTGTTTCCGCAAGGAAATATAGGGGGAGTGCCCACAGGGCGAAGGGGTTAAACTCTATAATCAAAGGGAAAAAATCTACTTATAAAGTAAAAAAATGGCAGGGGTTTTCTGATAATCATACTTCGTCTTCGCCCACTCACCCAACGAGAGCGTACGAATACTTTCATCGGGGCAAGAAATACCCGCCGCCACGCACAACCTCGTATGAGGACGACAGGAACGCACCAAATCCTCTATCATCTTATGATTACGATAAGGCGTTTCGATAAATATCTGCGTCTGCCCTTCGGCATATACCCGTTGTTCGAGCTGCTTGATTCTCTTTATCCGTTCTCCCGCCTCGATAGGCAGATAACCCTGAAAAGCGAAACTCTGCCCGTTGAATCCCGAAGCCATCAGCGACATCAATATCGACGAAGGTCCCACCAATGGAACCACAGGCAAATGTTCCCGTTGGGCGATCGCCACAACATCGGCCCCCGGATCGGCCACAGCCGGACAACCGGCCTCCGAAATCACGCCTGTCGCATATCCCCGCCGCAACGGTTCGAGAAAACCCTACACCTCCGTCGCCTCCGTGTGACGGTTCAATTCATAAAACGTCAAGTCGTCGATACAAATATCGGGATTTGATTTTTTGAGAAACCGTCGGGCCGAACGCACATTCTCTACGATAAAGTGACGTATCCCGGCTATTACTTCGCGGTTATAAGAAGGTAGCACCTGCTCGACCGGTGTATCGCCCAGAGGAACAGGAATCAGATATAATGCGGTTTTGAGCATACAAATTCGATTTATCGGCAAAACCCATTTTCACCGTTCGACAAAAATAGGTATTTTTGCCCAAAGAGAAAAACAGAAACTGTTATGACAGACCTGCCTGCCCCATTTATCGAACGTACCCGCCGATTACTCGGCGACGACTATCCCCGCTTTGCCGAGGCCCTCGAATCGGAATCTCCGACAAGCATACGGCTCAACCCTTCGAAAAGTACTCCGACAGGCACGATAGGCGATCCGGTTCTCTGGGCTCGACATGGGTTCTATCTCTCTTCCCGGCCAACGTTTACCTTCGACCCCCGGCTTCACGCCGGAGCCTACTACGTACAAGAAGCGGCATCGATGTTCCTCAATCGGGTAATACGGCAATACGTTCATGAGCCGGTCCGTTATCTCGACCTTTGTGCCGCACCCGGTGGAAAATCGACCGATGCCGTTGCGTCGCTCCCGGTCGGCAGTTTAATCGTCAGCAACGAAGTCATACCCAACCGGGCGCATATCCTCGCCGAAAACATTGTCAAATGGGGATCGCCCTATTGCATAGTCACCCGCAACGAAGCCTCGGCATTCGGCGCACTCGAAGAATACTTCGACATCATTGCCGCCGATGTCCCTTGTTCGGGAGAAGGTATGTTCCGCAAAGACCCCGCCGCCATCACCGAGTGGTCAGCGGCGAATGTGGCGCATTGCGCCGAGCGACAGCGCGCCATTCTCACCGATGTGTGGAACGCTCTACGCCCCGGCGGATTGTTCATTTACAGCACCTGTACCTACAACACCGAAGAAAACGAGGAGATGATCGGTTTCCTCCGAAAAAAGTTCGGGGCCATACCTCTCACAGTCGATATCGACCCGGCTTGGAACATAACGCCTGCACTCGTTGGCGATCTGCCCGCCTATCGCTTCATGCCCCACCGTACCCGGGGCGAAGGTCTCTTTATGGCAATCCTTCGGAAACCGGGCGAACCCGGTGAAACTCGACGAGAGGCTCTCCTCTCGACAGCCGAAAAGACAGAGAAACGCAACAAAAAAAATAAAACACCCCGAATAGCTATACCCGATGAATGGAGGCTTCTCGTTGCCAACCCCGACCGCTATACATTCATATCCGACGAAGAGAAAATTATCGCTATCCCGGCCGAGTATACAACCGATTATAAACTCCTCGACCGGAATCTCGACCTGTTGCACGCCGGTATCACCGTAGCCACGCTCAAAGGAAAAGACTACGTGCCACATATCTCGCTGGCACTCTCCACAGCCTTCGATATGAATAAAGTCGTCCGCTACGAGGCCTCCCTCGACACAGCCCTTGCCTACCTCCGACGAGAAAGCCTCTTCCTGCCCACCGACTTACCCCGAGGATATATACTTGTCACCTATGAAGGATTTCCCCTCGGCTGGGCAAAACATCTTGGCAACCGAACCAACAACCTCTACCCGCAAGAGTGGAGAATCCGTAGCGGATATACGCCCGATACTCCGTTCGAATTGAACATCGCACCGAAATAACGACATAAATATTCTCTCGGACTTCCCCTCTGGCACTGCGTGCCACCTCCCCCTATTGCTGACGCCACAAAGAGGAGGAGGAAAACACATACCTCTCTGTTCCTGTTATCAAAAGTATTAACACTTCTCCCCTGCCGTGCCCCGTAGTATTACGGGGAGTTGCGTTAGCGATATAGGGGAGAGACAGAGGAGCGGTAGCGACGATGAGAGGGGTTAGAAATACTACATCATTCTTGCTTATGGTATTGAAAAACGACATCTCATCAGTCTGCTTCTATCGGACATATCCCTTCCTCCCTACTTTTACCCGATACCGATCGGGTAAAAAAAATTCAATCATGCCATAAAATGCGAATGCCCCGACCATACATTTGCCTCAAAAAAAGTATGGAAACACAAGAACAGAAATTCACCCGGGAACTGGCAAATAGCCGTATGCAAATAGAACTGTTACGCAATCAAGTATTGCTGCGTTATTACGCACAATTGCTCGAACTCGATATTATGCAGCATCCCAAAGAAGTGAAAACGCTCATGAGCAGCATTAACACCCTCGAACGTTATGCTCGCAAATACACCCCCAAAGACTCTGCCGAGGTTACTCCCGTCTCTAACGAAACCCAACCGATGACAAACGGGAAAGAAACGGCAACAAACACAGTTCCACACGAAGGAGAAAAAACCGAAACTATTGAACCGAAAAAAATACAGAATACGGCTGTCGCAAAACCCACCCCACATACGCCGGTCGAACCGCCACACCTCTCATCAGTGACAAATTTCCCCGAAGGAATAAAGATAAAGAAAGTTGTCCATCGAAGTAAAACACACCGAAAATAACCTCCGGGGGGAAAACACAAAGTCGATTTTTCGACCACACGGTCGTCTCCGGCATCAATTTTCATATATTTAAACTTACCGAATACAAAAAGCACATTCGATATAAAAATAAATAAACTTGTTTGTTCTGCGCTCGACTTTCATTATATTTGCACGTGATGCAAAGGAAATCGAGCCCGGCCGTGCAAAAAATTTTCACATCGGGTCATTTGTTTTTTCTTTGTACAGAAACAACGGGCAGAAGCAGTAACTGCATCGCTCTTTATATTCCTCCTTAAAATACAGCCCTATGAAAACTCTGAAACTGATAAAAAACGACCCGTGGCTGGCTCCCTATAAACAGGCTATCGAAGGCCGGCACAATCGTGCCGTGGAAAAAATTTCGGAACTAACCGGAGGAACAGGAAACCTTTCCGATTTTGCCGACGGCTATCTTTACTTCGGATTACATAAAGAAAACGGCCACTGGGTATTTCGGGAGTGGGCGCCCAATGCCAATGCTATCTATTTGATAGGAAACTTCTCGAACTGGAAAGAACGCCCCGAATATCGGTTATTAGCCATCGGCAGAGGAGTATGGGAAATAAAACTTCCACTCGATACGTTACACCATCTCGACTTTTACAAACTATCCGTACACTGGCCCGGAGGACAAGGAGAACGCATTCCGGCTTGGGCCACGAGAGTCGTGCAAGACCCCGAAACATATATCTTCTCGGCACAAATTTGGGATCCCGAAAAGCCTTTCGTTTTTTCAAAAAAGCCGTTTCGCCCCCAAACCTCCCCGCTGCTGATTTACGAATGTCACATCGGTATGGCGCAACAAGAAGAAAAAGTTGGCAGTTATACCGAATTTAAAGAAAAGATACTTCCCCGCATTGTTGCCGACGGATACAACGCCATACAACTGTCTCTTATACACATCTGACGCTGCCGACGATCTTACGCGTGTAGAT
>ERZ1027176.1146-NODE-1146-length-10856-cov-7.925748_pt1 | contig 10856 bp, 13 predicted proteins | sample MGYA00519248_ERZ1027176 | MGnify/ENA primary metagenome ERZ1027176 (study PRJEB26926, sample SAMN06164413) | human gut metagenome | biome: ENVO:00009003; feature: ENVO:2100002; material: ENVO:00002003 | host: Homo sapiens | place: USA | collected 2012 ...
AATCAGATTGCTCTTACTGCTCCTGCTCATCTATATGCTCTGGTCGGAGAATCCAACGTAAAAGCTGAGTTTACGAATAACAGCAAAGGTGACACTTACAAAATCGAGATTCGCCGCAATAAAGACAATGCGCTGATTGCGGACGCTTTTGAGCTGGCTGCGGGCAAGAGTATTTCGACGCTCACGCTGTTGGAAGCGCCGGAGTTTGGCAACACCGACTGTACGGTGACGATTACGGCTTATCGTGACAGCAAGGAAATCGGCAGTATGCAGACCGAGTTGACCTTGCACACAGCGTATCTCTGGCCCAAGGAGGTGCAGTGATGGCACACAAAAAACTTATCACTTTGCTGTTGGCACTGACAATGATCCTATCACTGGTCGTGGGTGTGTCGGCGGCTGAAACGACCGAAGCAAAAGTGCCAATTACCCTTACGGTAGTCAATACCGTCACGCCGATTTCGTGTACGGTTCCGGCTTGCTTGCCGGTTTCACTGGTGGATGGCTATGTTGTGACAGCCAATAATGCCATGATTACCAACACCGCCAAAAACGGTGCGATTCGTGTGACCAAGGTGGATGTGCAGGCAGGAACGTTTGAAATCGGCAATTTTGACGATTTTACGGCAAGCAAGAACAGCATCGCACTTAGCATCAATGGTTGTAGCACGAAAGGCGCAGGCAGTCTGACGCTTGTGGACGGCGCGTTTCCGGCGATTGCCGCCGAGAAAAATCTCGCCATCCGCTACAAAGCAAAAGTTTCGGCCAGCGAAGCTGCGACGAACATCAACGCCGCTACAATCGTCTTTACCATTACTGCGATTACAGAGGAGGGGTAAAACATGAAAATGAGAAAATTTGCAGCTTTGATGCTCACCCTCTGCATGATGCTCTCCCTGAGCATTTCGGCGTTTGCGGCTAGTGATACGATCGCCAGCGGCACGATCCCGGACAGCAAAATCAAGTGGGAACTTGATTCTCATGGCTGGCTGACCATTTCCGGCAGCGGCGAAGCGCCCGTATTCCAAAGCGCAGACGACCAGCCGTGGGCGGAATATCGGGAGCAAATCACGGAAGTCTGGTACGACGATATGAGCATCTTGACAATCTCAGATCTGGCATATTGGTTTGAGGGATGCACGGCGTTGACCACCGCCGAATTGCCGCTGGCTCCGGTCATTGGCACACACGCCTTTTATGGCTGCGACAATCTGAACACGATCACCATGTACTATGGCGAAACGGTTCTGAAAAGCATCGGTGAAGATGCGTTCTGGCGCCAGGCCGATGCTGGCGATACGCTCTATATCGCCTACATCATCGGCTATCCGGAAGCAACGGTGCCGTTCTACACCTATGATTGGGCGGCTTCCAACCGCAACAGCCGGTATTTTTATGATCTGTACGGTGTGTATCCCAATGCGGACACTGCAAACACGGCAGTCAATACCGCATCCGTGTCCGGCATCCAGAAAGCCCCCGGCATTTCGCTGACCGCTTCTACCGGCATTGTTGGCAACTGCCCAAGCTGCGGGAAATACTCGCTGCAAGGAACGTATGTATCGCAGTCCCATACCTCGCGCGGCCATGCCGAGTACTATGAGTGCTACCTCTGCCATTACACAAAAAATCTCGGCACTTATGTGTATAAAGACCACGGTTCTGGTTCGTATGGTTCGTGGACCTGCCCGGACTGCGGCAGTCACACCTGGGTGCTGGACTATGAGCAGGACGCAACGTGTACGCGAAACGGCTACCGGGAATATAGCTGCGATTGCGGTCAGAGCAAGCGCGAGACCATCTACGCAACCGGCCACAGCTATTCCTATGGAAGCTGGGAGGAATATTCCAGCAGTCAGCACCGGCGCGAAGCCTATTGCCGGAACTGCGGCGATTCGGATTACGAATACGCCAGCCACAGCATGAGCTACGGCTCGTGGAGCAATCATTCCGATACGCAGCACAGCCGGACGGCAACGTGCCGCACCTGCGGATATTCCACAACCGATTATGGAAATCACAGCTACACAACCGGTTCGTGGAGTAAATATTCCGATACGCAGCATCGTCGCTCGAAAACCTGCTCCGGCTGCGGCGCGTCCACTTATGACTATACCGACCACAGCTATTCCTATGGTTCGTGGGTGTCGGACAGCGAAACGCAGCATAAGCGCACCAAGACGTGCTCGGCTTGCGGAGATTCTGGCTATGAATACGCTGACCATGTAGATACCGACAACGATGGAAAATGCGATGACTGCGGGGCTACTGTTTCGCTGACGGTTACATGGGATGCAGGTGCGAATGGCGGTTTGATCGACGGGAAGGCAACATACAGCGAAACCGTCCAGCCGAATAGCAAGCCGACGATCCCTGCATCGCTCCCGGTCAAAAAGGGACACAGCTTTAAGGGCTGGTACACGGCCAAAACAGGCGGCAAGCTCTACAATACCGTCACTTCGATCACGGCCAGCACAACATTTTACGCGCAGTTTGAAGCAAACAAATACGTCGTGATATGGGCTCTTGGAACCGGTCAGAGTGAAACGACCGAGCAGACTTACGGTGAAAAGCTGCTGCTGCCCAAGGACCCAGAACGCAAAAATGCAGAATTTTTAGGCTGGTTCACCGAAGCGACCGGCGGTACACAAGTAACGGCGAATGACACTTTCACGGAAACCGCAGATAAAACGTATTACGCCCACTGGGAGATCACCGAAGTGTTTTCCGTGACCGTGCCGGTTACACTGCCGCTCGTCGTTGATGAAAGCGGCGAGGTTCACACGGGCAGCGCGGAGATCATCAATGCTTCTACCGGCACAGTTGTTGTATCTTCGGTTAGCATCAGCACGAAGAATGGCTGGCAGCTCGTTCCCTACACGACTGACATGGCGCATGAAAAGGTTGACGCGAAGCTCCTCGGTTTCAAGATCAATGATGCGCAGACCAACAAAACTGGTGATACAGAGATATTCTCCCTGACTTCCCCGTGGGAAATTGCGGAGAACAGCCGGTTGCCACTCTCCTACGATGCCGTTGTCAGCGCCGTATCCAAAGCAGTCACTGAGCAGGAAGTTCTCTCCATTGTCTTTGTTCTGGAATGGGGCGGTGAATGATCAAAAAACCTGAGAACGGATATTCCGTTCTCAGGTTTACGCTTCTTTTCTGCTGTGCGCAGCCTGCCAGGATAGGGCCTGCTCCAATTCATAGGCGATCTGTTCTTCCTCGGTTGCTTTGCGTACCGTCATACACCCGCATTCCGGGCACTGCTGCGGCATGAAGCGGTCAAAGCCCCAAAAGGTTTGCTCACAGGTATTACATGCGTAGAGCATGGCGTTCACTCCTTTATATTTTTAGTTTATCGCTCAAATGTGAACATTTCAACGCCGGGGGCAGCTCAGTCTTCGGTACATCCATTTTTGGAGGAATCAATGAAAAAACTATATCGTTTTTATACACTCTGCCTGCTGCTTTTGCTGTGCGTCAGCCTGTTTTGTGTGCAGGCGTTTGCTGTCGAGGATATGTGGACGGCGGCGAACCGCATCATCGTGGACGTTTACAGCAAAATTGCAGGCGTCAGCACGGTGCTGGCCGGTCTGATGTCCGCCGTCGCGGTTGTCGGCGCGAAGCTCTCCAACAACCAGCACAAGGTCGATCAGGCGTGGGACTGGCTGCGCCGCATCTGGATCGCGTGGGCGGTCATCAACGGCATCGGCGCGTTCATCGCCTATGTTGCGCCGCTGTTTCAGGGCCTTGCAACGATCCAGAGTTAAAAAGTCAGGACAGAATCATCCGGCGCGGAACGGAGGTGACGGTGCTTGCTGGAGCTGCTCTTTCAGGGCTTTATCGAATGGATCTACGGCCTGATCCTGGAATGCTGGGAGTATTTCGCGTCTGTGCTGTTTGACTTGATGAGTCTGGATTTTGCGTACTTGCGCGAACACATTCCCATCATCGACACCATCCGGCAGATCATGCTGGGCGTTGGCTGGGCGCTGCTCATCGGCAATCTCGTCTTTCAGGCCACGCGCGGCATGGCGGCGGGGCTTGGCTTTGATGCCGAAGACCCGAAGCTGCTGTTCACAAGGACGTTTGCATTTTCCTTTCTTCTGGTGGCAAGCCCGCAGATTTGTGAATTGGGGTTAAATATGACCTCGACCGTCATTGCGCTTCTGGAAATGCCGGATGCTGTGAATATTACATTCGCAGATGAAGCCTCCTTCGGCGGTCTGACCGGTTCTTGGCTGCTTGTCGTGATTTGCGGCATCATCGTCATGTTCCAGACGTTCAAGCTCATCATGGAGATGGCGGAGCGGTATTTCATCCTCGCTGTGCTGACGATCACCTCGCCGCTGGCCTTTGGCATGGGCGGCAGCCGGAACACGTCGGACATTTTTAACGGCTGGTGCCGGATGTTCGGTTCCATGTGCCTGCTCATGGCGACGAACGTGATGTTCGTCAAGATGCTTTTATCTGTGCTGTCGTACTATCCGAGCGGTCTTGATGTTTTGCCATGGATGGTGCTGGTCGTTACCATCGTCAAGGTAGCGAAAAAAGCGGACAGCATCCTTGCGCGCATCGGTCTGAATCCTGCCATGACGGGCGATCCGTTAGGCCGCGGGTTCCCCGGCGCGATGACGATGATGGTCGTTCGCTCAATGGTGTCCAATGCAGCGCATACCCTCGGCAGGAACGGCAATCAGCCGCGCAGCGGCAGCGGAAATTCCAAGCCGAATGCACCGACCGGCCCGCGCACTGGCGGAGCTGGCAGCACTTCCAATGTCAACGCGCCCTCGTATGCAAACGGCTATCATCATAGCGCGTCTGCGCAGCAAAGCAACACAAGTCCTGCATCGGCGCAGGAATCTGTTTCCGCGCAGACGGATACTGTACAGACTGCCGCAGAAAAGATGGCGGGCGCATTCCCTCAAGCTGCGCCTGCCGGAACTGGCAAGCAGCCCAACTCCACGCGGAAAACAGCCGTGCCGCCCGGCACCAGACGTGCACCGGGCCACATGGCAGCGCCGAAGAACCATGCAGCGCCCACGGCAGCCAAAACCTCGCCCGGTGCGCCGTATCATCCCGCAGGAACTTCGCAGCCTGTCATGGGCGGCGCGGTCATGCAAAATGCGCAGCAGGAACAATCCGTACATTCCCAGTCGGAATCCCATCCGCGCAGCAGTGCGTCAGTGCAGAATCACGGTGGGACTGTTTCGTCCGGTACGGCAGGAAAAGCGGCAGGCGCAAATCCACCGCGCAGCACCAATCAGACGACCGGTGCCGCAGGAAAGTCGTATCACAGCAGCAACGCACAGGGGCAGACGGTACAGGCCGAGTCTGCACAACAGCGAAGCACCTTTGTGCAGCCGCCTGATGCACAACGCGGAGCGCCCGGAATGGCAGCTGCGCCAAATGCAGTGCCAAACAATCCTGCATCTACGTCTGCCACACCCCGAAGCCCGGCACAACCTGTCGGCAGCGCAGGAAAAGGTCAGGTGCAGTCTGCACATACAGAAACTACGCAGCAGCGCAGTACCTTTGTGCAGACTCCGAACACGGCAGGCGCACAGCAGCCGACAGCAGAACATCCGTCTGCTCCGGTTTCTCCGCGATCCGGTATGGCAGGAAATCCGACTGTGCCGCACAGCAGCACACCGCCAACTTCCGCACAAAACGGTGCGGCAGGAAAACAACCAGATTCTCATTCCTCACCGGCCCGCGATACCGCAGGAACTGGTGCGCGGCCGCAGCAATCGGGCAGCCTGCAGAATGCGCCAACGCCCGGTATGGCAGGAACGCAGCGCACGTCTATCGGTGGGCGCTATACCCAGCCCGTGCAGCAGACGACGCGCGTTTCTACGAATGGAAACATCCAGATCACGCAGCAGAACCATGTTTCAGCCCAGCAGTCCGGCGGCACGGTGCAGCCATCCAGCGGAGCCCGCATGGATGGCCGCTCTACAAATCGGGAGCATCCCGTACCCGCAGCGCCGGTATCCCCGGCAGCGCCGTCTTTCAACCGCGAAGCTGGTACGCCCCCACGTTCGACCGCGCGGCCTGATGCAGCGCGTCCGGCAGAACAGCGCGCTTCGCAGCGCCCAATTCCCGCACAAAGCGGCAGCGCAGAAAAGCCGATACCGCAGACTGGCACACAAGCTTCTCCTGTTTCCGCCGCTTCTTCCGAACGGCAGAGCAGGAAACCGGCGACCCCGTCTGCTATGGGCAGCATGACTGCGTCGGCTCCGGTATCGCAGGAATCGCGTGGGCCGCAAAGAAGCCCTGCAGCAGAATCCTCTGCCAAGCGTCCGGTACCGCAGGAACGCAAGGCCGGCACACCGCCGGAGCCGCAGAAGAAGGATCAGACGCTCTATCACCGCCCCGGTACCGCAGGAATCGCGCCCACGGCAGTTGGGCTCAATACGGAAGCAGTATCGGCGGCGCAGAAGCCTGCTGCGGAAAAGACGGTCAAGAAGCCGTTTGTTCCGCTGACTGGCCGAACACCGGAATCCATTCCGTCGCATCTCGATCTGCATGAAGCCTCGCAGAAGACGACGAAGCGCCCGCAAGAGAACACGCAGGAGGTGGCATCGGATGAATGATCGGAACCGCCGCTCCGCTGCGGAGGTCATGGCGAATGCGGCGCGCGTGGTCAAGGCAGCTGTCAACATCGTGCGGGCGGCAATCGCAGGAGGGCTTCACGGCGCGGCTGCCGCCGCTGCGAAGGAGCTCTTGCCGACGATCATCAAGTTTGCCGTCGGCGTTCTCATTGCCATCATCGTGATCCCAATGTTCGTGATCTCCGCGATGCCAAATATGTTTTTCGGCTACGAAACGTCCGAAAAGGACTCGCAGATCACCATGCGGGAGCAGGCGCTTTCCATCGGCGGCGCGTATTTGTCTATGGAGGACTTTGAAAAAACGCAGCAGGACGCCATCATCACCGGCGAAGCTGCCGCGTATGAGAATCAGGGCGTCACAATTGATGAAATTCGGGTGTCCAGCAAATTTGATGAAGAAGATCTTTGCTGGTACATCGCCATCAATTCCGTTGCCCACAAGCAGGACTTGTCAGAAATGAAGCCGGAGGAGGTCCAGTCACTTCTGATCTCCAATCTCAAGCACACAACGCGGCTGGAATCCTCCGGCGACCAGACTGTCCTCCGTATTATCTTCCAGCCGCTCGATAAAGACAAGCTCATGGATGATCTGGCGTTCGATGAGGATGCAAAAACGTGGGCAGGCGCGCTGTTTGAAACGATCTACGAAAGCGACGCGCTCAACAAATACAAAGACAAATTTGAAGCCTATAAGCCCAGCTATGCGGGCGATACCGGATACACCGGCCCGGCGGAAACCTCACCCGGCGGTGGAGGTGGTGGCGCGGAGAGCGGCGGAAACGCCGACAATACCATTGATATTTCCGGCTTTACAAATCCGCGCACAAAAAACAACCATGATCTCGCCGCCTATGCGATACAGGCGTGGGAGCATGGCTGGGGCTATGTCTGGGGTACGTTTGGCGGCGTTCTGACGGAATCCATGCTCCAATACAAGCTGGAGCAGTATCCGGACATCGGCGCATCGGAAGCGTTTATCCGCGAGCACTGGCTCGGCAGGCGTACAACAGACTGTGTTGGCTTGCTGAAGGGTTATGGATGGCTGAACCCTGATACGCTGACCATTGACTACAACACAAACGGGATGCCGGACTACAATGCCGACCGGATGTATGCGTCTGCCAAGGAAAACGGCACCGAGTACGGCGGCATGGACACGATGCCCGATATTGTCGGTCTTGGTCTTTGGAAGCAGGGACACTGGGGCGTCTACGTCGGGAACGGCTATGCCATTGAAGCGATGGGCACGCAGTACGGCGTGGTGCGCACAAAGGTCGAGGGGCGCGGCTGGCAGGGCTGGTGCAAGATCCCGTACATACAATACGATGAATAGACAAGGAGGCGACCTATGAAGGTCAGAAAATTCCGCATCCTCCGTCTGCGGCACCATGTCAGCATGGTAGAGCTTGGCCGGGCCTGCGGCGTATCCGCGCAGCGGATCAGCGAACTGGAGCTGAGCGAAAACAAACCGTCGGCGGAGACTGTACAGAAAATCCAGAGCGGCTTTGAAACGATCATTGCCCAGCGCGGAGAAAAACTTGATACATTGCAGCAAGAATATACCGCCTGCAAAAACAGCCTGATGGAGCGTGTAGGAGAATACGAATATGAGCTATGAAACCTATCACATCCCCGTTAATTTTACGGACGCGGGCAAGCTGTTCGGCGTGTTTGAAATTCGCAACGCAGTCGAAACGGTTCTTCTGTGCATTCCCATCCTCTTTCTCTGTCTGGCGCTTCTGCCGCTGACGCTTATGCCGAAGATCATCGTCACAATGGCGATTCTCGTCCCCGTGGGCGGCTTTGCGCTCATTGGCATCGGCGGCGACAGCCTTACCAGATGGCTCAAAGCGTGGATAAACTGGCGCAAGCACCGGCGCATGATCTTTTACCGCGGGGAGGTGCGTCTATGAGCATGAAGGACGCCATTTTCGGCACGGCCGCGCCGACCAGTCACGGCGGCGCAACCTATCGTGACAGCATCCAGGCATGGCTGCCGGTAAAGAATATCATTGGCGGCGTGGTCATCACGAAGGACAACCGGTTTATCAAAATTCTTGAGGTGCTGCCCGTCAACTTTTATCTGAAATCCCCGTCCGACCAGCAGAATATTATTACATCCTACGCCGCGTATCTGAAGATTGCGCCGGATAGCATGAGCTGCGAAGTGCGCACACTCCCGCCGGACACGAGCGAATATGTAGAGCAGATGCGGCAGTTCCAGAAAACCGAAGAAAGCGAAAACTGCCGCGCGGAAATTGAGGACAATATCGAGAAAATCGGTCTCGGCATCGCCAGCGAGTCTATCCGGCATCGGTTTTTTCTTGTGTTCCAGTACGAAGCCAAAATGCGCGCCAAACGCAACACCGTCAAAGGCATCATCCAGCGCCTGAACGAAGAAGCAGACACGGCGCGGCGTTATCTGGATATCTGTGAGCTGGAGGTCTTAGAGCCGCGCTACACGGATGATTTCGTGCTGAAGCTCTTGTATGAACTCATCAACAAAGGCACAAGCCTGCGCGTCAAGCTGCCGGAGGGCGTGTTTGACATGACAACGGAGGTGCATGGGGTGTATGGAGAATAAAAAAGAGGAATGGATTTCTCCGTTCCTCCTGAATGGGTAGGATTCAATTCAGACAAAGTCAATTTTTAACTGTTTTCCGAGCCCAGCCGCAATTCTTGCCAGTGTATCGATCGTGGGACTTGCAGAGCCGTTTTCGATCCGGCTGATATTGGACTGCCGGATCCCGGTCTTTTCAGCAAGCTCTTTCTGCGTCATATTACAGGCAAGCCGCGCAGCGATCACCGCGCGAATCGCTTCGTATTCCGGTCGCTGCGCTTCATATTCAGCAGCAAACGCAGGATCTTCCATTTGCTGTGCAAGATAATTCTTGAAATCACTCATAGCAATGACTCCTTTCATAGTCTGCCTTATATTTACGGGCAAGTATCAGTTCTGATTTTGGGGTTTTCGTGGTCTTTTTTACAAATCCATTTGTAATAACGATCGTATGATTGACCACAAAGAAATAAAATAGTCTGGAAATGTCACTCGCAAATTTGATCCTAAGCTCAAACAGACCGTCTTCTAACTGTTTGGAATATGGCTCACGCAGTTGATTTCCGAACTCCTCTAAAATTGAAAGACTGTGCAAGGCCTTTGCGCGCATCTTTGTATCCAGCGAGTCCAGAAACTCCACCGCCGGTTTTGTTCCATTCGGTAGTTGATAAAACTCAATTTCAAACATATATGCACCTTTTATCTGCCCACTATTAGTATATTCCTTTTATGATATATTGTCAAGCCGCCACGAACTGAGGTCTTCACCAAGCGCTTATAAAAAATGGCGGGAAATTCTTCCCGCCTGCGGTGGCCCAAAGAACATATGCCCAAGCCATATCACAAATTTACTATATCATATTTTTCAAGAAATGCAAGCTGCAACTACCATGCAGGCTTGCCAGTTGCAATCAGGCTGTCCAAGTCCATATACGCATTTTCAATCGCTTCGACATGATACAGGTCGTACATCTTATAAACAAAATCGGTAAGTCCTTTTTCATCCAACGTTTTCAGCACGGCACCTGCTGTTGTATTTTTATGCTGGGCATAGCTTTCTAGCAAATATGTGAAAAATCGAAACTCCTTACTCAATTTCATCACCCCGTAAATACAGAGAATTTCGCGGATCACCGGTAGCTTGCTCCGATTCCCATAGATCAAAAATCGCAAGCGGACTGAAATGCCAGAGCCGCAGAGCGTTGTCTGACAGCATTTCATGTGTTTTAGAATCCCAAAACAGCCGAAGCGCGTCCATATCGGATATATTGCGGCTTTTTGAAATCAGTTCCGCCACTTCTGAATCAATGTTTTGAAGGATCGGCGGTAACGTTCTGTTATTCATAGGTATTTCCCCTTACATACCGCAGCATGGATAAGCCTTTCCATGTCAAAAACGCATACTGGTCAGCCAGCTTCTGTGGCTTCAAAAGAATTAAGGCTGTTTCTTCGTTTATAATTCCGGCCATATAATCGCTGATGACCGGCATCGTGTTATCGTTGGCAACCGGCCCAATCACAACGTCATATTTCTCACCGCTGTAAACACTTTTGCGATTATCTGTCACATATCTGAGCCAGTCCCCATCTGCGGATGGAAAACGCAGCACGGAGAGCGCAGCTGTCTTCGTACTGTCTCTTATACACATCTCCGAGCCCACGAGACTCCTGAGCATCTC
>ERZ1027176.1151-NODE-1151-length-10820-cov-3.428797_pt1 | contig 10820 bp, 10 predicted proteins | sample MGYA00519248_ERZ1027176 | MGnify/ENA primary metagenome ERZ1027176 (study PRJEB26926, sample SAMN06164413) | human gut metagenome | biome: ENVO:00009003; feature: ENVO:2100002; material: ENVO:00002003 | host: Homo sapiens | place: USA | collected 2012 ...
CGGCAGCGTCAGATGTGTATAAGAGACAGGAGGCATCCTCGGCGGATTTTTTAGTTTATATAGCAGCTTTGCGGAGCAATGCGCCTGTTACCCGTATATTTTCCCCACGATCTTTCCGCGTGCTGCGGCGGGCAGGAGCTTGCACAAAAGGCTCAGGAATTTATACTGTGCGCCGACAACATAAACGACTGCCGGATTCTTTTTCTCCACAATACCGGCGATGTACCGTCCAATGCGTGCCGGGTCCATGCCGTTTTGCTCGTCGTGCTCCATCTGACTGACGCTCCGGGAGATACGCCCACCGTATTCATCATCGCCGAGAATGCTTTTCTGGCGTGCCTTTGTAAATCCGGTGCAGATGTCACCCAATTCTACGACGGTAACATGGATGCCGTAGGGCTTGACTTCGTTTGCCAGAGCGTAAGAGTAAGAAGAAACGGCGGCTTTGCTTGCAGAGTAGAAGGTCTGGAACGGAATGTGCGCTACGGCAGCAACAGAGCTGATGTTCACAATATGCCCCTTCCCTTGATGGCGCATGAAGGGGAGAACTGCTTTATTTACAGTGACTGTCCCGAAAAAGTTCACATCAAACTGTGCTTTGGCTTGCTCCATGGACGTAAACTCCACCGCACCGGAAATGCCAAAGCCTGCACAGTTGATCACTGCATCAATTTTGGTCTCTTTTTGGATGACCTGCTGCACAGCGGCGTTGACCGCATCTTCATCGGTCACATCGACAGACAGATGGGTGACACCCTCCATAGGGATATTTCTGCGGCTGAACTCATAGACGATGCAGCCATTCTCTTTCAGAGCGGATGCCGTGCACCGCCCGATGCCGGAGCTTCCTCCGGTAACGATGACCACCTTGTTGTTTTCTCCCACCATGATTTTCCTCCTGAAAATGTTGATCTGGTTCGAGTATACCGCATCGCAGGGCGGCTGTCTATACGGATAGCCGGATTGTGGAAAAGTACAGGGATCAACTTGCGTAAATTTTCACGCAGATTGGCCTCTCTTTTTTACACAGCCAATGCCAATTAGCGCTTGAAATCGAAACGCTGCGCAAGTATACTATATTAGCGATACTGTACAAGCTTGATCAAAAATCAGTATGCCAGTTGACCATAAAAGACATACCAGAATTGAAGTGCGCGGCAGAATCAAAACCCTACGAGGATGAAAATGAAATTCGATAGAAGACTTACAGATGAAATCTACACTTCCGATACGGTAAGGCTGGGAAAAGATGCATTTCAGGCCATGCAGGAGACGATCTATCATAATGGCGGTGTCGGAACCATTACCGGGTACTATGATGCCGAATTGTCGATCCTGTCGGTCAGTGATCTGTTGCTGCATAATCTGAACCACAGCTATGCATCCCTGATGGAGCAGACAAAGGGTTCGCTGAAGAATCTTTTCTATAAGAAAGATGCCGCATTCCTTGACAATGCACGCTTTCGTCAGATTCAGGGCAGAGGAGAAGGCCGGATCCTCATGGCAGATGGCTCTCCCGTCTATGTGCGTCTCTACAAAAAAGATGCAGTCGATACGGATGGAACACCGATCTGGATCATGTCAGTACAGATGAACTGGGCGTATGAGAACCTTGCGCTGGTCAATGAATCCATCCATTCTGCACTATGGTATTTTGAGTGTAATGAAAACGGTGAGATCGTTCATGTGAACTGGAGCCATGCGTTCCGGCAGATCCTTGGATATCATGACATTCTGGATTTTCCGAACAAACTGGATTCGTGGTCGAACCTTCTGCACCCGGAGGACTATGACCGGGTAATGCAGCTGCTTTTGGAAACGATTGCGGACAAAACCAATACTACAAAGTATAATGTTGAGTACCGACTGAAAATGCAGGATGGCCAATACCACTGGTTCCGGGCATCGGCGGAGGTGATACGCCGTCTGGATGGCTCGGCCAATCGAATTGCCGGAATCATCAGCAACATTGACGCGGAAAAAAGAAGCCGGATGCAGGCGCAGCGGGCAGCGGCATTTCACCGTGCATTTACCAGCGCAAACCTCTGCGAATACTATGTAAATCTGGAAAAGAACACCTTTGACACTTTCAAAGTGGAGCCCTCTTTGATGACGGCCTTTGAGCAGAACCACACATGGGATGGACTGGTCAGATTCCTTGTAGACAACTATGTGGTTGAAGAGGACAAAAAGTCTGTAACGGATTTCTATAATCGCGCCTACATCACGGAAAAATTAAAGGGGCTTGAGACGGAGCTGCGTCAGGAGTGCCGCATCGTTCTGGATGGGGAGGAACGATGGGTCAGCAACGTGGTCATGCGCGGTGAGATCGAAGATTCCGAATATGCGATGATTTTTCTGCGGGACATCACAGAGTCCAAAGCAGAGACGGCACGGCGGATGCAGATGGCCTCAGATAACGCATCGATGGATCTTTTGATCAAGTGCCTTTGCCGAGGACGTGCAACTGGCAAAGAACACCGGCATGAACGAGCATATCGCCAAACCGCTTGATTTGAATAAGCTGAACGATGTGCTGAAACAGTGGCTGTGATCTGTGCATTGCAGAAAGGCGCGTGATATCTGGGCAAACAGGAACATCACGTTTCAAGGATCTTGTATTGAAATAGCTGCACAACCGCAGCGATTGGGTTGAAAATAAGGCTGAAGCCCCAATTGCTCCAGCCAATGTCAGAGTTTCTTAATTGTTCATCAAAAATACGTTGGTACGTTTTACACTGTGACGATTCAAAAAACAGAGGAGAGATATTTTACTATGATCTACAAAAAGCGATACGGTCAACCGTTTGATACCGAAAGTGTAGTGGGTTCTTTTTTGCCCATGATGGAAACGATACCCTATCTGACCAAGGAGCCGGATGGTTTCTCCTATGCCATGGAGCCGCAGGATGTTCTGTATGGTCTTGGCGAAAACGTCCGTGGTATCAACAAGCGCGGGTGGGTGTACGAAAGCAAATGCTCCGATGACGGCAACCATACCGAGGGCAAATCCTCGCTGTACGGTGCTTATAATTTTATGATCGTGTCCGGCAAGGATACATTTGGCTTTTTTATCGACTACCCGGGCAAGGTCACCTTTGACTGCGGCTACACCGACCTGGATACCTTACGCATCACGGTGGCCGAGGAAAATTACGATTTCTACATCATTGAGGGCGAGAGCCTGACCGATATTGTGCACCAGTTCCGCCAGTTGGTGGGGCGCAGTTATATTCCGCCCAAATGGGCTTTTGGCAACGCCCAGAGCCGCTGGAGCTACATGAACGAGGACGAGGTCCGCGAGGTGGTGGCAAATTACCGTGCCAATCATATGCCGCTGGACGCTGTGGTTCTGGATATTGATTACATGGAGCGTTACAAGGACTTTACGGTGGATGCGCAGCGCTTCCCGCGTTTTGCAGACTTTGCCGCCGAGATGAAAGCGCAGGGCATCCATCTTGTCCCCATCATCGATGCAGGAGTCAAGGTCGAAGAGGGATATGATGTGTACGAGGAGGGCGTGAAAAACGGCTACTTCTGCACGAATCAGGATGGCACCCCCTTTGTAGCCGGTGTGTGGCCGGGACGGGTACACTTCCCCGATATGCTCAACCCGGAAGCCCGTGCTTGGTTTGGCAGTCAATATAAAGTTCTGCTGGATCAGGGGATCGAGGGCTTCTGGAATGATATGAACGAGCCTGCTATCTTCTACGCAGAGGAAAGACTGAAAAAGACCTTTGCTAAAATTGGGGAATACGACAAGCAAAACCTGGATATTTCCAGCTTTGCTGCTTTTACCGGCATGGTGGCAGAGCTTTCCAACAACGAAAACGATTATAAGCTGTTCTACCACAACACCAAGCAGGGACGTATGCGGCACGACAAGGTACATAATCTTTTTGGTTATAACATGACCCGTGCGGCAGGCGAGGCTTTTGAGCGGCTGGAGCCGGACAAGCGCATTTTGATATACTCCCGTTCTGCCTGCATCGGGATGCACCGGTATGGCGGCATCTGGACCGGCGACAACCATTCTTGGTGGAGCCACATTCTGCTTGCGCTGCACATGATGCCCTCCCTGAATATGTGCGGCTTCCTGTACGAAGGCCCCGACATTGGCGGCTTTGGCAGCAATACCACGGAGGATCTGGTGCTGCGCTGGTACGGCATGGGCATCTTCTCTCCGCTGCTGCGGAACCACTCTGCCAAGGACACCCGCCGGCAGGAACCCTACCGCTTTAAGAACAAGGCCGCCTTTGCCGGTATTTTACAGCTGCGCTACCTGCTGCTGCCCTACATTTACAGCGAGTACATGAAGGCTGCTCTGCACGACGGCATGTACTGTATGCCGTTGGCGTTCGCCTTCCCGGAGGACGACTTTGCCCGCCGGGTGGAGGATGAGGTGATGATCGGTGAAAGCCTGTTGATCGCCCCGGTATATGAGCAAAATGCCCGAGGTCGGTATGTTTATCTGCCGGAGGAGATGCTGCAGGTGCGGGTAAAGTGCAGCGAAAGCAACCGCATCGAAACCAGCGTGCTGCCAGCAGGCCATCATTACATTCCGGTGGAGCTGGATGAAGTGGTGTTCTTTATGCGCAAGGGACACCTTCTGCCCCTTGCCAAGGACGGCAAAAAGATCCAGAGCGTTGCCGATGTGGATTTTGCAGATCTGCGCCTGCTTGCCTATGCTCCCGATGGTGCATCCTATGAATACTATACCGATGACGGCGAGACAAAGGATTATGATAAGCCGGAACATTTTGTGCATATCACGCTGGATGCGGATGGAAACGCAAAGAGCGATCGTGCTACGGTCAAAGTAGAAGGATAATCGTCAGACATTACGCAGTTCCTACAGAGTGACAGCGTTTCAGCTTGAAATGCTGCCACTCTTTTTTGTTGTCTGTATCACAGATAAAATAGCGTTCCATCTTGAAAACAGCGTAAAGATTTATTATAATAAGATAAATGGTTGTGATTTCTGCAAAGGAGGGCTGAAGTATGGCAGCGCAGCGCACCTATCTGGCAATCGACCTGAAAAGTTTCTATGCCTCGGTGGAGTGCGTAGACCGCCATCTGGACCCCCTGACCACCAATCTGGTGGTGGCGGACGCCTCCCGCACCGAAAAGACCATCTGCCTTGCGGTGTCGCCCTCCCTGAAAGCCTACAAGATACCCGGCAGAGCGCGGCTGTTTGAAGCCGTCCAGCGTGTCCGGGAGGTCAACGCCCAGCGGCTGCAGACTGCCATCCGGCAGAAAAAGGCAGTCCGGGGAGAGGACGGCAAATATCACTTTGCCAGCACCTCTTTCGATGCCAACGCCCTGAACGCAGACCCTGCACTGGGGTTGAGCTACATCGTTGCGCCGCCCCGGATGCAGCGGTATCTGGACGTTTCCACCCAAATCTACAAGACCTACCTCAAATATGTGTCCCCGGCGGATATCTACCCCTACTCCATCGACGAGGTTTTCATTGATGTGACGGGCTATCTGCCCTATTACCACATGAGCGCCCATGAACTTGCCATGACCATGGTGCGGGAGGTGCTGTACAACACCGGCATCACCGCAACGGCAGGCATCGGCACAAACCTCTACCTTGCAAAGCTGGCCATGGACATTGTGGCAAAGCACATCCCGGCAGACAAAGATGGTGTCCGCATTGCGGAACTGGATGAGCAGTCCTATCGGTATCTGCTGTGGAACCACAGACCCCTGACGGATTTCTGGATGACCGGTCCCGGAACCGTCAAGCGGCTGGAAGCTCATGGCATCTACACCATGGGGGACTTGGCACGGTTTTCCGTCCACGGAGAAGATCGTCTGTATGAGATTTTCGGCGTGGATGCAGAAATTCTCATCGACCACGCATGGGGCTATGAACCCTGCGGCATGGAGCAGATCAAAAGCTACAAGCCCAGCACCAACAGCATCAGCGAGGGGCAGGTGCTGACCTGCCCCTACCCCAACGATAAGGCAAAGCTCATCGTCCGGGAGATGGCGGAGATTCTGATGTTCCGGCTCACGGAAAAGAAGCTGGTGACGGAATCCATCACCTTGGAGATAGGCTACGACCGGGAGAACGTGGACAAGGGCGGCTACCGTGGTCTGACCCAGACCGACCGCTACGGCAGAATCATCCCCAAAGCGGCGCACGGCACTATCCGGTTTGATGCCCCTACCAATCTGGGCAGCACCCTCATCAACGAAAGCGCAAAGCTGTTTGAGCGCATCACCGACCCGGCGCTGACGGTGCGGCGCATCACCCTCAACGCCAACAAGGTCACCCCGGACGAGGGCATCTATCAGGTGGACTTTTTCACGGACACAAAGAAGCTGGAAAAGGAGAAAAAACTCCAGCAAGCCATGTTGGGCATCAAGAACAAGTACGGCAAAAACGCCGTGCTGAAAGCCAGCAGCTACGAGGAAGGTGCCACCATGCGCCAGCGCAACGCGCAGATTGGCGGGCACAGCGCGGGAGGTTCGGATGGAAAACTACAAAAATAGCAAGATCGGACAAGAGACTGCCCAAAAGTATGGGGACATCATAGAGATGGAACGCCCCCAGACCGAAGAATCCCTTCGCAAGCATCCCCGCATGACCTTGCAGAACCGGGCAAAGATCTTCTCTCCCTTTGCAGCACTGCGGGGTTATGATGAGCAGCTTGCCGCAGAAAAGCAGCGCACCGAGCGGGTGACCAAGCGCATTTTGACCGAGGAAGAAATGTCGGCTCTGTCCGATCGGCTGATGCAGGTCACCAAGGGCATGACCATCACGGTACGGTATTTCAAGGAGGACACTACCCACCCGGAGGTTCCCGCGGTGGGCAACTACATCACACTGACCGGAAAAGCAGACCGCATCGACCCGGTGTTCCGCACCTTGCAGGTGGGCGACACCGTGGTGCCCTTTGAAGATCTGGTGGAGGTCAGCGGGGAAGGTATCATGGACATTGATGCATATCTGGGAATCCGGAAAGAATGAGATGATGAGAAATGCTGAAAGAGATGTTTATGGGACAGCTCTTTCGGTAAAATGACCTCAGAAGAAGCAAAACACACTTCGGATGGAGGAAAATACAATGGCAAACGGTGATTACGGCTATTTCGGCAAAGGCGACACGGGCTATGCCCAGTACATGACGGCGTTCAACCGCAACTTCGGCGGTTCGTCCGGCGGCGGTGGTGGCGGCGGAAACCACAACAACAATGGCGGTGGCGGCGGGGACGGCAGCGGATGCGGCTGCCTGATCGCTATTGCAGTGGTCGTGGTGCTGATCCTGATCGTCTTGGGTGGCTGAATCAATCCCTGCAGGTGAAACACAGGTTTTCCCTGTGGGGATTTTTTGAATCCGCTTGTAGAAAGCAACGGTCTATGGTAGGATGAAACCAAAGATACACAGGAGGGCTTACACATGGTTTTACTGGTTGTGGATACACAGAAAGGTATCGTGGATGAACGCCTGTATGCGTTTGAAAAGTTTGTCAGCAACATCAAGGAGCTGATCCGGACTGCCCGCGAACAGGGAATCGAGGTCGTCTATGTCCAGCATGACGATGGGCCCGGTACAGGCTTTTCCATCGGGGACGATGAATTTGAGGTCTATTCCGGGTTTGCGCCACTGCTGACGGAAAAACGGTTCGTCAAGACTGTATGCAGTGCGTTCAAAAAAGAGAGCGGCCTGCTGGAATATCTGACGGAAAAGGACGAAAAAGATGTGATGGTCTGCGGCATCATGACCGACTTCTGCATCAATGCAACGGTGGAGGCGGGCTTTGAGCATGGCCTGCACATGATCGTTCCTGCCTATGCAAATTCCACGCAGGACAACGAGTACATGACAGGGGAGCAGAGCTACCACTATTACAATGAATTCCTCTGGCCGGACCGCTATGCCGATTGTGTGCCCATGGACAAGGCGCTGGAGCTGCTCAAAAAGTGAGGAGTTTACAATGATTTCTGAAAAAGTAAAAAATCAGATTCAAGTGGTGCAGGGTGATATTACCAAACTGGACTGTGACTGCATCGTGAATGCGGCCAATCGGAGTCTGCTGGGTGGCGGCGGTGTGGATGGTGCCATCCACCGGGCAGCAGGGCCGGAATTGTTGGCGGAGTGCCGCACGCTGCACGGCTGCCGCACCGGAGAAGCAAAAATCACTAAGGGCTACCGGTTGAAAGCAAAGTATATCATTCATACAGTAGGGCCGATTTATTCCGGCACAGCAGAGGATGCCGCGCAGCTGGCGGACTGCTACCGCAATTCGCTGGACCTTGCCAAAGAGTATGAACTCCACAGCATTGCCTTCCCGGCAATTTCGACCGGCGTGTATGGCTACCCGCTGGAAGATGCCACGGAGATTGCAGTCAAAACAGTGGCACAGTGGCTGGAAGATCACGCGGATTACGCCATGCAGGTGATTTTCTGCTGCTTCGATGCCCGGACGGAGCGGGTGTATCAGGCAAGAACTCTGCAACAGTGAAAGCGGCAGGATGGTCGTGGAACTGTATCTTGGTAAACAGGATGGGCATGGCTCCCGAATCCTGTACTGAAAATGGAGTAAAGATTGAAATACAGAGAAATCGCAGACGGCATTTTTGTTGACCGTCCCAACCGCTTTATTGCCCATGTGGAAGTGAATGGAGCAGTGGAAACCGTCCATGTCAAGAACACCGGGCGGTGCAAAGAGCTATTGCTGCCCGGCACGGCGGTTCGGCTGGAAGTGTCGGATAACCCGAAACGCAAAACAAAATACGACCTTGTGGCGGTACACAAGCAGGGCCTTGGCTGGGTCAATATGGACAGTCAGGCACCTAACAATGTAGTAGGAGAGTGGCTTGCAAAACAGGGCTACGACTATATCAAGCCGGAATTAACCTATGGGAAGTCCCGCATCGACTTTTATATGGAAAAGGGCGAGCAAAAGTATCTGATGGAAGTCAAGGGCTGCACACTGGAAGTGGACGGTATCGGCTATTTCCCGGATGCACCCACCGAACGGGGCGTGAAGCACTTGCGCGAGTTAGCGCAGGCGCAGCGGGCAGGGTATCGGTGCGCAGTGGCTTTTGTGATTCAGATGGAAGGCATCACCGAGGTGCGGCCGAATGTCAGCACACAGCCGGAGTTTGGCACGGCACTGGCCGAAGCCAAAGCCGCTGGTGTGCAGGTGCTGTTTTTGCTCTGCCATGTAGGGCGGGATAGTCTGGAAATCGTGGAGCAGAGGGAAGGGTGAAGACGGCAGAAAAACGCTTTGCGTGATTCAGTCACAGAAATCATAAATAGGAAATGTTATCATATAGATACAAGAAACACACTGATAACATTCCAATGGAGGATTTCGATATGAAGGCAAAGTTTTACATCTGCAATCACTGTGGCAACCTCGTCACTACCATCCATAACGCAGGCGTTCCGCTGGTCTGCTGCGGGGAGAAAATGAAAGAGCTGGTTCCCAATACGGTGGAAGCCAGCGGCGAGAAGCATCTGCCGGTGGCAGAGCTTTCCGGCAGTCGTCTCACGGTCACAGTGGGCGCGGTGGAGCACCCCATGGCGGATGTTCACTATATTCAGTGGATTTTTGTGGAGACTGAGGACGGCGGGCAGATCCGCTATCTGAATCCGGGACAGGCTCCCAACGCGCTGTTTGAACTGGGAAGTGAAAAGCCGGTGGCCGTTTACGCATACTGCAATCTGCATGGGCTCTGGATGACGAAACTCTGATACAATCAATGCAAACGGGGAGTGATTTGATGTCACTCCCTGTTTTTTGATGAGAACTTTATGCGTTTTTTAGGTTCGGAACTGTGTGCAAATAGGGATGAATAAAATGAGCAGGCACACTATATGCGTTTGTTAAACGCTGACAGTGTTCAATTTTTTGCGTGGAATCGTGAAAATGAAACCTGTGAAAAACGTAGAAAATTTGATATGTTTGCGCTGCAAACTAAGACATATTGATGTTTTTGAAACGAGTTTATAGTGAAATATGTGTAATTCGAGTGCAGATATTCATTCTTGTGAGTTTGTTGTGTGAATTTGTCACGTTCCGCCGCAAAAAAGGACTTGACGGAAAAATACTCTGTGGTAATTTATGAGCAAATTCGCTTTTTTGAAATAAAGTCGAATTTGAATCCGCATGCATTATCCTGGTATGCGGAAAAGGAGAAAGCATCTTTATCGCAGGGAGGATTGCAAACAAAACCCAGTTCCTCCGCCCAAAACGCTGCGTAGCAGTAGAAAGGACGACCGAATATGAGCTATGACAAAGTGCAAGTTGGCAACAGAATCCGTGGCAGCCGTCTCGAAAAAGGCTGGACGCAGGAATACCTTGCCCAGCTTGTGAACCGTACCCCACGCTCCATCATGTATATCGAGAACCGGGGACAATACCCCAGCTTTGATACTTTCTATCAGCTCGTCACCCTGCTGGAGATTTCCGTGGATCAATTCTTTTTCCCGGACAAGCTCAACGGAGAGAGCACCTGCCGGAAACAGATAGATGTCATGCTCAACACAATGGACGAAAAAGAGCTAACCGTAATGAAATACACAGCAGAGGGACTGCAAAAAGCCCGTGAAACGGAGGATGCGTAAGAGAAGCACGCGCCTCCGTTTTTTCATGCCATGTTGCGGGGTGCGCGTTTTGGCAAGCAATTCGGGTGTGGCCACACTCCGAAATTTTCACAGGCCGCAGGCCCGTGAAAATGCTTGTTGGGGAGCTCCCCAAACCCGCTGAACTTCTGGACACTTTGTCCAGAAGTCCCGGCGCAAGCGCCTGTTATCGGCGGCCCGGAGCTGATGTAGGAGAGCTGATGCTCGGAA
>ERZ1027176.1160-NODE-1160-length-10764-cov-5.142404_pt1 | contig 10764 bp, 5 predicted proteins | sample MGYA00519248_ERZ1027176 | MGnify/ENA primary metagenome ERZ1027176 (study PRJEB26926, sample SAMN06164413) | human gut metagenome | biome: ENVO:00009003; feature: ENVO:2100002; material: ENVO:00002003 | host: Homo sapiens | place: USA | collected 2012 ...
ACTTTATAAATTCTACAAACTATTTCTTAAAAGAGAATTTCCAAGATACTTTTCCCCCATGCGTACTCTTCAAAACAAGTTTTACAAGATTCTCAGAATTGTTTTCCAAAGAACATGCCACTTCATTATCAGCCACAGTGCAATGCTGGGGTTGCCAACCGTTCGTTGCTATGGTAATATGCATCGATTCACCCTCCACCAGCTCAGCATAGCCGGTCAATTCCTTCGTTTCTTCATTCCAAAAAACTTCGGACAATTCCAGGAGTCCTTGCAGTAAATGTCTGTCTGTAGACAAAACTTGCGGATTACTTTCCACTTCACGAACAGCCATTTGTCTTGCCTCCCCTTTGCGCAACTCTTGTTCCAGAGTTTCATTACCACCGAAAGTTCCAATCAGTTTATCATTCCAGAAATCATAAATATAATATTGCTTGTCGGGATGTAAACCGGCTCCTCCACGTCCTTCTATCCCCGAAAGCTTAATGCTGATCTTTTGAGGATGTTCTTCATCTTCATTGAAGAATGTCAACGAACTCCATTTATCTGTAAGCTTCATGCCATAAACTCTTGGATAGTCAGTAGTGAAAGCATCCAAAGGGCGGGCACTCCTTGCAAACTGATGGAAAGGATAAATACGCGACAGCTTATATACGTGCTCAGCATCCAATGTACCGAAACTATTGGCCAAGAGCAAACGGGAAGCCGTCACATAAGACATAGTCAACAATTTATTTATTCCATCTTCCGAATCTGCCGGTTGTGCCTTCAACAAGTTCTTTGCATCCATATCATAATTTACCACAACACGGTTTTTATACCATCGTAATCCACTTCGAGCTACCATCTCCGGAGTAATGACATCTGTATCTCCCCAGGTACGCTGGGAAGCCACATACCCCAATGCAATATCAGAGCCATACTTCAAATTACGTTCGTGGATATATGCTTTGTTGCCCAACCCTTCTGAAGCCAATTTAAAAATCGTACGATAAGCACCGGCTGCTGTACTATATTTGTCATCCATCCCGCCATAAACTGGCCACCCCGTATATGGATAATCAAACATCATACCGACGATACCTGCGTCGTTCAAATTGTGATATACATCACGCATGTGTGCCAAGAAACCGATGTCAGTAAAATCATAAGTCGTATAATTTTTATTCAGCCAGTCGAAGGTATCAATCTCATGAAAAGATTCATTAAAAAGCATATGTTGCGGATAAGCTTCCGCATAATCTTTCGAGCGAACCGCCGTTTGAAAGTAGGTAAATGGCAAGCCGCCCAAATCCAAAATAGCTTGTGCCCATTTCCTGGAAGTATCATAAGGGGCACGGTAATGACCTGATTTCAACTTCATACTTTCTCCCTGCGGTCCGCTCCCACGTAAACGCCAGTGCTCATCATCCCACCAACCATTCTCATTGTTTTCATCATAACAATCGGGTACAAGACGAATACCCATGGTAGTATATTTTAAGAATCCACTCAGTTTTACACGTTTCATTTCTTCTACGGCTCCAACAGTATCATTTGTCCCCATGACAATATTTCCACCATAAATAGGCATCATGGCATACCACATACAAATTGTCGGAAAATAGTAGTAATTCAAATTTATTTGCTGTAAGATCCGTAAAGTCTGCGCATACTTTTCAGCAGAATAAATTGGATTGGCAGTTACAAAATCCAAGTAGAACCGGTCCTTCTCCGTCATATATCCTGACTTTGCATCCACAAGTTTACCTATAACATCTGATGCATATAAATTCAGGGTGCACCTGGTAAAATCAGCCGCAGGAATTTCAACCGTTTCAGGCTTATTCAAGCGTTCTTCCGGAAGTTTCCCTTCATAAATAAGTACTTCACTGATCACAACATTATCACCACCAGCCTGTTTCACCAATAATTGCGGTTCCAGTTCATTGGCCGCTGCCGGAATCTCAAAATAAATGATTTGGGCATTCTCTCCTTTTGCCAAAGAAGGCAGCCGACAATCTTCAATACAAGTTATCTCCTTATCACCATATTTGAGATGTACCGTCTGTTTTCGTCTGTCCGCATCATCACACCACGACAAGCCTACAATGTAGGATTTATCTTTATCCAGATTATGCAGCTTAACGCCTATTTCCCTGTCCGCCCATACTACAGTCCTTGCCTCTTTGTAGGCTATGTTTCCCTCAAACTTATAAGGAGCACCGGAAGAAAGTGTAATATACGGCTGAACAGTGTCCGTGCCAACAGCCTCTTCTCCTACATCGATATAAGAAACCAACTGCAAGTCTTCTACCGGATGTTCCTTCAAGTCAGCCTTCCTTTGTTCTTTTTCTCCTATTAAGGCATACTTGGCAAACTCTCCATAAGAAGCACCTCCACCCACCAAAGTATGAAAGTCATCGTCAGTTCCGAAATGAAGTATCATGTTGTTTTGTGACAACAAAGAAGGAGTTTCACGAATATAAGTCGGGCAACCTCCACCTTCACCGTCTATAAGCTTGAAATTTTTAGAGATATCCGCTCCGTAAAACAAACGGGCGTTTGCAACCGGCGATATTTCTTTAATCTGTATACCTTCTGAGGTTCCGTTACGGATACCACCATACATTATGACAAAGGGTTCCTGATCATACAAATTAAAATTAAAAACCAAGTCCGGTTGTCCTTTCTTTACTGAAACAACCTGTATAGATTGACCTTTTCCCAACGAATCCTGAATTGCCTCTATCTGATAATAGATGGAGTCTGCATCCGTAGAAAGAAAATCATTCACGCGCCAAGAGGCATCGTAAATACAGGTTTGTCCTGTTTCCACATCAATTCCTTTATAAGTTCCCTGCTTCAAATCAAATTCCAGCTTTACAATACCATTATCTATAGCAACCATCCCCCTATTGGTACAGCTTGCGCACAAAAGTATTGTAAAAATCAATCCTAACAACAGTTTATTCATAGTTGTACTTTTTTCATTTATATCCTTCATTCTGATCTTCCGCCCCTATTCCGTCATTCATATTAATTTCATTCGTTGGAATTGGATAAAAAGCATGATATGGCTGTACATTTCCCTTCGCAAACGGATTATACTTATCAACTTGCGCAGCAAAATAATCTGCTCCACGACGTATCAAGTCCATTCTTCTCCAACCTTCCATCCCCAATTCACGCATGCGTTCCTCATAAATGAAGTCGAGCATTTCTGTATTATTTGAGGCTGTAATCGGAGTGGAAACCTTTGCACGATTACGGACACGGATAACTTGCTGCTTTGCACCAGCCAAGTCATTCTCCGCCAAAAGACATTCTGCATATAACAGGATTAGATCAGCATAGCGGATAAAATAGATATTTTTCGAGCTGGCTCCGGCATCCATTACACGATCATAATCTTCATATTTCTTGCAATGAGGAGCTATATATTCCGGATCGGCCGCCGAGGTCAGCAAATTGCCATTCTTATCATAGAACTTAGTCCGGACACTGGCATCAAACCGTTCATCCGTATCATCAAACAACCCCAAGTACCTCTCACTCGGCAGAAATATACCAAATCCACCTCCCTCTGTAAACTGGTCGAGAGCTCTGCTTCCACAAAAATATTGAAATTGATTTTGCTCATCCGGATATTCAAACTGAAACTCATAAACAGATTCCACACCATTTTCAAATTCCGGCTTAAATAAATCGGCATAAGACGGTTGCAAAGAATATACGCCTAAACCTTCTATTTCCTCAAAAAGGCGTTTTGCTTCAGAATAACTCCGTATGCCGGTAGACTCCGGTGCATACATATAAACTTTCATCAGCATAGCCTTGGCTGCACCAACCGTAGGTCGTCCTGCACGATAATCTGTCTTTAGGTGTGATTCGCAAAATTCTAAGTCCTGGATTATATATTTATAAATTTCAGCCTTATCAATCCGTGGATAATTAGGAGTGGCAGAAAGAACCGTTTCCTCAGTAATCAAGGGAACACCACCAAAGTTCTGTACCAACATAAAATAATCGAATGCACGGACAAAGCGCGCCTCAGCTTCTTTACTAAGCCTCCATTCCTCCGTACTGCCTGTATAGTTACGTACAGCATTAATTGCTGTATTGGAACGTGATATACCGAAATAACCGGAGTCCCACAACCATTTCGTCAACCAATTGTCAGCATTCAATGACGTGTTGTAGCGGTCTATCGCTCCTTGTTCAGCCCAATAGTTAACTTCCACCGTTTTTCCTCTGGCCTCATCCGTACCGGTTATTCCAATAAACCCCTGACGTCCATTTTTAAACCACAAAGTAGACTTATAAGCTCCCTGTATTTCTGCCTCAATCAATGCCTCATCTACGTCTTCAGATTCAGCAGACATGAAATCTTCCGGTTCCTCTCTTAAAAACTCATCGCATGAAGATAAAGCTAAAACTCCAGCCAATGCATATATATATATCTTTTTCATACTTCGTATTTTTATTTGTACAACCTTAAAAACTAACATTTAATCCCAAAGTGAAAGAACGTGCGTTCGGATAAGTCTCATCATAACCCGTACCTACGGATTCCGGATCGGCTCCCTTAAACCCTGTCCATGTCAGCAAATTCTCTCCTGAAACATAAAGATTCAGATTACTCAATCCCACCTTGTTAATCCACTTCAGAGGGAACTGATAGTTCAATGTCACATTCTTCATACGCAGGTAAGAACCATCCTGCATAACTCTACTGGATATCAACATTCTATCCAGATTATTGGAATGAGCTCTCGGTATGGAACCACTTGTATTATTAACACTCCAACGATTCAGTTCATCATTGAACATGTTCAGAGTTCCATAGCCTGCACCCAGCGTATATTCATGATAAGATCTGTTGAAAACATCATTACCATACACATAATTGAATATTACATTCAAAGTCCAATTCTTATAATTCAAAGTAGTGGATATCCCTCCATACCCCTTCGGATCAGTATAACCAACAATTTCCCTGTCATTAGTTGTTATCTGTCCATCTCCGTCCAAATCGGCAATTTTGTTTTCACCAGGATAATAAGTATCACCACCTTCGCGACCATCTTTCATTTTATCCATTAGAACCCTATCATCATCCCATTGCCAAATACCTTCATATCGATAGGTATATATCGTACCCAGAGGCTTTCCTACCCACCAACCGGCATTTAATGGATTAGATGCGTCGTTCATCCTTTCCTTGATACCTCCATACAAGGACTTCAATTTATTTTTGTTAGTTGCCCAATTTACATCCAAATCCCAGGAAAAGTCCTTGGTAGCAATGATTCGTCCTCCCAAAGAAATTTCGATACCTTTGTTTTCCAATTCACCCACATTAGAATAAATGTTCAGATAACCGGTAGTCACCGGTAAAGGAGTTTGCAAAACCAAATCCTTACTGTTTTTCTTATACACATCCAGAGTAAAACGCAAACGGTTATTAAAAGCCGCTAAATCAACCCCTGCATTGATCTGTTCCTGACGTTCCCAACGCAAATCCTTATTACCCATAAACTGATCTGAATTTTGGATGGTATTTACCGAATTTCCTTGGTAATCGACTGTGATTCCGGGGGATAATTTAGTAAACGATGAATAAAGCGCTACATTACTATTACCCAGTTGTCCCCAACCAAAACGTAATTTCAGATCATCAAGCCAATGCGCCTTTTCCATAAACCTTTCTCCGGAAATACGCCAAGCACCGGCTACTGACGGGAAAAAGCCCCATTTATGTCCCTCAGCATAGCGGGAATTACCATCATAACGTCCTGTAAAAGTAAAAATATAATTATCCTTATAAGCATAATTCAATCGACCGATAAAAGAAGCCAAGGCCCATCTGGTTTTACTGGAAGATTGCTTTCCCGCCGGAAATTCAGATGCCGAACTGATATTATTATATCCCATTACATTCGTAGCGAACCCATTCCCATATTGCGTATTACCAAAATAATTATTTACCTGAACAGTGTTGCCCAACATCACATTCACCCTATGTACCTCTTGGAACAACTTAGAATAGTTCAGTGAATTTTCCTGCATAACGTCAGTCCATCTGTTATTCTTTATTTGTGCTTCACCTTTCACGCTTTGCCCCTGTTTTATGTTTGAAGGAGCGAAATATCCAGAAAAATTATTCACCTGATCCAAAGACACGCTACTCTTTAAAAATAAATCTTTTGTAATATCTATCTTTAAATATGCATTCATAGAAAAACGGTTGGACTTTGCATCATTATCTATCTGTTTGGATAAGACCGGATTACTTTGTCCGGGATTCGTATAGTAAGGTAACTCCAAAGGCGCTTTACCATCTATCTCAAACGGGTACATCGGATTTGCACCTAATCCATTTCCAATATTAGCTCCTCCATAAGTAGTTGCGCCATCATAATAGCTTGAATTAACCCCTACTTTTAGCCAAGACTTTATTTGCTGTTCCAGATTTACACGAAAACTAAAACGCCTATGTCCTGTTCCCTGAATAATACCCTTCTGATCATAATAATTAGCGCTGATATAATAATTCGTTTTATTTGTACCACCAGACAATGAAACCGTATAATCCTGAACCACACCAGTTTGTGATATTTGATCATACCAGTCATACGTTTCACCGGCAAGTAAAGTTTGTCTTTCAACATCCGAAAACATAGATGTGGGTAATTCCTTGGCATACTGTTGCTTCAAGGCATTAAACTCACTGCGGTATTCTTCTATGCTCATTTGTGGATTTGCCAAGAATTTTGCATCCATTTGTGAGTTTACATTCCCCTCAATACGGATTTCAGCCAATTCCTGTGCCGTTAACATTTTAGGCAAGTTGGAGGGAGACTGAAATGAGGTCCGGGCACTGAATGACACTCTTGCCTTTCCTTCTTCGCCCTTTTTTGTTGTCACAATCACTACTCCATTGGCTGCTCTTGAACCATAAATAGCTGCAGCAGATGCATCCTTCAGAATATCAATAGAGGCAATATCATTGACATTGATATTATTCAAAGTACCTTCCATAATGATACCATCAACTACATAAATCGGATCATTTGACTGATTAATAGAACCTTTTCCACGAATAAGCACACTGACACCTCCACCGGGAGAATTATCACTTAACTGCACTTGTACACCTGCACTTTTGCCTTGAAGAGCCTGATTCAGACTGACTGCCGGAGTTTCCTTCAGTTTGTCTGCCGATACAGAAGATATAGCACCTGTTATATCCTTCTTTTTCGCCGTACCGTATCCAATAACCACTACTTCATCCAAAGCCTGCTTATCTTCTTCCATAATGACAAGCAAATCATGTTCAGCTTTGTTTATAAGCACAGTTTTATTCACAAATCCCATATAAGAGAAAACCAACTTCTCTCCTACCGCTACATCAATGGTAAACCTACCATTTAATTCCGTTACAGTTCCATGAGCTCTATTGGACTGCACAAAAATACTTACACCCAATAAAGGCTGCCTACCTTCATCCAAAACTGTACCAGTAACTTTCACTGTCTGTGCAGACAATCCGATTGCGAATAGCAATACAATCAACGTCAATAAATAATTTTTCATAACACAAAACAATTATTAGATTTAAAGAAATAAATATCAGACTTATCCCAGAATGCCTTTCTACTTTTTACCACCACAAACAATAGAAATAAATCAGAATGGCAATAATGATACAAGACAAAATATTAAATAATTTTCCAGTGCGGAAAAGTGACCATCGTACCGGAGATGCAGACACATCAATTTGTGTTCGGTTTCTCAGCATAACAATCAATCCGCAGCAAAGCAAAAAGACAATCCCCATCCTGTCCATCCAAGGCAACCCCGGACAAAGGAATTTTAGTAAAAGGGAAAAGATAAAGGTTCCTAAAGCAGCTGCTAATGCTCCATTGGCTGTGGCTTTGCGATAAAAGAAACCTGCAAGGAAAATTGCTAATGCACCCGGACTGATAAAACCCGTAAATTCTTGAATATACTGAAATGCCTGATCAAGTCCGGATAACATAGGCGCTATTATAACAGCAATTACCAAAGATATAAAGCTGGTCCAGCGGCCCACATGTACCAAATCAGCCTCCCCAACTTGCGGACGGATATACGAACGATAAATATCCATTGTAAAAATAGTAGCTATACTATTCATCATAGATGCTAAAGAACTAACAATAGCCGCTGTTAGCGCTGCGAATGCAACCCCTTTTATGCCTACGGGGAGTAAATTGCTCAACAACCAAGGGTAAGCTTCATCTGATTTTTCCAATGGAGCATTCAAAGCAAAAGCCGCAATGCCCGGAATGACAACCAGCAATGGAATAAGCAACTTGATAAAACCGGCAAACAACATTCCCTTCTGGGCTTCACTCACTGATTTAGCCGCCAGGGCACGTTGAATAATATATTGGTTACACCCCCAATAATAGAGATTGGCGACCCATAAACCACCTATAATAACAGAAATACCCGGAAGATCCATATAACTAGGGTGAGACTTGTCAAGTATAAGATGGAACTTATCTTCGGTCTGTACATAAAGATTTTTAAAACCTTGTACTACTCCTTCCCCCATTCCCAGAGTATCCAGTGCAATATAAGTTGTTATTAATCCGCCACCTATTAAAAATACCACTTGAATCACATCTGTCAAGGCCACTGCTTTCAATCCGCCATAAATAGAATAGACTCCTGCAAATATGGCCAATCCCAGCACTCCCACAATCATGGGTACTCCCATAATCTTCTCAATGGTCAGCGCTCCCAGATAAAGAATGGAAGTCAGATTAATAAACACAAAAACAACCAGCCAGAAAAACGCCATTACAGACTTTACACGACTATCAAACCGTTCTTCCAGAAATTGAGGCATTGTAAATATCTTCTTCTCAAGGAAAATCGGTATGAAAAACTTTGCCACAATCAACAACCCCAGTGCAGCAATCCATTCATAAGTTGCCATAGCCAAGCCGATAGCATAACCTGAACCGGACATCCCGACAAACTGTTCAGCCGAAATATTCGAAGCAATAATAGAAGCACCGATTGCCCACCAAGCCAGTCCTCTTCCCGCCAAAAAATATCCTTTTGCACTCTGTGTTTCTTTTTTGTTTCTACGGGAAACAAAGAGTCCTACAAATAAAATCAATAAACAGTAGGCAAAAAAGATAATCAAATCAATAACAGAGATATGCATAATTTTTCAATTAATCAGTTATAAATGGGTAATGATTCTCGCCTGGAACAACTTTAGGTACATCGACAACGAAAACACTGCCACTCAAAGGATATTCTCTACGTTCCATATCAGAAAGCCCGTCTAAAGCTGTCGTTATGAACAACCTGCTATCCCCGATTCCGCCAAAAGTGCAAGAAGCGACATTAGGGGCAGGCACATCTACCTTGTCTACTAACTTTCCAGTATCGGGATCCCATATATACACCCCAAATCCTCCCCAATGTGCTACCCATAAAAGTCCATCAGCGTCGATAGTCATTCCATCCGGGACTCCGTATTCCGGTGGAACTTGTACAACTGTACGTCGCCAGGTTATTTTAGCTGAACAACTATATCCATATTCTTCGATACAGCCACGACCTGAATCAATGTAATACATCCGGTCACCAGCCTTATTCCAGACCATTCCATTTGGAATATATTGCTCAGTCAGAACTGGCACCCAAGACAAATCGTTATTAATACAGTACAAGCTTCCGGTACGGGTATGTTCCATCAAATGCATTACTCCACACCAAATACGACCCTCCGGAGACGCTTTACAATCATTAGTGCGCAACTGTGAATGCAGACCTGTCAATTCTAAAAGCACCTGATACTCTCTTTCTACAAGATGATAAACAACCAGACGATTCTTCATTGCCAAAATGATTTCATGCTCATGCCCTTTCCAGGGAATGACAGCAGTTATCATTTCGGGAAATTGGTGTTCTTCCATCTTCTGGCTCTCCAGATTATACTGATGCAGGATACCACTGTCAATATCAACCCACAACAAAGTTTTCATATCCGGAAGCCAAGTAACAGCCTCTCCAATCGTGTCATAACAACGATATAGTAGATTCGCTTTCATGTTGATTCTTTCATTATTAAAAATCCTGCATCAATGCCGAACGGCCTCCATCCATCAGTACAGTGGTTCCACTAATAAAACAAGCTATCGGGGAAGCCAGATAGACACATAAAGCACCAACCTCTTCTGCCGTACCAAGTTTCTTTACCGGATGATGATCAACCGTACGCTGACGTTCGGCATTTGCATCAGGAAAAGAATTGAACCAAGTGTCATTTCCTGCCGTATCGATAAACCCCGGTGCTACACCCACTGTCCGTATCTCAGGTCCCCATTCTATAGCCAAGCTGTGTACTAAGCCCGTTATAGCCGTCTTCGTGACATTGTAAGGAAAACATCCAGGAATTGTACAAAACGCATGGTTTGAAGTCATTAGCAAAATAACCCCCTCTTTCGTTTGTTTCAAATAGGGCCTGCAAAGTTTTGCCAAGCGCCAATGTGAAGCCAGATTCAAATCAAGATTATATCTCCAATGCTCTTCATCACAATGTTCTGCGCCCTCAAAAACATTCATCCCGGCATTGGACACAAGAATATCCAGCCTGCCAAATGTATCAATCACCTTTCTAACCAACTGTTCCAAATCCTGCTCTTTTGTAACATCTGCCTGCACATAAAGCCCCCGACTCCCCTCACTTTCTACAGCCTCCACATAAGTAACTATACT
>ERZ1027176.1162-NODE-1162-length-10757-cov-4.321155_pt1 | contig 10757 bp, 7 predicted proteins | sample MGYA00519248_ERZ1027176 | MGnify/ENA primary metagenome ERZ1027176 (study PRJEB26926, sample SAMN06164413) | human gut metagenome | biome: ENVO:00009003; feature: ENVO:2100002; material: ENVO:00002003 | host: Homo sapiens | place: USA | collected 2012 ...
TCTACACGCGTAAGATCGTCGGCAGCGTCAGATGTGTATAAGAGACAGATCTACCATGATGGTTGCTTCGCCGGAACGCTTGCTGAAATAGTCCGCTGTGTTGGGATCTCCGCCGCCCAGGAAGATGATGTAGTCACAGTTGTTGAGAATCCGCCAGTGCCCCGGTTCGGGATAGCGTTCGGTAAGATCCGGCAACGACTGAAAGAGGATGGTGATATTGATCTGCCTGGAGCGGACTGTGGCAATTTTCTTAGGGAAATCGGGTATTTCACCGATATTGGGGAACTCGTCCAGCAGAAGGTTTACAGGAACATCACATTTGCCTGCAGTTGTCTTGGTGTCGGCATATTTGACAAGCCGGATAAAGAGCAACGTAAAGAACAGGGCAGCCAGGAAATCGTAAGTGCTGTGCTGATCCGGCGTAATAACGAAGTAGGCGCATTTTTCTCTGGCCGGCAATTCCAGGTCGATCTCATCTGTGCTGGTGATCCGCTGAATTTGAGCGTTGCGGAACAGATCCAGGCGGGAGAGCAGGCCGAAATGAATGTTGGGACAGATTTTTTCGCCTGCCTTGAGAAAGATATTGAAAGCAGGAGTGGCGGCGTTCGTAGGTTTACGGGCGCCCAGAGCAGTGAAGGCATCCTTCATGTGATCCACATCGTTGTCCAGCAGGAACTTGTACGCCCAGGAGAAGGACAGGGCACCGGTGCCCTCTTGCCAGACGTAATACTGGTAGAGCATGATAGCTTTGAGCAGTCCACGTTCGCCCTTATCCCAGAAATCGTCCTTGGAATGGCCGTCGGCGGTGCCGCCGGTGTTCTGGATGATGACATGCGCCATCTGATCTACGATCTCAATTTCCTCACCAGGCTGACAGTTCTGCAGGGCGTCGGCCATGAAGTTCCATCCGCTGGATTTGTCCAGTGATACCAGGTTGAGAGCGCGGACGATGTAGCCACTTTTCCGCAGCCAGATCGCTGTATCTCGGAAAAGCTCGCCTTTGGGGTCGGTTACGACCATGCTTTCGCCGCGGCGCTTGGAACCGATGATTTTATTGCGGACGATGGCCCGGGATTTCATAGAGCCGGAGGCGCCGATGACGGCCATGTGCTTATTGTGCTGGGACTTTTCCGGCCGGCTCAGAACCAGGCCATCTTTAATCCCGATAATGTCGCCCTCGGCTTTCCAGCATTCCCGTTCCGGCACGCAGTTGAAACATTGGCGCATCCGGTAGTCATCCATCAGCTCAGCAGTTCCGTAGGTGTCCTTATCTGAAAACCAGAAATTCCGCTGCTCATCACGGGTCATGCCGGCGTGCTCCAATCCCCGCACTTTCAGAAATCCCCAAATACCAAATGGGATCAGAATGAGCAAAAGGATGAGCGCTTTCCCAGATGGTGAGAACAAAGTCGGGATAGCCACCAGCGGATTTAGATTGAAACCCGGCTCCGAACGGTCTATGCCGGTTGACAGGACGCCCAGCGTATAGACCAGGGCGGGAATGCCGATCTGAAACCACCGTTTGTTCTCTTCATAGACCGATTTGGTTTTGTAGAGGAGCTCCTTGAATTTATCCGTGTTCATTTACCTCCCTCCTTCAATTAGACGTAATAGCGTTCCGGCATTGTGGATTCGCCCAGATAACGCACCTCTGCTTCATAGCGGGCCTTGGCTGCTTCTTTCCGGGTTTTGAAGCTCTTGTTGAGAATCCACTTTCCTCTATACCAGAGCCGGGCGATCCACCGCTTTTCCGTTTTGTCCCAGGAGATCCCGGGAACTTCGGGCGGATGACGGCGGACATAGATCTGTTCCAGCTCTTCCAGTTCCGCCAGCATGATCTCGTAATACTGGTCGATGATGCTCCGGCCGAAATACTGCCGTTCCGCATCTCGCCGGATCTCCAATGCCTCCTTTGCGGTATCGGCATATTTACGGACAAAGCATCTCTGGCCGACGGTCAGAGTAACGAACCAGATGTACCGGCTTCCAAACCATTGGATCCCGTCTACCGTGGTGGTCCAGCGGATGGGCCGTTCAGATTGGTAAACAATGATCTTATTCGCCTCCTGCTTTGGCAGCGGGGTTGTGCAGCCGCAGTCGTTCAAACTTCCATCAATCAGCATTCGCAGCGGAGCGGTCACGATGTTTCCGCACCGACACCGGCTTTTGGCGATGAGTTCCGGAGTTTTCCCAGGGTTCCGGCTCAGGTATATTTCCTGAATGGTCAGCCAGCCAAATTGCCGGAATAAAAAAAGCGCGCTCTCGTGCAGCAGGCCGGCAACGGTCGTTTGCAGCGAGAGCGCATTGAATTTCCTGATGTCTTCCTCAATATCCCGGTAGCAGGTCCCATTTGGCAGTGAAAATGGTTCAGTGATTTCAATAGGCCGAATGCAGCCGGAAATTTCCGAATTGAGGATCGGGCTTACTTTCCCGTCCGGCATCATGGATCACCTCACTTCGTTTTCCTTTTATGCTTGTTGAAAATCCCCTGCGCGTGGGGAGGGTATTTCACAATGCCCAATAAAAAATCCCCATCGCTATATGCGATAGGGAAGGCCTTGTTCTTCGTACAGATTTTCTACATATCCCTCCAATTCCCGTTGCGGCAAATATGTGATACGGAGCCTTGAACGGCTTTCGGGCTCCAGCTTCTCAAGGAAGCCGTCAAAGAACGGTTTCTGCCATTCCATAGCGAGTATGGTGTAGCTGTTTTGAGAAACAAGAAGATCTCCGATCATCCAGCGTACCGTATCGAGATGCAGCCCGATCAGGACGAACAGAGTGCTCCCATCTTCCAACGTAGCGGTTAGTTCTTTTTCCCCTATGTATTCCCTGGAAATGCCGGGAGCTTTGCCGGCCTGGCATAGTCGTTCCCAATAATTCAGCGCCAAATCCTTGAGATACATGGGCCAGTGCGGAAATCCCATGAGGGAATAAAGGGGGATCGCTTCGCGGATCACGGGCAGATAGTAGGTATCCGGGACGATCAGGAGATTGTAATTCTCGCTTGCACCCTTCGTTTTCCACTTCCGCCCAAAACGCGATTCACTTTCGATCGTGTTTTGAACCACATTAAGCGCCGCTTTATGGGTTTCGTCCCCAAACAGGATGGCGCCGCGGGTTTTCGGAACCAGCGGTTCTTCTACCTGATTCCCGTCGCCATCGCTCTGTACCAGGGTGAGACTCTGCCGGTATACCGTCCACGCCCAACTGTCCACATAAGCCCGGATGGCTTGTTCACCATGAGGGCGCAGGCGGATCGCGGTGCGTTCGGTGTTGTAGAGCAGGTAAGGGCCGTTACCGGAGAAGAAAACCCCGCTTGTTCGGGCATAGCGGGTCTGGTCTGCGACCTCTGGCTTTCCCCCATTAAATTCCGCTTCCGCCATCACAAGTTGTTGAAGTTCCGGCAACAGGTAAATACAGCCGATCGGAGTTTCTCGATAGGAGTATTCTTTCGTATCCCTCGCTTCGCGGCTGCTGTGCCTCCGAATGTTTTTGTCATAGTAACGGAAGGTTCCCTGGTTGAAAATAGAGTTTTCCACTCCCCGGAATCGTTCTGGGTCCAGGGGCTTCGCCGCATGGGCTGCACAAGCTGGCCTGCCGGCCGCCTCTAACGGGAATCCGCTTAGGGCGGTAATATCAGGCTTAGTATCCGGGTGTACCGAATACCCCGCAAACTCCGACATGGCTCTCGTTTCCGAGAGCAGGGAAAGACGGTAGATCCGGCGCTCCTGATATTCAGAGGGCGATAGGGCAAGGTTATCATCGCTCCCATATCGCTCAGGGTTATATGTTCTTAGAAATTCCCGCCCTTTCTTGGTCAGATAGTATCGGAGGCCGTGGATGCTGGGGGGAATGGTTTCTTTGTACTCTTGCGCTTCCTCATTGTTTTCCACCTTACCCATCCGAATTTTTCTTCTTTGTTCACGCACTCTCGCATTGAGGTTGAGGCAGGCGATGAGCCCGTCTTTCTGTAACGACCGAATAACGCGATTGCGCCAGCTCTCACTAACCGGCCATAAATAAAACGCTCTTTTATCAGACCATTTACTATCCGCGAGAAGTCTTAAAAAAGCTGTATAAGCTGAGGAGGCTATACCCTTTTTGCCGTCTGTTTGCTTTCTCAAAAACACGCCCCTCCTTCTTTAGCAAACTCGTATCCCCTGGATAAATGAAAATCCGAATTTTTAGCTTTCTACCGCCGTTTCTCTATGACAGTTTAGTTACTGTTTTTCTGTTTCCGAAAAAGAACGAACAGTAAGCAAAATGCCGCAGATTTTCCGAAGAATCAGTAACTAAAATGACGCGAGCACCATCCGATTTCAATAACCAAAATGGTACGGTAACAAGGCTTAAAAAACGGTGCTTTTCATTGCCTCATATCCGATTCATACATAGAGAAATCCATATCCCGCAGAAGGTTCATCATCCGGTCTACCGGGGTAATGATTACCTCTGTAAAGGATTTGCCGTCTGGTACAGCCATCTGCATCGTAACGCTGGTGGTGGGTCCGTCATTGAATATCAGTGTGGATTGCAGCGCATTGAGGACTACGGAATACTCCTGGTTGTCATAGTCCCGGTAGTACCATTGCTCTGGACGTGGTTTTTCATAATGGTGGACAAACAGGACAAAGGCATAGGAAAACCGAAGCCGTTGTCCATGTTCCTGCCGGTAATTCTCTGAGAAAACCCCGAGCGTGTAGCGGATTTTACCCGGTAGATATTCATTCCATCTGCCCTTGAGCGGCAGCAGCATCGGCATTTCAACGCGCAGCCGTTTTGTCTCCTCATCATAGCTGATCTGAATACCCTGGGAGATGTCCATTTGGGAAGGAAAGGGGATCGGATGGATCAGGTCATTTTTCTGGATTGCTTTGCACATGTTGTCCAGCGTGCGCCGCCGGCGCAGGCAATACAACTCACCGGCATCTGAAAGGGCCGTCAGCGATTCCCGCAGGCTATCAGGACTGTCCGACCAGAAATAGGCCTCCCGCACCAGGCGCAGCATGTTTTTCTGATAGCTTTTGGTGTCCTGGAGCAGCGTATGCAGGTATGGGGATACTCGGCGCTGCGGCCAGGCTTGGATTTCTTCGCAAAGTTCTTCCAATGGATCAGACATTTTGATTCACCGCCTTATATACTTCTTCCGCAGAATAGAACGTGCAGACATTTTCTTCATCCAGCGTGACAAAATAGGCGATTTGGGAAGAATGGATGTACCTTGCACTTTCGATATTCTCCAAAACGACAATGTATCTGGCAGCCTCCAGAAAAGCCTTATCGTCCTTTTCAACGATCCGGGAAAAGTAGCTGAATTCAGCACGATAAAGCAATTCCAACCTTGCCGCTCTAAGCTGGTTGTCAAAATAAGGGCCGGCATCCGCAGGGCAATAGGCAATCTCATAGGAACGATCTTCCAGCATCAAACAGATTTGAGATGGGGACAGGTTAGAGGAGATCGAAAAATGATGCTCTACCCTGTTGATGAAATCCAACAGGACCCAGATGCAGCGATCCATGGCGATGCGCCGGGAAGGGGACGGTTCTTCATAGCGGTACGAGAAGAACCCCTTTGACGCCTTATCAAAATAAACCTTCTCACCATGCACCCGGATGGAATTGACCTCTGCTTTGATCTTTGGAGCGGAAAACCCCATGTTCTCATAAAGCCGGATGAGCTGGCTCTCCCGGATAAACCCATACTCGCAAATCAGATCCTCTGTATACTGGTAGGTCAGCGGTTCTTTAATTAAACCAAACACCTTTTTCACCTCTTTCTCGTTTGTAAACTTCGGGTATTTGCGCGCACAAACGGTGTTTGTGTACAGAATAGATATTTGTGCGCACATTTTTGTGCATATAGGTTGCGCTTGTAAGCACAAACCGCTTTTATATGCACATCCCGTTTTTATGCACACAAGTTTGACTTGAGCGCATAAAAACGCCCCCACGGGAGTGTTCCTGTGGGGGAAATTTGAAAATTACAGCTTGACCTTTTTACGGCCTATTGGGATCAGCTGAGAGCTTTGCCGGCGGACGGCGGACAGCATCTCGCCGGGCGTTGGGGCTTCTTCCGCCTGTTCCGGCATCGTATTTTCCGCCATCTGCTGCATCTTCTCATCTACCATACTGTTCAACTCATGAACATCGGTTGTAATGAGCTCATGTTCCAGCTTGCTGGATACGATCTTAATGGCAACGCTGCTGCCGCTTCCGACCAGCAGCGCCTGGCCGCGTTCCAATCCCTGTACAATGTCTACCTCACGCTGTTCCAGATCCAGGCTGTCCCGCAGCAAGCTGAGGGCAACCGGCTCGGTGGCCATAATCATGCCAAGAGAACAGGAGTTGAGGATAGCCTGAGCATAGGAACCGTTATCCAGCGCGAAGAAGTCCGCAAGCTCCTGAGTAACGGCCACGGCGCCGGCGCCATAGCCTCGGAAGGTCTTGAACATCTCCAGGACGGATTGGGCTGCCTCCTCCGGCGCTCCCTTACCGACCAGCCGCCAGATCTCGTCAATAAAGACGCGCTTATTCTGGGTACGGTCTTCCTTGACCTTATCCAAAATAAAGTCAAGGGCAATGTACATAGCGATTGGGAGCATCTTCTTATTCCGCTCAAAAGCCGACAGGTCAATGACGATATACTTGTTGTCCAGGGCTACATTGGTCTGTTCAGAGAAGTTTTTAGCGGAGCCGGTGACATATTTGCTCATGATATTCCGAATCCGGGTCATGCGCGGGTCATCGGCCATGTTGTCAGAGAGATCCTTCAGAGTGGGCATCTTCCGGTATTCGCCCGGGTTGTCAGGGTCGATCAGGGAGGCGTTGTCATCTGTGATTCCAAACTTTCGGTAGGTAGCCATCATGTGGCCGTTGAGAAGCTGTTCCTCCTCGTTGGTGATGTCCGGCACCATGATCTCAAACAGGGTTTCCAGTGAGGAAATCTTTTCTGAAAGGATACTCTCCTCCATGTCATCACTGTCCAGAATTTTCGATACCATCGCTGTACGCTCATCGTTTTTGCGAATCGCCATCACATTGATGCAGTGCGGGGAGCCGGGGGCAATGCGGATAAACTGCCCGCCAATGGCGTCGCAGCTCCGCTTAAACTCCTTGCCCTTGAGCGGCGCAATGATGAAGACCTGAATCCCCGCCTCTCTGGTATGCAATGCCTGGACCAGCATGTTATAGGTTTTGCCCGCACCCGAGCTGCCGCAGATGTACATGTTGGCGTTCTTATACCGTGCCGTATCGAACACATCCGGCATAACCAGGGAACCGTTGGTGAGGTTGGTGCCCATCAGGATGCCGTTATCGTCCATCAGCTCATAGCTTGCAAAGGGATAGAGGGAAGCGGCGCCGGAGGTCAGCATATTCCGGTGACCCAGCGCAAAGATGGTGTCAGGGACCTTGCACAGCGGCAAAGTACCCAGGAAAGCGTCTTCCTGATGGAAGTTTGCCGGAACACACTCCATGTCCATATCCTCAAACATGGAGCTGATGGCGTGCATCCGGTTGAACAGCGTTTCTTCGTTCATCGCGATGACCGTGATAATGGTCGTCACATAGAAGAAGTCCTCTCCATTGCTCAGCCCGTCCTTGATGTACTGGGCGGATCGGGCTTTGCCCAACATCTGGTCAAACGAATCCGAGTTGGTATTCCGATCTTTCAGCTGAGCGGAAGACAGGTTGATCTGCCGGCGGGTGGCCAACCGCACCTTATCCCGTTCGCCGCGGGAAAGGAACACATCCACATCAATGCCGCCGCCGGCATTGATGGCGGAGAACAGCCAGCTGCCCCAGACCTGGGAGCGGTAGCCATTGGTGGGGATGTACATGTAGCCGTAGTAAACGCCGTCGATGACCACATACTTACTGCTGGTCATATCAATGCTCAACGGGGCAATGAAATCAGCGGCCGTGATCTGCCGGTCGGGATAGGCGGCAAGCTGGTTGTATGCGAAGTCCACCTTATCTGCATAGCTCATGCCGTAGGTGTTGAAGCGTTCCAGTTGAGAGAACAGGATGTTGTAGATGAAATCCACCTCGTCCTGCTCGTCAGCAAACTCGTAAACCACGTTATTGCAGCGCTTGAACTGCTGCTTTGCGCGGGAAACGGCGTTTTCCAGAGCCAGCTTCCGCTGCTTATCGGTGGTATTGCGGTTGGACTGGCTCTCATCATACTCCAGGATAAGGAAGAACTGCCGGCTCACGCCGTTCTGGGTCGCATTGGAGCGCAGGGTGTTGATGTAGTCCAGCATCATGGCCCGACATTTTTCATTCTCCTCTTCCTGGATCCGCTTCTGCATCGCTTCGATAAACCCTTCCACATCGGCGCTCTTGGCCATGGTTTTAATCTGGATGTTCACCGGGCAGGTGCGCAGGAGGATGGCGAACTGGTCGATGGTGTAGTTCTGCTGTTCCGGCGAAAGCATGGGGAAATTGATGGGAGCCACGCAGAGGATACGGATGAAGCGGCCGCCTTTGGTGATAATGCAGCGATCCTCGATGCGGTCGATGGGCATATACTCCTGAGAGGAAATATTCCGCTGTATTCCATCATCCGACTCCGGTGCCTTGGGCATGGAGAGGACATACTTTTTGCGGAATTCCGCATAGATCTCCTTGCGCTGCTTTTTGGTAATAGTCTCGCCCAGGCCGATCCGACGCTGGATCTCCTGCTCTGCCAGGCTGTCCGCGTGCTCGGTTTCCGACTTCCGCTTTTCATCCCATTCCTTCTTAACACGGGCAGCCTCTTCATCATCCGCCTTCTTCTGCTCCGCCTTTTTAGCCTTGAGCTCTTTCTGAAGGGCTTTGAGATTGGCTTTCAGTTCTTTCTGCTTCGCCCGGTCTTTGGTATCCTTGAGCAGCATCTGAAGATCGGAAATCTGATCCTCAAGCTCAGAAAAAGGCCCTTTTTCCACACTTTCTTCGCCTTCCTCGATGCGGTATTCCAGGATCCGGCGGTTTTTGCGGAACCGAAGATAGGTTTTGAGAAACTGGGTAAGGGATTCCCTGTTATAACCGATCAGAGCCACTGCCGCCAGGGGAACACAGATAATAAGCATCAGGATAATTTTGATGCTCAGGTCGCTGAAATGGACGAATTGCCAGAACAGGATCCCCGGAATGAACGAAAGCAGCGAGGCCTCAATCCAGTTCCGGGCAGGGATTCCGAATGCGGATGGCCCATCAAAGATATTCGCCGGGATGTGGTATGCCCGGCTCTGTTCTTCTGCCATGAAAAACTCCTTTCTAAGGTCTCAAGTACGACAGGAATTCAAAGAACTCCACAGGGTTGCGTATGGTATCGCCCACATGCAGCTGGAAGTGCAGGTGCGGGCCGGTAGACAGGCCGGTAGATCCCACATAGCCGATCACATCGCCGGCACTCACCGGGTCGCCCTGGCGGTAGTTGCCGAACGCCGACATGTGCGCATACATCGTGCAGACCGGCTCGCCGTTGTAATCACCGTGATAGACCACAATGTAATTGCCGAAACCGTTGGGCATTTGGGCAATGAAGAGGACAACGCCATCTGTGGCCGCCAGAATTGGGGTCCCTGACGGCGCTGCAAAATCAATACCTGTATGCCATGGATCCGACGCAAAATCTCTTGGCCCGTAATGGCTCGACATATTGGGGTTTGTGTAGCCCTGCAGCGGGAAGGTATGCGTACCGCCTGGGTCATACTCCATCCCGTCGATCATGTCCTTCAGCTGTTGGAGGGCATTGGCAATATTGGCGCCGACTGTCCCGCCTTGGATTGCATCGGTATAATAGCCGCCCTCGACATACATGCCAAAGTAAGTATCACTGGCTGAGCCAAACAGATCGGCCAGGTAGTTGGCCATTTCCGCAGCGCGGTCAATCTGCTCCTGATCTGCGTTCAGCTTATCGGCATAAAAGCTGATACCTTTGTCCTTGAGATCGTAGGTGTACTTGATGTTGATAACGGCTATGGTAATTTCATATTCCGTCCCATCCGCATGATACCTCGTTTCTGTTCTGGTAGTCACTCCGCCGTATGTGATGCTGTAAAGGTCATGGATAATAAACTCGTTCCAAATACCATCCCATTTTCGGCCGATCCAATCTGTAAATTGACCGTAAAGGCCGCCGGTGATTTCGTTGGCAAACAGTTCAAACAAGGCGGTAAACCAGTTTTTCTTTTGGGTGTCGATCAGGCTCAGAACCAGATTGATATTGGATGAAGCTGATTCCAGGTACTCATCTGAGCCCCGCAAAAAAGCGACGCTATGGGTGAACTCATATTTATCATAGCTGCCGTCGTTCATAACGCTGCGGATGGCGTTCTGATCTTCTTCCTGCATAGAAATATGAGGATAGGCATCAGGCGGCGCTGCCAAAGAGGAAAGGCCGCCCGATTCTGCCTCGTTGAAAATCTTTTTTCCTTCATCTACCGCTTCATCCATCGCCCTTTGAATATCTTTTTGATATTCATCTGAGATGTGCTCATAGTAGGTGTTATAAGTTTTTTCCAGCAGCTCCCGGTCATTTAGGGCGTTGCTGTTATCATAAAGGAAGGACGGCTGCATCATGAAGAAGCTCAGAAAGACTGCCACAACGGCGATAGCCATCCCAATAAATTTGAGAATCGGGACGAGCAGTGCGCCAGCCACCGCACCGGCGGCAGTTCCGGCCGGGCCAGCTGCGGATCCTGCGGTAGCACCGGCTGCGGCGCCTGTCTCTTATACACATCTGACGCTGCCGACGATCTTACGCGTGTAGA
>ERZ1027176.1168-NODE-1168-length-10729-cov-3.778340_pt1 | contig 10729 bp, 10 predicted proteins | sample MGYA00519248_ERZ1027176 | MGnify/ENA primary metagenome ERZ1027176 (study PRJEB26926, sample SAMN06164413) | human gut metagenome | biome: ENVO:00009003; feature: ENVO:2100002; material: ENVO:00002003 | host: Homo sapiens | place: USA | collected 2012 ...
CTACACGCGTAAGATCGTCGGCAGCGTCAGATGTGTATAAGAGACAGGTTTGTATATTTTCGGTTTATTGCCCGATAGAGAACTAATTAAAGAGGATGCTTCTATTAGACGAAGATTCCTTATCAATCTTGAGAAGGTGTCTGCTGTTATTTCTGATTTCACGATGACAGCAGCCGATAGAGTAATTAGTCTACCTATCGAAAAGAATACTATTCAAAAGGACCTAATGGACTTTCTATTAAGAGAAGTCTCATTAGAGGATAAGTATGCTCTATTTGAGTGTATACATAATGAACATCCTGAGTTTAACTATGCCTCTATACCATGGATAATATCGGATAGCGGGCCAGTAAAGATTGAAGTCAACCTTGTTCCCGAAAAGGAGGCCAAAAAAGGAATCGTTAAAGACAATGAAGGTAATTGGGTTCTTAATATTATCAAAGATAAAAAGAGCAAGATTCCATTTACCATAACAACAGACCCTTCTCCTAAGGACAATCCAAGCATATATGCATTTGAGATTGCTCTCATAAACATTGAGGATTTCTCAGAAGTTGGAGTTATCAAGAAGGCTCTTGTTGGAACAAATAAAAAAGCTCATAGAAAGCTATCTGTAAACATCCAGTCAGAAATGTTTGATGAAGGTGTTTACATGTTGCGTGTACGTGCTCTAGATGAGAATGGAATATTGTTGGACTCGAAGAAAGAGTTCAAAGAAGAGAGAGTTCAAGCAGCATGGCTGGATGCCAAAGACAAAGATCCCAATCTTCAGATAGAGCAATACCGTTTGGAAAACCATGTTGCCTACTGTAATGAAAGCGAGGCTTTTACAATTACTGAAGATGACGATGATACAACAGACACCGCACCTGATAAAAGAGCAAAAGTGAATAGTTTTACACAAGCTGTAATTCATTATCGCTCTGTACATTTGGCAAAGAATGAATCATTAGACTTTGACAATTTAAGTACTGATAGAAACAAATGGGAAGAAGGAACATTAAACAATACCTATCAGTTTGATTTTGGTGCTGCATATGCGTATCAAATTCAGTTGCCCAAGAAACTTATTCAGTTGGAACAAGTATTCTTGAATAAAGGCAATCGTTTAGGATATGCAGAAGCTCTGCTTAGTGCTAATCCTACTGACACTAAACTTTTGAATCCTCGTGATACTGCTATCGAAAGCCCTAATTTCGTTGTAGCATCTAACCTTGCCGTTTCAGAAGAGTTGTTGTCTTTGCGTCAGAATCTGTTTAATGTTATCAAAGAATCAGCTTTAGGCGATACTGGTTTAACATGCACTTTGGACTTTACAAGTAATATCAAACTCGTCAAGGACTATCTTTTTGAATATGACAATTGGTTGAGAGCATTACTGGAAAGTGATTTGGACGAGAATGATGTATTGACCATACAGAATTTGGATACAGTTCTGTTGACAGTTGAGATGCCGGATGGTAACACTACCAATATCAGACTTATTACACCTTTACATCCATTACGTCTGTCATGGATGATGAATCTTTACGAACTCTATAAGGATTGGGAAGAAAAGACTGAAGCCAATCCTAAATATCGTAAAGCATGGTACAGAAAATTGGATAAACTTTTCCAAGGTCAGCTTCCTATGGATATAGCTCCTCTGGTATTGTGTGAAAATTCAATGGCAGAAGCATATCAGTACATAGGTGAACTTACTTTTGGCTGGGGTGTGTATGCTCAACCTCATTTTGACGACGAGGAAGCATTTGCATCGAGTTATCGTCAATTGAAGTCATACGCAGCCATGCTGCTTAATATCACTAAGGATAAACGTATTGATAGTGATGTTAATTTGGAGTTGGTGACCCGACACCTTATCAATTATGGACTTTCACATCCATATACCGATAAATTGGTCATTAATTTATTCAACGCTGGTGATGCAGCTGTGTTTGCAAAGGCACTTACACTATTAGAGAAACATGGTATTGGTAATAATCTGACTTATGAAGTAAGATTGTTTACCGATAACAATATGTTGCAATCAGGCGAAGCTTTGAAAGAATTGTTAGATCCTGAAGCATCTGTAGTTGCTACAGAAGCTGAAATCTTTGCACAGGCTTCTTCCAACAGATTGTTCCCTAAGTTAAGATTCTCATTAAACAGAATAAGTGACTTCATTAACAATCATAACAAGTACCAGGCACATATATCATTCCTTGTTAATCCATTCGCAGTACATACAGAATTGGTACGTCCTGATGAATTAAATCGTTCATTCCATCTAAATGGAACCATCTGTAGAAATCTTGTAAGTGCAAGTGAGGAAGGTAAGTCATTTGTGTGGAATAGATATTATTCCAATAAGACTTTACCTAACCCTGTTTCTGAAGCTGCGAACATGGAGGTTAGCATATTTGCTAGACTACAAGAAGTAATTGGTAGAATGTTGTCGTCTACATTGGAAGAATCTGTTCCAGCCACAACGTTAAGACTAAAAGATAATGATATGATGTTATTGTCTTTTATTCACGATACCAGTGACTGGGTAGTAACCTTTGACAAGAATATGGGACCTGAATTTTATGACCTTCCATGTGTAGGCGAAAATGATGTTCCTTACCTTCTGGACTATATTCCAAATGACGAAGCAACAGGTATTTCATCATATCTTACTACAAAGCCAACTAGTGAGATAGGTGCAATCATGATCCCGTTGTTTAAAGAGTATGGAATAGATATTGAGAATAAAAAGAATTACAATAAGATTCTCGAAGATGTACGTTCTGTGAGCAGTTCATTGATTATGCAAGCAAATACTACATCTAGAAAGGGTTTTGAGGTTATTGGTACTACATTGACCAAACGTTTCCTTGACAAAAAGGGAATCATGAAAGAGTCCTTCCTTATTCCGATTGACCTTCACAAGGATTTGTTTGCTGATGAGGATTCTCTAAATAAAGAGCGTGCCGATAATTTGGTAGCCAAAATCGATGTCAAAAACAAAGAGATTCTGTTTAGCGTAGTTGAAATCAAATGCAGAAATGCATATTATAACGAAGATGAGCTGCATGAGAAAATTGTACGCCAGATAGAAAACACAATCGTTGCACTCAGACGCCATTTTGAAATTGCAGTTGATGGTCATGACCGTCTCGATAGAGAATTAAAGACACTTGAATTTAAGTCATTCCTTGAATTCTATATCCGTCGCTCTATGAGATATGGCCAGCTTGATCCTATAGTTGCACATGAATATTTATTATTCTTAAGCAAACTATCAGAGGGCTATACCATTAGGTTCAAGCAACTAGGCGTGATTTTCAATTTCCTACAGACTGAAAGACAGAAAAAAGATTTCTATGGAGATGCTGTCATCTATACTATGGGGCAAACTGTTATTGAGGATGTCCTCGATGAGAACGCAACTCTCAATACACAGAAACTCGAAAATATGGATCATGATGAGTTCGCAAACTTCTTTGAACCTACTTTGAATCTCTTTGGAAAGCCACACGTGAAGAGTGAAGTTCCTCAAGAAGATGTAGTTCAAAATGAAGACAGTGATTCTCATGAAGAAGAAATAGAACAGGTTCAAGATACAAATGAAAATGAAGTGATAGAAATCCCTTCAGTGTCATTTGAAAATTCTCAAGATTCAGACGCAGAACAACCAGCATCTGACAATGATGATAATTCAAATGAAGCATCTGTTGTTGAAATTGAAATTGAAGAATCTGAGGAATCAAATGTTCCTAAGGTTGATGTAGATCCTAATTATGAAGAACCGAAATGTGATGTAACCATAGGTAAAAATAGTGATTCACTACAGTTTGGTATTCTAGGTAAAGCACTAAGTAACAATAGAAAGATTGCTATTGACCTAAACGAATGTAATACTATCAGTTTATTTGGAGTACAAGGTGCAGGTAAGAGTTATACTATCGGTTCTATCACAGAAATGGTAGTTAAACAGTTCTCTAAAGTGAACTTACTTCCAGCTCCTATGGCTAGCGTCATTTTCCATTATAGTGACAGTATGGATTATGCACCAGAGTTCACATCTATGGTTTATCCAAATGACGATGCTGGTCAGTTGGCAAAACTTAAAGCAGAATATGGAGCAGAGGCATCATCTGTAAACGATGTTGTACTTCTTGCACCAGCAAGCCAAGTTGACATCCGTAAGAGTGAATACCCAAGTATAGATGTACATCCTATTGGTTTCGATTCATCAGAGTTGGCCGTTAGAGATTGGATGTTCTTACTTGGTGCTATGGGTAATGACTCTACATATATCAAAGAGCTTAAACAAATCATGAAAGCTTGCAGATATGACATGTCATTAGCCAACATTCGTAAAGGTGTTGCAGAAAGTTCACATATGTCTTCTTCTCAGAGATCGTTAGCTGAACAGAAATTAGACTTTGCAAGCGAATATATTACAGACGGCAATAAGCTGCAACAATATTTACGACCTGGACGTTTGATTATAGTCGATCTTCGAGATGAATTCATTGAGAAGGATGAAGCCCTTGGTTTATTTGTTGTCATGCTCAATGTGTTCTCAAGTGTAATGAAAGTTGATGGTCGAGCTTTCAATAAATTCATAGTATTTGATGAAGCACATAAATACATGAATAACAAGGAACTTGTTGGTTCAATTACCACAGCCATCAGAGAGATGCGTCACAAAGGTGTTTCTGTCATGATTGCAAGCCAAGATCCAATGAGTTTGCCAACTGAGATTATTGAGTTGAGTTCTATCGTTGTTATGCATCGATTTAGCTCTCCTGCATGGGTTAAACATGTTCAGAAAGCAATTACGCCTTTACAGACATTGACACCAACGGAGATGGCTTCATTAGGCTCTGGAGAGGCTTATATTTGGGCTAATAAGTCAACAGATAAGGCTATAACTCAAAGACCAATAAAAATTAGTATTAGACCTCGTGTTACAAAACATGGTGGTGACACGATACAAGCGATTAAGTAATGATAGTATACGAATATAGTAATAAAGGATGCAGAGTAGAGAACCAAGACTATATTAGTCATGGTTCCCTACCTGATGAAGGATATGTTTGCGTCTTAACTGATGGTATGGGTGGATATTCTGCCGGAGATGAAGCTGCAAAAACAGTCGCTAACTCAATTCGTACATATATCCAAAATAATTATTCCCCAACAAATCTGCCAAACATCATTAATGAAGCTATTACTTATTCAAATGACGAACTGATGTTGAAGCGTCTAAGTATAGGAGCTAAAAGAATGGGTTGTGTCTTAGCTTTATTAGTGGTTACGAAGGAATTTGCGTATATAGATTGGTTGGGTGATAGCAGAGTCTATATGTTCAGAAACGGTAAAGAAGTCTACAGGACAGAAGACCATTCTATGATTAACGAAATGGCAAAGTCCAATACTATTACAGCGGATAATATAAGAAAGTATTCATCTGTTGTCACAAGATCAATCATGGGAGAAGATAATCTTAAGCTAGAATCTATCGTAAAGATTAAAGTCAAGCCTAATGATGTCTTTATCTTATGTTCAGATGGTGTGCATAGACAATTAAATATTGAAAAGCTTATTGGTTATACCGATGGTTTGAAAGAAGATTACGATATTAAATCAAATGATATGAACGATAATTATTCGTTCATCAAAATGGTAATATAATATGGTATTTAGCGAAGATATAATTAAGGATATATGCAATAAATCAGGTCTGTTATTTGACAGAGCAGGAGATTTTGAGACACTATCGTCAAAGGTTTATAAGGAAACTGGACGTACAATAGGTATTACTACATTGAAACGTCTGTTTAATTATATCCAAGATGATAGAAAAGCCAGTGAATATACCCTTAATACAATTGCAATTTATTTGGGTTTTGAGAATTGGGAGACCTATTTGAAGACAAAAAACATAGATAGTGAATGGGGATTCACCAACGATTCTATTTATCCTCAAGAACTTTCTTTGGATGATATTGTAGAAATCAAATACCTAAATCGAGTAATAGAATTTATTGTTGTAGAGTTTGAGGGTTCTAAAGCTCTTAAAGTTTCTAAAGCTGTTAATAGTAGCCTATTGATTGGCGATATCGTATTTGTGCATCATCTAAAGGTTGGCGAAAATCTTGTGGCAGATAAAGTATTCCGTAACGGTCTGTTAGGCAACTATAAGACAAATGGAGAACTGTCATCAGTAGAAGTTAACCCGTAATTGAAAGTGTAAAATGAACTGTGTCAAGGCTGTTAGATAAAGTTCGAAGATAGATACAATTTGCTGTAGATTTGTTATATTTAAACCGATAAATAGAAATTTAGCATGAAACTGATAAAAATACAGTCAAGCAAAGACCCGCTGATAGCGCAAGTTCCAGAGCTCTACGAGTCTGCTTTTCCCGAAGCGGAGAGAACTGACACTGAACGTTTCCTGTGGATGATAGACCACTGCCAGGAAATGTCTTTTTATGCCATCACTGAAGATGACGACTTCTGCGGTATGGCTGTAGTATTTGAATTAGGCATATGTCGTTATCTCCTGTATTTGGCTACGCTTGACATCCACCGTAACAAGGGTTTGGGCGCATTGACGCTGAAACTCCTGAGGGAAGAGACCAATCTGCCGATAATCGGGGAAGTGGAGCCTCCAACTGATGACATCACACGCCGACGCATCGCCTTCTACGAGCGTAACGGTTTTCATGTTGAGTTGGAGGATCCCAGAATCCTGAATGACGCACACCTCGACCCCTCCTGTGTCCTTATGCTTATCAGTACCCACCCTCTTTCCGATGCCGACGAATGCCAGCGCAGAGTGGTAGACACGGTATACAAGCCTATGCAGGCAGAGGAGGTATAACTCTGAACCATCATAAATTCGAATTTTATGGTCACTTTTTTTGATGCATGTGAGATTCTTGAAATGCTGTCTGAAGCATCTGTAAAGGTGTTTCTGGACGGCGGTTGGGGTGTCGATGCACTTATAGGCAGGGAAACAAGAACACATAACGACATCGATCTGTTCGTAGAGAAAAAAGACTACTGTATGACCATATCCGTGATTACAGGGAAGGGATACAGAGAAGTTATAATGGACTATACGACCGACAGCCATACTGTCTGGAAAGATGACAACGGAAGAATAATCGATCTACATAGTTTCGAATACGTTGAAGATGGAATCCTATATGAGGGATACACTTTTCCAAGCGACACTTTCTCAGCTAAAGGAAATATCGGGAATATTGAGGTAACATGCATAAACCCGGAGGCACAGGTACAGTTCCATCTGGGATATGAATACGATGAAGATGATGTCCACGACGTCCTGTTATTATGCAGAACTTTCAATCTTGATATACCAGAGCAGTATCTTTTCGACTCCTGCTCCACACTCTGATAATATCCGGCAATCGCCACATTGAGAATAAGGAAGACAATGCCGGTGGCAAAGCATGGAAATTCCTATTTATCTAACAGCCTTGACACAGTTCAGCTGACGCCCCCGAAGACTCCCAAAATCTGAGGAGTCTTCTTTTATACTGAAACGATTTACCATTCACCATTATCGTCATAACTGGGATGCTCAAATCCATCGGTCTTAACGTCTCCAGTTGAAACATCTTCCCAATCAACCCAATTACCACTATTGCGATTGCGAAATCTGTCATTATCGAAAACACTTCTATCCCAATCTCGGGTTTTCTTTGACTTGTCACTAGAGTCTTCAAAAAGGAAATCAAACAATCCCATTAGTTGGTAGTATTTGCAGGATTAAGCAACTTGTCAATATTGAAAGTAAATGTGTAATCGTTCTGCACATTCTGAATCATGATAGGCATCATAATAGTCAAAGTTTTGCCAACCAAGGATGGTGCTCCTGTATTGAAAGCTTCCTGAGTCTGATATACACTAGGTATCAGATAGCTTTCACGCCAACCTCCATATTGTCCAGAAACGTAATATACATTATCTGTGGGAAGTAATATATCAGAAATGCTTGCACCTTTAGGAACTGTTGTTGCTGGTTGCGAACTATTTCTTTCTGCATATTTTACACCTGCGTGCATAACACGTCCAACTTGACCTTTTGTATCAACATAACTAACATCGTCCCAATTGATTTTAAGTGTGTGTCCAGATTTGTTCTTCAAAGTAAAATTGAATTGTTTGGATCCGACAAACCACACTATGTCGATGTAATCGTCTTCATATCTATACTTGCTGACACCCTCTTCATCGAAAGTGACAACTTTAGTCTCTCCAAATTGCTGTTTTGCATCGGCTGGACTTTCTACAGTGGCAAGACCTACAGAATAATCTGCAACATAACTTTTTAATGCTCCACAAGAAGTAAGCATCAACAAACCGCAAAACGCTCCTAACAATGAAACTTTTTTCATAAACAATGATTTTAGATTTGAATTTTGATGCAAAGTTATGGGGTAAATCTCAATGTTGTATCATTTTGGATAAAGATGGACTAAGATGGATGTGATTGATTTAGTTTAGGTTAGAAATATAGTCCAAGATAATCATAGGATTAACCTTTTTATCTTTTATTTTGCATGTCAGATGTAGATGTTCTCCAGTAGAACGCCCTGTATTACCAGTGACACCGACAACCTCTCCTACTGTCACAAATTCGTTCATGTTTTTCAATACTTGAGATAGATGGCAATAGCTTACTGTTATACTTCCGTGCTGAAGCGTTATGTAATTCCCTGAAACCTTATCATATCCGACTTTAAGAACCTTGCCAGGCATCATAGCGTAAACCTTATCTGATGATGCACGAAAGTCCATTCCGCTATGCATTTTACGCTTTCGAGTAAAAGGATCTATTCTATAACCGTATGGAGAGGTTACTATAAGCGTATCAAGAGGCAAACGAAATATGCTGACTGGTGTTAGTTCTCTCGCTTCATGTTCGGTTATAACCGTTTCAGGTGTGGAAACTATCCCCCTCCTATTATCGTCATCAACATTATCTGAAGCAGCAGCAACTTCCACTTTGTAAAATGACTTTTCCATGCTCACAGTGTTAAACTGAGCATAGGAAATTGTGTGCGTCATCGAAATCGCACAAATGGTCAAAAATATCTTTCTCTGTATTTTCATAGAAGCAAAATTATTTCCCTTTTATTAAGCTACCAAGCAATGCAATAATTATCAACTTAGAAATACCTTAATTTTATTGCCAGAGTATGATTATTTTTAGAATATCATACTTTGAGAACTTTTTTTACTCTCAAATATCATCTTTTAGAGTATATTTTATTGCGTATCTTATTTCATTCATATCTTTGCCAAAGTATAATTAAAATATAATTCAAAGTATGAAGAAAGTACAATTCTATGAATCCGAATACCCCTATGATACATTGGAGAAATTCGGTCTCACACGAGAGATGATTGAAGACCTTCCTATGCATGTACTGGATAACCTTTCAGCAGGTCTTCGTTCTCCAGTATTACCGATTAAGGTAAAAAACGATAATGGAGATGAAATTGCATGCAGGTCTCGTTTCTCATTCGTCTATTCCGATGAAGGAAAGGTTCAAGCAGTATTTTATCCAGCCTTGAAAACTGCTCCTTTAGAAAAGTTTGGAGTTGAAGAGCAGAAATCCCTGTTGGCCGGCAAAACGATTGTATCTGATGTGAATCTTCCCGATGGATTAAGTACCAGGGCATATATTCAGATTGACCCCGAAACCCGTCAAGTCATTACAGTTCCTGCATCTCTCATTGAAAACAACCTTAAGTTAGCCAGTGATGCATTTCATCTGGCACAGCAGGAAGTAACCAGTATCAAGAATGGAAAACCTTTAACCTTTTCTATCGGCAATGACCCTATTACTATTGGTGTAGATCTTACTGATAAAAAAGGTATACGAATCTGTGAGGGAGACGATATCGAATGGAAGAACCAATCCAAAAAGGAATGGGGAAAGTACACGTTCGGATGTTATGGATGCTGGATAACGGATAGCGACGGCAACCATGACTATATCAGTGAGGAAGATTATACAGAAGAGTTGTGGGATGAACAGAAAAAGGCTGGTCAGAGAAACATCAGTTCTGGACTACGTAAATAACATAAAAAGAGTTGTATGAGAAACAAATATTATCCTGAAGATGAACTTATTGCCAAGTTGGAGAGTGGCGAGTTTACATGGTTAGACTATGTCAATCATTTCTCCGAGGAGTGGCAAAATGAATATCAAGAGTATTGTGAAGAAAACAATTTGACCATTGGTGAAGCATCAGCCAAGGAGTTCGTTCATTATAAGGACGAGCAGCTTGAAACCGGTATTGCCAATGGTGATGCTTAAAACCATTCAATATGGCAATCAGAACAAATACCAATCCACGACAAATGGATCTGCAACCTGAGTTCCGTCAGCTATTGATGAGAAACGGGATGCAAGCTCATGTGGTCAGCAATGGCACTGCGTATCAATTAATCGTGCAGGGGCATGATTCTCCTATGCTCACCTATAACATCAGCCAAAAGCAGATGCTGGCTTTGACAGACTGGGGAACCAATTCTGCCAACAAGAAAGCCTATAATATATTCACAAGCATCGTTGGCAATGATTTTTATATGCCAAAAGACTTCGTACACTTCCGAAATGCCAATGGACGTGTAGCAATGGGTTTGCATGGCTACAGAATAGGCATCGGTGAGTATGGACGATTCGGCATGTCTCTTATACACATCTCCGAG
>ERZ1027176.1179-NODE-1179-length-10624-cov-4.531271_pt1 | contig 10624 bp, 16 predicted proteins | sample MGYA00519248_ERZ1027176 | MGnify/ENA primary metagenome ERZ1027176 (study PRJEB26926, sample SAMN06164413) | human gut metagenome | biome: ENVO:00009003; feature: ENVO:2100002; material: ENVO:00002003 | host: Homo sapiens | place: USA | collected 2012 ...
TGCTCAGGAGTCTCGTGGGCTCGGAGATGTGTATAAGAGACAGTAATTATAAATCACATTGTCTTGATCTAATTCTGTATCTTTATAGGTAAGCGTTACAAATTTTGTATATTTTGTTTGATTGCACCATATAGCCCGGCGTAGATCAGCACGGGCACGGTATAAATTCCGATCTCTTTTTCCCTCCGATGTTTCTCTATTCTTTTCTATATCATGCTCACGCGGTTCTACATTTAAGGGCTTCAAGTACCTGTAATATTCAATCACATTACCGCTTATAACTATCTTTTCTATCCTGCGTTTAGGTACTTTCCGCTCCATAAAAAACACCCCCTATAATGGTTCTTATTTGAGCAATAGTCAAGAGAAATAAAATAGACATCTTATAATTTAGTATAATCTTACTATATTATAAGACTTAAAGAGATTTAAACACTGGCGTATCGTTCCAGCTTTCCAGCTGCGGCTTTGGCTTTTCTCCAAATACAAAGTTGGAAATGAAGCTGCCATAATAGGACTTACGCCAAAACAAGAAGTTTTTCAAAGGCACTTCACAGACATCCCAGGCTACTTTTCTCATACCTTTTTTAAACATACGGCCTTGCACCTCTGTTTGTTTGTCTGCGACCTTACAGAGTGTCGTATGGCTTGATTCGATATGTGTAAAATGCCAAAAGAACTGCGTTAAGTACCACACTTCATCAGCAGCGCGCTTTACATTTAGGTCAAGACCATCATACGCCTGGGTTGCAGCAAATAGGTGTATATCGTTTTTGCGGAGGAAGTTGAAGAACTGTTCATCTTGCATAGTCCAATCAGCATAGCCACGAGCAGGCCAAACGGTTTTTGCTTCATCAATTAAGAGTACGCAGTGGTTAAAATCGTGAGAGTATAGCCACTGTTTATCTATGTCCAAGTAGGTATATCCTTTCTTAGTGATATATGTAAGTGGGATTTGGTAACAATCTTTATAAGGGAATTGGCAGAATACATCCAAGCCCTCTTTCTTAGCTGCTTCTACAATAAGGGCAAACAAAGTAGACTTACCTACTCCCCTATCGCCTGTAACGATCACACAATAAGGCTCTAAGCTATGTTTAGCGATTTTCTTATTAAACAAATTCACTTCTTATAGTACCCCCTAAAAAATGATTGTAGAGCCGCAGAAAGGACGAGAAGCACACCCAAGGAAGTAAAAAGAAGAATAAAAGGGGAGAATACAAAAGCGGATTGAAAAAGGTAATTAAAAAGCTGAAACAATGTTTTAATAAATTCCATAAGTTAATCACTCCAAAAAAAATAAGGCGTGCCCCTACCACGCCTATATTTAAGATTTAACCGCGGCGGCGGCGCCGACCGCCCATACCACGCACGCCCAGCTTGCGAACGACCTTAACGCCGGCCATAATCAGGCCGCCACCGAAGCCGCAGAGGACAGGCACGAACAGCAAAGGATTACTGGTGATCGTGGACACAGTCGTGGTAAACTGATCCATCAGCAGCTCAAAGACAGTAGTCATACTGCTGAAAATGTCACTTGTAGTAATCGCTGCGGTCAATGCAGCAGAAACAGGCATATATTAACTCCTTTCTAAATACTGATACGGTCTAACCCGGAGGCGGACAAGCCGCCCTCACGGGTTAAGACCGGCGGGACTTCATACCAAACTTACGAACAATGCGGATAGCAAGTGTGACAGCTGCGATCACCATACACAGCAGCACAGGATACAGCAGCAAATCGTTTGTAGAGATCGTGCTAACGATCCGTGCGAACAAGCTAAAGATCCAGGCAATAGCCGATTTAATACCGGCGATCAGCGTATCGAGAGTAGCAAGACTCACGCCACCAGTAGCACCAGCTTCAGCAAGATAAACAGGCATTGCATTTTCTCCTTTCTTTATAGTCTCTGTATGTCATGTGCTCAATCCACCTCAATATCCAACTCAGGGTGGTTACCAGGAGGAACAGGAGCGCCATTGACCTTTTTCGGTTTGTACGAAGCAGGAACGGCAGGCGGAACGGAACCGCCTTGACGGCCTGCCTTATACTCTTGATAGTTTTTCAATTTATCTATGTTTTGGGAGAACCGCGTAGACTGCTCCGTTTGCATAGCGTTTTTGATTTTTGTATGTGCCATCTGCTGTTGCAAATAGTCATGAGTATATGTGTGCTTCTTTTCTTGCAACTCCATAGCTTGTTTATGCTTATAGTCTTGGTATTCCTTTAAGGCTTTTAAGTCTACCCTACTCTGCCGGGGGCGGCCGTAGCGCTGAAAGTGCTGCCGAAATGAAGAAGTATAATCTTCCAGCCGGTGGAAGTTACTGAACTCATCCCGGACATCAAAGACCCAATCAATGATCAAACACAAGGCACCGGCTGCGATCGGTGTAATGACGATCAGTCCGGCAATTATCGTATCTTCATTGAATTGGAACGGCAAATATAGCACACCACTAAGCACTTCAAACAGCCAGCCGATAGGCTCCATAATAGTATCATCAAATGTATTATATAACATTATCTATACACCTTTCGGAGGACGAAACGAAGTACCACCAAAAGCAAGAACCCAGCAAAGCCAAGCAGGAACCAAGGGAAAAACGGCCACTCATCAATAACAAGAGAAAACCAAGCTTCTGCCGTTATTGTTATAAATTCAATGGCTTTGTTAAAACATTCGGCAACCATTAGGTCCTACTCCGAATAAAACCAAGAATTGTAGACAGAAGCAGAGCACCCAGGGGCACACAGATCAAAGCAAGAAAGTACCAATTACTGGTCAAAAAAGCCCAGGCTTTGGTAAAAACAGAAGTAAATTCCGTAATGGCGTCAGCTGCGGAAGTCACTTCCATAGCAATCACAGACAAGGGCATATATCATCACCTCACTAACCCTTAAAGAACGGACTAAAAAATACTTTTATCAATGTCAATATGACATACAGGCCAAAACAGACCAGGAAGAAAGAGAGAACATACACCACGCCATAAAGATAGCTGGGGCACTCCCCTATCAATTTAGTAAAATACTCAATCACAAGAACTCCTCCAAGCAATATACATCAGCAGCAGAATTATAACGACAGTACAAGCCAGCCAGAGATAAGTAACAGGATCATAAGAAAACAAATCAATGATATTAGCACGATCATCTTTAAAGTCCTCAAACTTCACATTCGTATTATATATTTTAGTGACATTAAGGTTTGTCCATTCATACCGTGTACTTGTCTCACGATAATATTGGGCTTCACCCATTGCATTTACCCTTGCATTATATTTTGCACCAGCTGCCGTATAGTAGGTGCCACTGATGGTACTACGCGATATATTAGCAGGGCTATACCCACTGCCGTAAAAGCCAAAATAACCGTCTTTGTACTCACGCGCAAAGACAAGCGTCCCACGCCCAAGGGCACACTGAACCTCAATATACGCACCTCCCGACACCGGCACATAAGCCGGATATGTATTTCCGTATTCCTCTGCGTAAGCTACTGACGGTATAGACAGTGCAAGCAGCAGAGATACGATAAAAATAATTTTCTTTTTCATTCTTTCTTACCTTTCAGAAAACTACCGATAATACCAAATATGGCTACGAGAACAAACCAAAACATAATTGGCATACCAAGAAGCTTTGCATTCCACAGTATCGAAAAACCTTGACCAAACAGGCTTGCGAGATCTTCCATTAGCTTGCTTCTCCCCCCTCTCGACCGAGGACTTTATACAGAACACAAGCAACGACCAAAGCCACAGCAGGCACAGTAACCAAAGCGGGAAGTGAAGTAACCACAGATATTAAAAACTTCCCTGCTTCAACCACGATCAATATTACATTCCACAGGAGCAGTAAAATATCTTTAATGGCGGTAATAAGCCAGTCCGTAAAGACGATAATATAATCAATAATATACTTCACCGACCCACCACCTTTCGCACCAGCACAAAGACGATACCAAAGACAATAAGTGCAGTAAATCCGGCACCGGCTACACCCACAACGCCATTAACAAAGGAAGTACCAGCAGAGATATAGTTAGCTACATCACTTGCAGCAGAGCCGATAGTGTCAATAGTAGATTTTAGCTTCTCTTGGTAGTCCTGGAGAGTGGCAAGAATATCAAGCAACTTATTGCTGATCGTCGGCTTTACATACTCGCTCTCTCCGTTCTCATTGCCCCACCATATCCTATTCCACAGCTTTTCAAAGAAACCGGATATAGAATTACCAAGGTTTGTAAACCACTTGCCTACATTGGACATAAACTGCTTGATATTATCCAAGGTGTCAGACAGCCACTTATTAACACTATCGATCATAGACTGTACATTTTTAACAAGGTTGGAAAACTGATTAGAAATCGTTTTACCAAGATCATTAAAGCCATTTACAATCTTATCACGAATTTCTTTAAGCCAGGTAAGCACATTGGTAAGGGCTTCTTTTACTGCGTTCCAAAAGCCTACTTCACCAGGTTTACAGTTTACTGTCCACCCAGTAATAGCCGCAGTAAAAACATGCGAGGACTCCGAAGCGGTATTGCATTTTAATTTACCCGAGATAAACCCAAAGTAGCCCTCAATATCATTAGCAGCTTCAAATGTAAAAGAAAATTTATAGGCGGTTTGCTTAGTCATCTGCCGAGGATTTATAAGTTGCTTACCATTCTTGTCAAAGATACAAAAATACATGTTGTAGCCGTAATTATCATAATCATAAAGGGCTACATTAGCAGTAATAGTAAGGCTATCCCCCGCTTGCACTTGCTTCATTGAATTGCCACGAAAAGCAATCGTAGATACCATAGCGCAGTTTTGTTGCCGACCCCATGTTATATCCTTAACAGAAATAGGGTTGTTGTTATTGCCGTCACCGCCAAACGTCCATGATTTTGTAGATTTATTGTATGCATTATCATCACTTACCATAACATAAGTAGGTGATACAGAAAATTGTGCCGCATGGGCTTTTATCGGCTTTGCAAACAGAGCGGCAGGCATAAGAAAAGAAAGTGCCAGCAGGACGGAGAGGAAAGGGGTTACTTTCTGTTTCACTGCTGACACTTCCTTTACTATGGTGGTATATTACTTATCCGCGTTACGGATCAGCAAGCCGAATTTTGTTGAATGAATTTTTACCCGGATATTGACCGGATCAAACTTCTTTGTACCGGCAGGCGGGATATAGTCGTTGATTTGCACCACCGTATTATCCTCACACAAAACCTCACTATACGCGACCGTTTCGCCGGTCTTTCGGTTAAATGTACCCTGCTCCAGGAACTGTCCTTTAATCGTTGCTACCATTTTTACAACCTCCAAAATCGAAAGAATTAAGAATTGATTGCCACTTTTCGGCATTATCTTGTAACTGTACTAACTCAAAGTCCCTATAACAATGAGTAAGCAAGCCGTTATCACTCAGAAACTTAAAAGCCACCTCATGCGTAACCGAAAGGTCACTATACAAGTCAATGCACATATCAAGTGCAAGACGGTAACACTCCCTATCACGCAACGCCTTTACAGTTTCTATATCGTACTGACTAAGGATAAAACCACCTCCAAAGCCGCACACCCGGGGAAGATAGGGGCTTTCCCGGGGGCGGTCATGTACTGGATCGCTCCAGCAGTACGACACATCGTGTCGTTACAATTCATTATTAACAGACACGACATCAAATGTCAATAGAAAATTCAAAATAAACGACATACAGTGTCGTGGTGCACATTAAATCAATATGAGAGAATATATACGGTGATTAAAATGCTAAAGGAATACAGACAAAACAAAGGATACACACAAGAACAGACGGCAGAAATGATAGGCATTTCAGCAAGACAGTACCAACGAATAGAGAAAGACGAGGACAAGACCACATTAGAGACTATAAAAAAAGCAATATCCGTATTAGGGATACCAGATGATGAAATCATCAGGTATATGAGAAAACAGTGAAAGGAAGTGAATAATGAAGGCTTTAGCGATTTTTATATCAATGCTAATAGCTGCATTTTGCTACGCACGATTAAAATAACAACCGAATAATAAAAAAAGCACCCCCAGGAGGGGGTGCTTTTCTGTTATATAGCAGACCAGGCACGACAAGTAAAGGGTACGCAAAAACTCTTCCTTATGCCTTGTTGCAGACTTTTTGCTTTTCTCCCTTGACTTGCCGCACCCGGCCTACTTCCAACGGACTATGCAAGCGACGAGCGACAGCGCACGCACGCTTGCCAATATCAATAGTTCGCTACCTGGGACTGCAAGGAGGTGTAAAAAAAATGTTCCGGGCAATAATAAAAGCCCTGCTGGCAGGCAGGGCAATTAAAAAGCTCAGCTGGAAGTTTGAAATCCTGTTCAAGTGAACGACCAGCTGACACACGAGGGGCAGAGCCGCAAGGCTCTCCCCTTTTGCGCATTTTATGAGGACACAATATTAATTTTGTATAATTATAGCAAATTCAAAAGCAAAATGCAAGCCCCTGTTCTAAACAATATAAAAATCGCAAAAGGTATCAATTCTTTACGGCAGATATTCTTTTAGTGTCTGTATCTGCGGATCATCGGTCATAAAGCGGTCTTCCTTCAGTTCTCCCTCCAGGAGCAAAGTGTTTACTCGCTTGCTATTGCGCACCTGCACACCGTCATTTTCAATGGCAAGAATGTTTTGTAGACCGCCCAGTTCCTGTACCAGTGGGCGCAGATCTTCCGGCAACCAAACGCAGCTGTGTTCCGCAATGCCGTAGCGTACCACGGTGTACCGGCTGACAAAATAGGCCAGCACGCAAAATGTCACGCCCACAAGATACGGCAGTGCGCCGCTGCTGTTGTGCAGGAGAAACTCCACGATTCCCCCATTCTGCAAAAATCCCCAGTGGAGATCCAGCAGCGCAGACACCAAATAGCATCCGCCGGTGAGTCCGGCAAAGGCCAGCAGCAAAAACGGACTTTCCAGCACCAAAAATAAGGTGAAAAGTTCCGTATGGCCGCTGAGAACACAACCGACGGTAAATAACGCCAGAGCGGCTTTGCTCCGTGATTTACCACAGTCTGCCAGCGTGCATGCAAACCCGGGCAATAAGAACAGTTGCAGCCCTTTGCCGGACAAAAATAGCGCGGTTGCCAAACGATCCGGCTTGGCGGCAAAAATGGTCTTGGCGCCGGTTAAAATTTGCCCGTCCAACCACACGGCACCACCGGCGCTGTGCAGATACACCGGCTGTTCAAACGCCGCAGACAGCGGACGCAAAAGCGTATTCAGCACGCCAAACATTGTGCCGGCAACGGCGTTATTGTTGCCCAGCTTACGCAGCAGCCACAGCAGTGCGCTTTCGTAATAACCGTGCGTTGCACCCAAGAGACCGGCGAGTGACAGTGCGAGCACCGGTAGCAGCAACATCCCTTGCTTCTCCCCTACTCTGTCTTTGCACAGCACGGCTCCCAGCCCCAACAGGATCGGCCACAGCAATCCCGGATCGCTGTTCGTAACAGCGGTAAACAAAGCAGTAAACAGGCCGTAACTCAGGACGCTCCACACCCCGCACTTGGTGCGACTCCCTGGTAACAGATGATACGGCAAAGCAAAGGCAATTAAATAAGGCGCCATTTTTTCCGCCTGTCTAGCAAAGGTTGCAGCTATGCTGCTCCATGGATGATTCCATAAATCCTCGCTGATCTGCAGCAACTGGCAAAGGGCCAATAGGACAGCCACAATGCAGAACGCGCCCCATAGAGCTTGCAGCCAGCGTCCGCTCTTCTCATAAAATCTCATACCCACAGTATGGTCAAGGAAAAGGCGTTTCATACAATCAGCCCATAGAAAAAGCCGACCTGAATTCGTTCAAGTCGGCGTTCATCACCACATTCTGCCCTCTGTATGGGGGCAAGTACTGTCTTTCAGTGCTGCGCGAACCTCTACATAGCAGCCGCATTTGCGACACATACCGGCGATCAGTTGGTCGCAATGACGGCATTGGCTTAGGCGACTGTTCCGCACCGTCGGACTTGCCAGTTCTTCCGGTGGCACGGTTTCCAAATATGCTTGCACCTGTGTATAGGCCGCTCGTTCCCCTGCCTCATACAGCAGGCAGCGTTTGCAAAGCTCCTCCATTATTTTTCGTTAATCACGAACTTTACTACACTGCAAGGGGGCAGTTCAGCTACAAAACCATCAGACAGCTTGCGTACACCGTCAAAGGGGCGGACCTGAACCGCGTCCGGATTGGAGAAGTCATTTTTGTCGTGCATATCTCCGGTAAGAATTTCGGCACGTAAGGTTGAAACTTTGGTATCGGCGATCTGACACTTGATCTTGGCCTTTTTGGTGGCGCTGATGTTGGTGACCGTGGCGTAAATGATGCCGTTCTCGTCCACAGAGGCGGACTCGATCATCTGGGGTGCGCTGCACTCCTCGCACTCTACGGTATTGCTGTTGGTCAGGTAGGAGCCAATCAGCGTGTTTTGTTGGTGATCCTTATACATCTTAAACACATGGTATGTGGGGGTCAACACCATCTTGTCCCCTTCGGTTAGGATCACTGCTTGCAGTACATTCACCGTCTGCGCAATATTCGCCATCTGTACCCGGTCGGCGTGCTTGTTGAAAATATTCAGAGTCAGCGCAGCCACCATAGCGTCCCGCATGGTGTTTAGCTGGTACAGAAAGCCCGGATTGGTGCCCGGTTCCACATCAAACCAGGTACCCCACTCGTCTACAATCAGATCCACCCGCTTTTGGGGGTCCAGGGCATTCATAATCTCTGTATGGCGACGAACCAGCTCCTCCATACGGTAGGCCTTGGCCACTGTACGGTCATAATCTTTTATATTAAACTCCGTGGCAGAGCCTTTGTGATCCCAGTTATAAGGTACGGTGTAGTAGTGGAGCGACAGACCGTCCGCCTGGTCGGGCACCTTGCGCATTACCTGCTCCGTCCATTTGAAGTCAAAAGCATTAGGACCGCAGGCCACACGGTAAATATGCTCCCCGGCAGTATAATCCCGCACATAAGTGTTGTAGCGGCGGAATTCGTCCGCATAGTAATCGCCGTTCATGTGGCCGCCGCAGCCCCAGCTCTCATTGCCAACGCCGAAGTAGCGCAGCTTCCAGGGCTTATCGGCACCATTCTTCTTTCGCAGGTCCGCCATAGGCGATACGCCGTCAAAGGTCATATATTCGACCCACTCGTTCATCTCCCGCACGGAGCCGGAGCCTACATTGCCGTTTACATAAGCGTCACACCCCAGCTGGCGGATGAGCTCAAAATACTCGTGGGTGCCAAAGGAGTTGTCCTCCACCACACCGCCCCAGTGGGTGTTGATCATCTTTTTACGATCCTTCTGTTCACCAATACCGTCCGTCCAGTGGTACTCGTCGGCAAAGCAGCCGCCGGGCCACCGCAGCACAGGAATGCCCATGTCTTTCAGCGCCGTGACCACATCGGTGCGCATACCGTTCACATTGGGAATTTTAGAGTCTTTGCCTACAAAAATGCCGTCATAAATGCAGCGACCCAAATGCTCGCTGAAATGGCCGTAAATGTCCTTGTTGATGGTGGCAATCCGCTGGTTGGGATTGATCAAATACTTTTCCATAACTACCCCCGAAAGTGATAAGATTTGGTTACAAGGGAACGATAGCACACCCCCGCCCGCCTTGTCAATACTAAAGAAACAAATAAGACAGAAATTTGGAATTGACAAGTAAAAAATCTGTGCTATCCTATTGTGTAGGTGATATTATGCATACGGAAAAAATGATGAATTATGTAAAAACGGCCGGTGCAGACGCGTTGCTGCTGCTGGATGAAGCCGATATGCACTATGTGTGCGGCTTTTCCCCCAGTGAGGGCATGATTTTGGTGACGCCGACGGCTGTGTTTCAACTGGTGGACTCTCGCTATACGGAGACCGCCCGGCTCCACGCGGCGGACACCGGCGTGCAGGTGACGGAGATTACCACCGGCTTTTGGGACGAATTGGACGCCCTGCTAGCAAAAATCGACTGCAAGATTTTGCTGTTTGAGGACCGCACCATTGCTTACCGGCAGTACACGCAGTTGCAAGGCATTTTCAGCGGCGAATTGCGCCCTGTCGGCAACGGCGTAATGGATCTGCGCAATGTAAAAGAGCCGTGGGAGATCGATCTAATGAAAACCGCCAACCGCATTGCGGAAAAGGCGTTTTTAGAGCTGCTCAACGATGTAAAGCCCGGCAAAACGGAAAAGGAACTGGCTGCCCGGTTTGACTATCTAATGGCGCTGGGTGGCTCGGACGGCGTCAGCTTTGACACCATTCTCCTAACCGGTGCCCATACTTCCATGCCCCACGGTGTGCCGGAGAATCGGGAAGTGCAAAAGGGCGACTTTGTGCTGTTTGACTTTGGCGCCACCTACCGGGGCTACCATTCGGATATGACCCGCACAGTGGCCGTGGGCAGCGCCACGGCAGAAATGCAGGCGGCCTATGACCTGGTGCTCCGCGCGCAGCTGGCAGGTATTCAGGCGCTGCACGCCGGCGTGCCCTGCAAAGAGGTGTACCAAGCAGCCTACGATGTACTGGCACTGTCTCTTATACACATCTCCGAGCCCACGAGACTCCTGAGCATCTCGT
>ERZ1027176.1191-NODE-1191-length-10538-cov-4.210245_pt1 | contig 10538 bp, 6 predicted proteins | sample MGYA00519248_ERZ1027176 | MGnify/ENA primary metagenome ERZ1027176 (study PRJEB26926, sample SAMN06164413) | human gut metagenome | biome: ENVO:00009003; feature: ENVO:2100002; material: ENVO:00002003 | host: Homo sapiens | place: USA | collected 2012 ...
TGGGCTCGGAGATGTGTATAAGAGACAGCTCTTTGCCTGAACAAAGAGCATTGGGGCATGCTCGTAGATCCATTCGACGGTATGAACGATCTGAAAAAGGGAATTATTCGCACCCCCCTCGATCCTGACATTACATTCAGCGACGACCCCTTACGCATGATGCGTGCTATCAGATTTGCCACTCAGCTAAATTTCCACATAGAGAAAGAGACATTCGCAGCCATCGAACGAAACCGAAAACGAATCGAAATCATTTCGAAAGAACGCATCATCGACGAACTCGGCAAAATCATACGTTCGGATATTCCCTCTCGGGGATTTATTTTATTAGACGACTGTAAACTGCTGCCTATCATTTTTCCCGAAGTCGCCGCACTCAAAGGAACAGAAACAATCGAAGGACGAGGACATAAAGACAATTTTTATCATTCGCTCGCCGTCCTCGACAATGTGGCACTGCGCAGCCGTAACGAATGGTTACGTTGGGCTGCACTACTCCACGATATCGGGAAACCGCGTACCAAACGCTATGATTCCCGCTTGGGTTGGACATTCCACAATCACAATTTCATAGGAGAAAAAATGATTCCCGGTATTTTCCGCAAAATGAAACTACCGCTCAATGAGAAGATGAAATACGTACAGAAACTCGTAGGATTGCACATGAGACCTATCGTCCTCGCCGAAGAGGTCGTTACCGACTCGGCCGTAAGAAGACTCTTGTTCGATGCCGGCGATGACATAGACGATTTGATGCTTCTTTGCGAATCGGATATTACCTCCAAAAACAGAGAAAAGGTGAAACGATTCCGCGACAATTTCGAATTGGTGCGAACCAAACTGCGAGAAATAGAAGAAAAAGACAGCATACGCAATATGAAGCTCCCGATACGGGGAGAAGAAATCATGGAAACCTTCGGGTTACCGCCGTCCCGTCCCGTAGGTGAAATTTTATCGGCTATCAAAGAGGCCATACTCGACGGAAAAATTCCCAATGAATATGAACCGGCACGACTTTTTATGCTGGAAACCGCTGCAACAATGAATTTATTTCCGACAAAGAAATAATATAATATCAATTTTGCCGCAAATACAACACCAATAGTATACAAACAGATACATTTTTATCATTTTTATTGTAAAGTGAAAGTTTTTATAAGAAAATGCTTTCATTTTACATATTTTGTATTATCTTTGCAACGAAATCAAAGAGAAAGATTACATATTTATAGGGACTTTCCAAAACTCAAAAAACATACTTATCAATGAAAACAACAGAAGTATTGAGCGAATTAAAACGCCGTTTCCCTAACGAACCGGAGTACCACCAAGCAGTGGAAGAAGTGTTATCGACTATCGAAGATGTGTATAACGAACATCCCGAATTCGATCGTTACAACCTGATTGAACGGTTGTGCATTCCCGATAGAATGTTTTCATTTCGGGTAACTTGGGTCGATGACAAAGGTCAAGTCCATACCAATATGGGATATCGTATCCAACACAATAACGCCATCGGTCCGTATAAAGGAGGCATCCGTTTTCACTCATCGGTCAATCCTTCGATCTTGAAATTCCTTGCTTTTGAACAAACCTTCAAAAATGCCTTGACTACTTTACCTATGGGCGGAGGAAAAGGCGGATCGGATTTCAACCCCAAAGGAAAATCGGACATGGAAATCATGCGATTCTGCCAAGCATTCGTTACCGAACTTTGGCGGCATATAGGCCCAGATACCGACGTACCCGCCGGTGATATAGGTGTAGGCGGTCGGGAAGTAAGCTACATGTATGGTATGTATAAAAAGCTGGCCCGCGAAAATACCGGGACATTCACCGGAAAAGGTCTTGAATTCGGAGGCTCACTTATTCGCCCGGAAGCCACAGGATACGGAAATGTATATTTCCTACTCGAAATGCTTAAAACCAGAGGAATAGATATTAAAGGGAAAGTAGTCACCGTATCGGGGTCGGGAAATGTCGCTCAATATACGGTGCAAAAACTTATCTCCCTCGGAGCCAAAGTTGTCACCATGTCCGATAGCGACGGTTATATCTACGATCCAGACGGAATCGATGAAAAGAAACTGGCTTACATCTTCGAACTGAAAAACCTCTATCGAGGACGCATTCGTGAATATGCCGAAGAATATGGCTGTAAATATGTAGAAGGAGGACGTCCGTGGGGAGAAAAATGCGACATAGCCATGCCTAGCGCAACACAGAACGAGCTAGATGGCGACGATGCCCGTACCCTGCTTGCCAACGGCTGTTTCGCCGTTTCGGAAGGTGCAAATATGCCTTCTACCCCCGAAGCTATCGAACAATTCCTCGCAGACAAAATTTTATATGCTCCGGGTAAAGCCGCCAATGCAGGAGGTGTCTCGGTAAGCGGATTGGAAATGACACAAAACTCAATGAAAATAAGCTGGACAGCCGAAGAGGTAGACCAAAAACTGAAACAAATCATGCACGATATTCATGAACAGTGTACCCGCTACGGTAAAGAAAGCGACTCTTATACCAATTATGTGAAAGGAGCCAATATCGCCGGGTTCATGAAAGTAGCCAAAGCGATGATGGCACAAGGGATATTGTAAAATAAACACATAAAAGAGGCAAAAAAGGAACTTATCGTAAAGTTCCTTTTTTTATTCGTAAAAGAATATAGCCTAAATGAGAAGATTCTCCCATAAAAGACTGTCCCAACTCTTATTAATAAGAAATCAGAGATTATCAGAACGGATATCCGATAGCCAAGTGGAATGCGAGACTGTTTTTGAAAGAAGTCATATTATAATATCCTTTCTTTCCGGTATCATAGGGTGCATGTATCCCGATACCTAAATCTCCCCGTAAAACAAGCATACCGATATCGTAGCGTAATCCTATACCTGTACCGAGAGCTATATCTTTGAGAAAAGTTTTCCGGTCGAGTTCTCCACCAGGACGTTTCGGATCTTTTTTCAATAGCCAGATATTACCAGCATCGACGAATGCCGCACCGTGCAAATCGCCCCAAATGGGAAAACGGTATTCGATATTCGCTTCGAGCTTGAAAGTACCTGTCTGGTCGAAATATCCGTCGACATCGTCTTTTGCCGGAATATAACTTCCGGGACCGAGCGAACGTATAGTAAAAGCCCGTATGCTGTTCGCACCTCCGATATAAAATTGTTCGCTGTACGGAACTTCTTTGGAATTTCCGTATGCATGTTCCGCACCTATAAACAACCGGGTCGCCAACCAGTGTTCGGCACGGAAACGGTGATAATATTTCATTTCGGCACTTCCCTTTACGAATTGAGAAAAACTGCTGCCAAAGATATGTTTCTCCCCATGCTGTCCAAAAAGCGATGTTATCCCACTAAGGATATTTCCAGCCGACATTCCCATGAACTGCCAGATAAAGCGGTTATCCACTTCCCGGCCGTATGAGGTGTCGTAAGTATAGGTGTAACTCGAAGAAGGAATGAACTGATCTCGGAAACTGAGGGCAATGGCCGGATTCTCTTCCATCGTTTTATCGAACGATTCGGTCGTATTGAGCAGTTTTGTATATACCAACTTGAATGGCGTAACCGAGTGTCCGGCCCGCAAGGAGGTACGATAGTCGTATGACATCGAACCGTTGAAAGAGACCATACGAAAATAATGAGGCCGATTCATCAAGTTTGCCCCCAATTGGAACCGAGTATAAGCGGGATATTTTCGGGTACGGGGTAGTTGCGGTAGAAATCCCGGCACGATACGGGGATAGGTTAATGACGAATTCAAACCCACTTCGTAAGAGTTGAATAGCGAAGCCTTACCATGCTGCGAGCCTCCGCCTGTCTGCCACTCATAACTCCCGTTGAGTTTGACCGAAAGTTTTTCACCGCCCCCGAACACGTTGTTGTGATTAATACCGAAAATAAGTCCAGGGCCTATATAGCTGTTCGATTTAGACGAAACATTGGCTTCTATGGTCGCTTCGAGTGGCACGTCGAACGTCGCCTGTATCATTACATCGAGGGAATCTTTTCGTATCAATGAATCGAGAGGGGTTACTTCGACAGCGACAGTACGGAATATTCCTAACCGCCCAAGATTGGATTGCGTCTCATTTTGGGTCGCAATCGAATAGATTTCGCCCGGTTTGAAGGTAATATTTTTGGGCAATACCCATTTCTTCAATCGTATAGGCTTGTAATAAGCGACAGTCATGCGAGGGTAGCGAATGGTATCGGGAGTTCCGTCGCCGGTGGCACGGTTGAGTCGAACTGTTACATCTCCCACATAATAAGGTTTGAGCGCTTGTGCCGGAATCCCTTTTTTCAACGTCATTCTCAACGCCACTTTACCCGGAGACAACGTAGTGTCGGCAAGGTATTCGATGTATTCGGGGCGGAAATAAAAATATCCGTTATTTCTCAGTGCGGTAGTAATTCGGTTTCGCTCGAAAGATAAAGAATCGAGGCAATAACGGTCGCCCTTTTGTAAAATCGAAGAACTATTTATACTATCGATAAACCGAGTTACCGGAGTCGTAGGAGCCGGTAATTCTATGGTATCGAGCGTATAGGCTTCGGGAACTTCGATTCGATATTTAATGCGGGCTTTTTTAGGGTTCCGTTTGTTGTATATCAATTCATAATCGGCTTTCGCTCCGAAATATCCGTTATTTCCGAGAATGTCTTTGACTACCCTCATACGCAATTCGGGCTGTACGGTCGAAACAAGTACCGGCTCCTTGGCCAACTTCTCGTATATCCAGTGCTTCACCCCTTTTTCCCGCTTGGGTTCCATGTAATTCCACACCCACAAACCTATGGGAAACGGCGTGCGGATATAAGGAGAGAACAAAGGATTGTTGGGTGCGACGGAGAGAGTAGATCGAACGTCCGATGCAGCTGCATCGGCGATTTTCACACCTGAGTCGGGTATGATTTCCATTTTCTTTACGCCGGTATACAATACTTCATCATCGGCAATACGCTTTGTCGTGGAACAGCCAATCAGTATCAGCAATAGAAAAGCGGCGGTAAATACATTTCGGAATACTTTTTTCATAGGTTCACCCCCTTTCTGCTTTTCCGTGGTCGAAATAGCTCCATCAGATTGAGCAGCCTTTTCTTAACGACAAAACCGACACCGGTTTGAGTGATCTCTCCTTCGAGAATACTTTCATATCCCGTATGCCGGAATATTTTAATATACATGTTATCCCTTTGATTCAAATAATATTCGAGGGAAATGTCGTCTATGAAGTTCTCTTTGAAATTGACATCTGCGTTGTCGTCCGGGCTGAGGCTTCCGCCAATGACGACTTTCACCCTATTGTTAAACAGACTTTTAGCCGCCCTATAAGAATAATCGGTGCGAGTATTCACTCCCGAAGCATCGGTGTAGGAATTAATATCGAAAGACAAATCGATACCTTTCAAGTTATCCTGAGCCCATTGGTTCAATTCTTTTTGCAAGAATGCGTTAAGCGGATTACCCAATAAATCGGATTTCGTAGTCGACGTTCCGGGACCGGTATATGTATTATAAATGAGCAGGCTCATGGCTTGCGAAGCCCGTTGCTCGGCCGTGAGCGATGTCAACTGATTTTGCAGAGTGAGGTCTTCGGGTGCGGAAAGATCGAAAGAAACAGACAAATTTTCCAATGAATTTTTAATGATGATACTGATGTCAAAATTGACTTGCCGGGTATTTTTCTCCTCCTCGGAGATAGTCGTGCGTACGGTCTCGACAGCTGTAATAGACATTTGAGGATCGGCGATATCACCGTTCCAAGACACATAGCTTCCGTCTTGAATTTTAAACAATTTTTCCGATATGATAGGCGGGTTGTAACGGACGAAACCTCCGGTGAGATTGTATCGACCGGTGAAACGGCTGTCGCCCAACGTATTCATGGTATAGGCCAATTCCCCTCCGCCTTGAAGGTCTATCCGATTTTTTCCGTCCACCGAAAGATTCACACCCATTTTAACAGTGGGAGCAATGTTGATATTAACCAATATATCCATGCCCAACACACTGCTCTTTTGCAAAGTATCTTCTTCGGCTATTTCAGTACTGTCGTTGAACGAAACGAATGTAACGATATTGTTCTCTTGTTGTTGAAGAGCGAAAGGAGAATCTTGCATAACGTAGGTTACTTCCGTTCCCGTGAGCAACCCTACATTTCCCCGAATTTTCAGGGCATCAAGCGGACCGGTTACCGCCATGTCCATATCTGCGATAACCGAACCGTAAACAGTCGCTTTCGTACTTCTCGCCGATTTAACCGGTTGGAAAGCCGATGCATATAATCTCAAATCGGTAACGATTTTATCTAATTTTTTGAAATCGATATTTCCATCGATATGCAGTGGATTTTTATTCGCTCCCGTGATCTCATAATTGTCGAATTGCAAAACATTTTGTTCCACTCGAATCTGACTTTGAGGAAATTTCAAAGTGGCTCCCATCGATTTAGAATTAGCCACAGCTTCTTCCATCTGTATGTAACCATTCAGAAGAGGCGTATCGGTACTACCCGTAATTCCCATTTTCCCATTCAAATATCCCTGTAATTGCGCCATTTCGGAAGGGAGGAACGGATTGGCTGTCGCCAACGGGAACTCATCTATGGACAAGTTTAACCGAACGGGATTTTCTGCTTGATTGTCAAGAAGCCCATTCAACGTCAATACTTTCTTATCGTCTATTTCCAAATCGGCTTGTGCTTCCTGACGCCCCAAAGAGTCTAATTGATAATCGACGTTCAGATTAAAATTTCCCACACGTTGTTTCCCATAATATAAATCACTGATCCCCATACTACCGGATACTTCCGTCGCACTCTGCGGAAAGTTTACCAGCAAGTCGGCAGAAATACTTCCGTCGATTTGAGGAGAGAATGGCGATAAAGCCAACCACGGAGCTATCTCCATACCGTTTATATCGACTTTCAATGCCTCTTGATGAAAGAAATCATGTAATTGTTCGTTGTGTAAAGTCTTGATAATAAAATGCCGATCCTCGTGAGTGAGAGCTATGTTGGCATCGAAATGTCGCCCATAGTGGTAGGCAAAAAAATTGTCGGGATTCAATGTCCACGTTTCAAAGCCGATAATCGGATTTTTCGGGAAAAACGACACTTGAATCAATGAATCTAAGAAATCGGCTTGGCAGCCTATTCGGAATCCTTCTTGTCCTTGTCTGTTTTTTTGCACACAAAACAATTTAGTCGTATTCCCGGAAAGGAATCCGTTAAGGATTACAGAGGCTAACTGATCGAGGTTTCCGGGCTTGTTGCCGACTTGAAGAGAGTAATATAATCTTTCCTCCTTTTCACGACGCTCGAATAAAGAGAGTTGGAGGGTATCGATAGTAATCCCCCCGGTCGAAAAGCGGTCTATCTTACCCGTCGTATTCAATAGAGTATCGTTTTGGATATTCAAGTCGATTTGAGAAAATCCCATGTTCATTCCTTTGAGATACTGCTGTATGAGATTATTCCGCTTTGCGTTCGCATGAAACTCAAAAGGAGGCAGAACTTGATGCAACGCTTTCATATCCAATCGCTTTTCTTCTTGAACCGTAGCAATAATAGGTAACGACTGGTTCAGCTTTTCCAAGAAAGAGCTAAATCCTATACTCGAAACAAAATTCATAGCCATGTCTCCGCTTCGGACAGCGGCATTTATGTGCGTAGAGTCTGTTTCAGCCGAAATCGACAATGCATTGGTTTGTAACCTGCTGGTCGGCAAGAGGGCAGAAAAGTCACTTAACCGTATGTCTGCCCGATAAGATTCGCTCATGGGCGAAACATAGCCAGAAAGAGAAAGGCCGGTAGAAACCGAGCATGCTTCGGTTACCAGTTTCAGAGCTTCCAAATCGGTATGAATCTCGCCAGTCAAGTCGGCCGTATATTCTTCGGGAGACAGCGATCCCGATACGGAGAGTCCTATCAACAAATTAGGATCGGTACAAGTTATACCGCCACTCATTTTACCCCTATTCAATTTTGCTTCGATAGACAGTCCGGTATACCGGTAACCCGAATAATCCACGGAATCTATTTTCAAGTCGACAGTCGCATACATACTGGAATCCATCGGATTGTATTTTTCTCCTGAGAACCGGGTCGAAGCAGAGAGTACTCCCAAAGAATCATGAGGCAGGAACGAAGATAGAGGGAATCGATCTATCAGTATCCGTCCATCATATTGCTCTTTTTTAGTATTTAATCGAGCAAGGAGAGTGATGAGGCCATCGCCGGATTCGATTTGGGCTTTCGACCGGATCATCTCCGGTGAAAGTCGGGCATTACCGGTGAATCGGGTCGGCGGTATATGTATTTTTTTGCTTAGGGAGTCCGGCATTACATTCGCAAAGACCGGCGAATTTTTCAGGCGCAGCTCCCATTGGAGACTTCCGTTAATCCGATCTGCTTCGTGCAAATTTTGCACATTGCCTGTCGCTTGGCAAACGAATGTTCCCGGCAGGGATATATCGGCCTTTTCCAAATTTAAATCTCCCAATTTACCGTTCACCGAGATGTTTGAAAGAAAACCGGTCGACAACAACAACCCTCTGGTATAATTGTCGTATTCGGGTAATACCCGAATAATGTCCCCAATAGCGAGCTTAGCCTGTAATCGAGCTTCGACCGGTGTCTGTGAATTTTGTGTGAAAATACCGTTTCCAGCTTTAATCTGCGCCGAAATCTCGGATAAAGCAGTGTTCATCTGAAATTTTTGCAAGGAGATACCTGTCGAATCCATAGTAAAAGTTCCTTGTGTTCGAGTTACGGCTATCCCCGAACGTTCGGTGAACGCCAATTGTTTGATAGGAACGCATATTTCGCTTCCTCGATTATAGAGAGAGTCGATGGCAATCTCAATATTATCGAGAGAAAGATACCCGAAGTCAAGCCCTTTTTGGGGGATTCGGGTCGGCAAGGCATAAAGAGCATGATTCCGATGCAGCCGCAACTTTTGAATTTGTACGGTCCACGGCGGCGAAACGATTGTATCGGCATCATTTTCCTCCGGTTCTGCTTCATTATTTCCACTCCCCGGATAATAACGATAATCTCCTTTGTCTATAATCGCCTCGGAGACTCGAACCGATTGCCCGTATAAATCTATTTCTCCTTGCAAGAGTCTCGCTTTTTGTATCGAAGCATCCAAATTTTCGATAGTAGGTTTCATCTGCATAGAATAATGGATATTCGATAACCCTATTTCTCCTACCGAGATGCTCCAATTCAATGGAGCGCTTTCCGCAGAAACAGTATCAGGGGAACTCTCCGACAAGTTCAAAGTTATTTCCCCTCCGTCCAATCGGGTAGAAGGTAATGAGATGTGGAAATCTTTTAAATTAACGTTTGCTTTCTGTGTGGAGAATTGTTTTATGTTAGCCGATAGTAATAAAGTAGAGTCTGAATTCGAAAAACGAAAAAGTGTTTCGTTCAATGCTATTTTCTGGATTTGAACTTGTCCACGCAAAAGTGCCGCCGGGGCTACCCCTACTTGTATACTTGAACTTTGCAACAGCGTATCCCGACTCGAAGTCAGTAAAAGTATATCGTCGATTTGCAGTCGGAACGGGAATTTAAGAGACAACTTTCCTATGGAAAGCTCCATTCCTGTCGATCGGCCGACATAACCGCTAATCTCATTCTTTCCCCATCGTTGTACTGCCGGGATATAAATAGACAAAGGTAAAGTCAACAATAGCACTAAAAGTGAAATCAATACGATAGCAATATATTTTAGTGCTTTTTTCATTTTGGAGGAATTCTTTTTTGAAGGACTCTATATACACCTTATTTAACTGTATTCCGGTGGCTATTTTATAAACATTGGCACGACAGAATTTGTTTTTAGAATATACAGAAAACCTAAAAAACAAGGTAAATATATGAAAAATTATTTGTACCTCATTGCTTTATTTACAATGATCGCGTTAGGAATAAATTCGGGGCATGGCCGAATCAGAAAGCCGATCAACGACCGGAATACCCCATTCCTATACCGATGAGTTTATCGTAACGTACTCCCTGCGGCCGATGATAAACCTTTACTAAATATTCGTTTACCGTTTCATAATAGTTTCCTTCGATAGGGCCTGCCGAAGCGGTACTCCCTCCATCGGGCAAAAATAGGTATTGATAATTGTAAGAACCCTGTTTCAAGAGCAGGGTTTTCTCATATTTCCCAGAAGCAGGATTATAAACCATTTCGTTATAAGGGGTATACCGATGATTCGTCATTTCGCCATCGATATATATTTTTCCTCCCGGAATCGGATCGGAATCAAGCGTGAAATGCACGACGAAATAATCGGCTTCGGTATTGCTGTCGTCTGCCCCGCTTTGGCGTATGACGAAACGCCCGTTTTGGGTTTTATCATAAAGATAACTCGTTTGCGCTCTGGGAACAGACGTAGCTAACACGACGTGATAATATGGGTCGAAATAGTATATTTTTTCAACCCCTAATCCTGTCTCTTATACACATCTCCGAGCCCACGAGACTCATGAGCATCTCGTATGC
>ERZ1027176.1200-NODE-1200-length-10478-cov-4.040679_pt1 | contig 10478 bp, 10 predicted proteins | sample MGYA00519248_ERZ1027176 | MGnify/ENA primary metagenome ERZ1027176 (study PRJEB26926, sample SAMN06164413) | human gut metagenome | biome: ENVO:00009003; feature: ENVO:2100002; material: ENVO:00002003 | host: Homo sapiens | place: USA | collected 2012 ...
ATCTACACGCGTAAGATCGTCGGCAGCGTCAGATGTGTATAAGAGACAGGCGTACGCCTGATCCGGCTGGAGCCGGTCGACGGCCGCTCGGCGCTGTGCGCGCTCGTCAGCGGCGAGCCGGACACGCCGCCGGACGTGCCGGTCTCGCGTGACGATGTCGCCTGCCGCCTGCACACGAGCGGCACGACGGGGGAGCCGAAGTGCGTCGTCTACACGCACGGCGGCATGCTCCGCGAGATCGTGAGCATGCTGCAGGTCTATCCCTACCCGGATGGGCAGCGGTATCAGTTCATTGCGCAGCTGTTCCACTCGGCCGCCATCGGTGCGCACCTGTCGCTTGCGACCGGCGGCACGATGGTGCTCAAGGATCATTTCGCGCTTGAGGATTACATGCACACGCTCGTGTCCGAGCGCATCGAGTCCATCAGTGTCGTGCCGACGGTGCTCAAGTGGATCCTCGACGAGACGGACAACGGGGACTATGATCTCTCGCACCTCAAGACCGTCAACTATTCCACCTGCCCGATCCCGAAGGCGCTACTGCAGCGCGCGATCGAGAAGCTGCACTGCAGCTTCTATCAGTCCTACGGCATGACGGAAATGGGCAGCACCGTCACGGCGCTGCTGCCGGAAGACCACCTGCGCGACGGCGGTAAGTACCTCTCGTCCGTCGGCCGGCCGATCCCCGGCGCGGCCGTGCGCATCGTCGCGCCGGACGGCAGCGATTGCCCGGCAGGCACTGCGGGTGAGATCTATGTGCGCGGCCCGGGCCGGATGCTGGAATATCTGGATGCGCCCGAGACGACGCACGCGGCGCTGGTCGGCGGCTGGTACCGCACGAAAGACATGGGCATGCTCGACGCGCAGGGGTACCTGTTCCTGAGCGGCCGTGCCGACGACCTCATTATTTCCGGCGGCGAGAACATCTATCCCGGAGAGGTCACCAATGTCATCATGCAGCTTTGCGACGACGTGGCCGAGGTCGCGGTCTACGGCGTGCCGGACGAAACCTGGGGCGAGCACGTGAAAGCGAGCGTTGTGCTCATGCCGGGCAGCCGGCTCACGGCGGAGGCGCTGCGCCAGTATTGCCGCGCGCATATGCCGACGTTCCGCGCGCCGAAGGAGATCGAGATCGTGCCGGAGCTGCCCAAGGGCGCGACCGGAAAAGTGCTCACGGCCGTGCTGCGCGCGCGCAGTGTCCAGGCGAGCTGACGCGCGCATCTTGTAGGCCGTGCCCATCCGGCGCACGGCGGCAACTGCTGTTTTTTGGAGAAATCAGCGTTGTGAAGCGACTGGCGGTTTGCTATTGTGAAATCACAAACAACCAGACGCCGCACAGCGGCACACGTGAATATTTCAGGAGGTAATACCTATGATCCGTACCAAACTTACCGAAATGCTGGGGATCGAATACCCCATCGTGCAGGGCTGCATGCAGTGGATTTCCCGCGCACCGCTGGTCGCCGCCGTGTCGGAGGCCGGCGGCCTGGGGCTGCTGTCGTCGAGCACGTTTTCCTCGGCCGATGAGCTGCAGGCGGAGATCCGCAAGATCAAGTCCATGACGAGCAAGCCCTTTGCCGTCAACCTCACGCTCATGCCGTCGCTCGTCGTGCCGGACTATGCGGGCTACATCCGCGTCTGCGCCGAAGAGGGCGTCAAGGTCATGGAGACCGCCGGCCGCCCGCCGAAGGACGACATGGTGCGCGCCATCAAGGACGCCGGCATGGTGCTCATCCACAAGTGCACCACCGTCAAGCACGCGCTCAAGGCGCAGTCGCTCGGCGCGGACATGGTCGTCGCCGACGGCTTTGAGTGCGCCGGCCACCCGGGCGAGAACGATCTCGGCACCATGGTGCTCACGCCGCGCTGTGTGGAGGCGCTTGACATTCCGGTCATCTGCGCCGGCGGCGTTTCGACCGGCCGCCAGATGGCAGCCGCGCTCATGCTCGGCGCCGAAGGCGTGTACATGGGCACCCGCTTCCTGCTGTCCGAGGAGTGTCCGGTGCTCCCGGCCGTGAAAAACTACCTCGTCGAGCACGCCAACGAGATGGAGACGATCCTGCTTCTGCGCTCGTTCCAGAACTCCACGCGCATGTATAAGAGCGAAGCCGCCAAGCGCGTCTTTGCCAAGGAGCAGGCCGGCTGCGAATTCAAGGATGTGGCCGAGGACATGGCCGGCAAGACGGCCTGCAAGATGTTCTTCGAGAACGCGGACGTGGAAAACTGCGGCGTCATCTGCTGCGGCCAGACGTCCGGCCTGATCCACGATGTGCTGCCCGTGCAGACCATCATCGGCCAGATGATGCACGAGTGCGAGGCGACCATCGCAAAGTTCGCCTGACTTTGGTAATCCCCCCATTCCCTTCTTTTTTCTTTGGAGCGGCTCGGCCCCCGGGCCGGGTCGCTCCCCCTTATTATCAGAAATGGAGATCCGATCATGTTCTATTCGTTTCATGGAAAATGCCCGCGCGTCGATCCCACAGCGTTTGTCAGCACCAGCGCCGAGCTTATCGGCGATGTGACGGTCGGCCCGCGGTGCTATATCGGTCCCGGCGCCGTGATCCGCGGCGATGCCGCCGAGATTATTCTCGAGGAGGAGGTCGCGGTGGAAGACGGCGTCATCATCCATGCCGGCGGGGCGGACAAGCGCTGCCTGCTGTCCCGGCGTGTGACCATCGGTCACGGGGCGATCGTCCATGCGCGCTATCTCGGCCCGGAGGCCAGCATCGGCATGGGCGCGGTGCTCAGCCTGGGGTGCGCGATCGGTGCCGGCAGCGTCGTGGCGGAGTCCGCGCTCGTGCCGCAGGGCAAGTCCGTTCCGCCGGAGACGCTCGTTGCCGGCATCCCGGCCAAGCCTCTGCGCCCGCTCACGCAGGCGGACCGCGAGAGCTGGCAGGCCACGAAGGACTGGTATGTCCGGCTCACGGCGGCGTACCTGGATCCGAATCATTTCTTTCCCGTTGCACGGCGGGAGGCGTGAGCACGATGGATTGGCGTGAGATCTATGCGCACAGGCTCTGCACGCCGGAGCAGGCGGCGGCGCTGATCGCGCCCGGCGACCGCATCTTTGCCGGCGGCGCCGGCAGCTTCCCGGCCGTGCTGATCGACGCGGTGAGCGACCGTGCGGAGCTGCGCGGCATCCCGGTCGTGACCGTCGTCAACGGCACGGAGAGCCGCGCCCTGTCCGACCCGGCCTGCTTTGCGCGCACGCCGTATCACTCTCTGTTTCTCGGCCGCGCCGACCGCAAGTTTCAGCAGCGCGGCGGCCTGCACGAAAACTCCGTGCAGTTTCACCAGACCATGCGCGCAGCGCGCGAGGTCTACCGTGTCAATACGCTGATGCTCGAGGTGTCCGAGCCGGATGCGGACGGGTATCTGTATTACGGCCCGCGCGGCACGGCCTGGAGTTCGCTCGATACACAGGTCGAAAAGCGCATCTATCAGGTCAACGCCTTTCAGCAGCGCACCTGCGGCGAGCACCATCGCATCCATGTCTCGGAGGTCACGGCGCTCTGCCGCGCGGATCATCCGCTCAACACCTATCATTATAAAGCGCCCGATGCACTCGATGCGCGCATTGCCGCGCACATCCTGCCGCTCGTCCGGGACGGCGATACGCTGCAGGTCGGCATCGGCGGCATTCCCAACGCCGTCGCCTACGGGCTGCACGGACGCAAACGGCTCGGCATTTACACGGAGGTGCTCACACAGGCGCAGCTGCGCCTGATGGCCAGCGGCGCGGTCGATCTCGATCGGGTCGAGGCGTCCATCGTGCTCGACGCGGCGGGGCATCTGGATGATTTTGCGCTTGCGCACATCCGCATGATCCCGGTGGACGTGCTCAACGATCCGTTCCGTGCCGCGCAGCAGCCGGGGCTTATCTCGGTCAACGGCTGTCTGATGGCCGATCTGACCGGGCAGGTCTGCGCCGAGGCCATTGACGGCCGGCAGTATTCCGGCGTCGGCGGTCAGCTCGATTTTGTCCGCGCCGCGGCGCGTTCTGTCGGCGGACGGAGTTTTCTGTGCCTGCATTCCACGCACGAAGCGCCCGACGGGACGCTTACGTCCAACATTCGCGCGCATCTTCCGTCCGGCGCAGTCGTCACGACGCCGCGCAGCGATGTCATGTACATCGTCACGGAGTGGGGCGCGGCCGATCTGCACAATCAACCGCTGGAGACGCGCATCTGCGCCATGATCCGCATCGCGCATCCGCGTTTTCGCTGCTCGCTCGCACAGGAGGCAGTCGCCTGGGGACAACTGTCACCGGAGTGCGCCGCGCAATTTGATACACAACCCGAACCAGAGAAGGAGGAAACCACATGAACCCCGCATACGAACCGCTGTTTACACCGTTTTCGATCCGCAATACGCGCATTAAAAACCGCTACTTCATGGCCGCCATGGGCACCGTCACGCACAACGATGAGGACGGTGCCTACCTGCCGGACGCCGTGGACTATTTCGTCCGCCGCGCCGCCGGCGGCGTCGGCCTGATCATCACGGGCGCCAACTGGGTGGACAACAACATTGAGGTCCACAGCCCCGGTTCTTTCCCGTGCCCGACGATCTGCCCCGGGAAATACATCAAGGCCGCGCGCGAGCTGACCGACCGCGTGCACGCCTTTGACACCAAGATCTTCGTGCAGCTCACGGCCGGCCTCGGCCGCAGCGCCATGCCCGCCATGATCCATGACCGCAAGTTTGTCGCGCCGAGCACGATCAGCAACCGCTGGAACCCGCGCATCGAGTGCCGCGAGCTGACGACGGAGGAAGTCGAGCGGCTCGTGGAGCAGTTCGGCGTGTCGGCCGCCATCGCCAAAAAGTGCGGATATGACGGCGTCGAGGTGCATGCCGTGCACGAGGGCTATCTGCTCGACTGCTTTGCCATGTCGCTGTTCAACAAGCGCACGGACAAGTACGGCGGCGATCTCAACGGCCGCCTGCGCTTCGCCATCGAGATCGTGCAGAAAATCAAGCAGTACTGCGGCGAGGATTTCCCGGTCATCCTGCGCTTTTCGCTCAAGAGCTATATCAAGGATCTGCGTCAGGGCGCGGTGCCGGGTGAGACGTTCACCGAGCTCGGCCGCGATACGGACGAGGGCCTGCAGGCGGCCAGAATCCTGGTCGATGCGGGCTACGACGCGCTCGATGTCGATGCCGGCACCTACGATAGCTGGTACTGGGCGCATCCGCCGATGTACTTTGACAAGGGCGTCTATCTGCCGTTTGCCGAGCAGGTCAAGCAGGTCGTGAACGTGCCGGTGCTGGCTGCCGGACGCATGGACGATCCGGATCTGGCGGCGCAGGCACTGCGAGACGGCCGCTGCGACATGATCGGTCTGGCGCGTCCGCTCCTGACCGAGCCTGACTACGTCTGCAAGGTGCGCAACGACGAGCTCGCGCTCATCCGTCCGTGCCTGTGCTGCCACGAGGGCTGCTTCGGCCGCGCGTTTGACGGCGCGGTCGGCTCCTGCGCGGTCAACCCCGAGTGCGCGCGCGAGCGGCTCGTCGGCATCACGCCCGCAGCGGAGAAAAAGCGCGTGGTCGTTGTCGGCGGCGGGCCTGCCGGCCTGGAGGCGGCGCGCGTGAGCGCGCTGCGCGGCCATGATGTCACGCTGCTCGAAGCGAGCGATGCCCTCGGCGGCGCGCTCAAGCCGGCCGGTGTGCCGCACTTCAAGCAGGCGGATCGTGATCTTGTTGCCTGGTATGCCGCCACGCTTGCGCATCTGGGCGTGGACGTGCGCCTGAATACACGCGCGGATAAGGTGCTGCTCGATTCTCTCAAGCCGCAGACGGTATTCGTCGCCGAGGGCAGCACGCCCAGAACGCTGGCACTGCCCGGTGCGGACGGAGACAATGTGGTCAGCGCGCTCGACGTGCTCGAGGGCAAGGCGAAAGCCGGCAAGTCGGTCGTCATCATCGGCGCGGGACTCGTCGCCTGCGAACTGGCGCTGCACCTGGTGCAAAACGGCCACACCGTCACGCTGCTCGCCCGGCGCAAGCTCCTGCGCTCGGCCAAGCTGCCGGCCATGAATGAGCTCATGCTGCGCGACCTGCTCGTGTTCCACGGCGTGCACATCGTCGAGGGCGCGGCGCTGGAATCCGTCGATGCCAAGGGCGTTTATTACGAGGTCGAGGGCGTGCCCGCGCTGGCGGAGGGTGACACGGTCATCACTGCGGTCGGCATGGAGGCCAACCACGCGCTCTTTGACGCGATCCGCGATGACTATGAGACCGTGCTCGCGCTCGGCGACGGCCGCCGTGTGCGCAACATCTTCGGCGCCATCTGGGATGGCTACGAGGCGGCACGCAGTCTGTAATTGCGATCCAAATACGTTTGCCCGGGCAGGTTCCTCCTGCCCGGGCGTTGTGCTTGCATCCGGCGGCTGTGCATGATAAAATCATACATCTTTTATTTGAATGGAGAGACCATTATGCTCTATACCTTTGGCGGGAAAGCCCCGCAGGTCGACCCGACAGCGTTCGTCAGTGCGAGCGCGGAGCTCATCGGCGATGTGATCGTCGGCCCGCGCTGCTATATCGGCCCTTATGCCGTCATCCGCGCCGACGCCTCGCGCATCGTCCTCGAGGAGGAGGTCGCGGTCGAGGACGGCGTCATCATCCACACCGGCGGGGAAGATCCCGTCGTGACCATTTCGCGCCGCGTGACCATCGGCCACGGCGCGATCATCCACGCGCGCGTGATCGGCCCGGAGGCCAGTATCGGTATGGGCGCAGTGCTCAGCCTCTGCAGTGAGATCGGCGCGGGCAGCGTCGTGGCCGAGTCGGCGCTCGTACCGCAGGGCAAGATCATCCCGCCGGAGACGCTCGTCGCAGGCGTGCCCGCAAAGCCGCTGCGTGAACTGACCGAGAAAGACCGTACCGACTGGCGCGAGACGAAGGACTGGTACGTGCACATAGCGGCACAGTATCTTGACCCGGACAACTATCACCCGGTGAAGTGACGGCTTGAAATGGTCGGGCGCAAAAGCCTTGGCACGGCCGATAGACGGCCGCGGCAAAACCGAGTGTATACGAAAATAGAGAAGGCACACATCCACCGGCACGGCCGGTGGATGTGTGCCTTCCTTTGCAGCTCCTTGGCGTGCTGGTCAAACCGATCAGATAGTCGGCCGAAAGGTTATAGAACTTGCATAGCTTGATCAGATCGTCAATTTTGAGCTCGGCTCTTCCGGATTCAATATGGCTATAGCCCTGCCGCGACTTGTGCAATACTTCTCCGATCCTTGCCTGGGTATCATCTCTGTCCTCGCGAACGCCGCGGATGATATCCCGATAATCCATGTTGCGCTCCTAAATGGTATTTCAAAAAAGTACTACGCTCAATCATTGAGTATAATGAAACAGAGGCGATTGCGGTGCCGCGATGCCATTATCTTGATTACAGGTCGAGCGGCATATTTTCATCCGCGAATGATAGATATGTTTACAGATTGTGTAAGCATGAATTTGCGTCGGGCAGTCCGCTGGTCTGGTTCACCTGCAATTCCGACAGCGGAGATGCCTATCAACGCTGCGAGATCTACAGGAATCATCGGTAATTTTTTATTGGGAGGATGTTTTTATGGAGAAAAGACATGCCCGAAATGCGGCTTTATGGCGCATCCGCTCTGCTCGATCGACGGCGGACACTGGAAGTATCAGTGCGAACGATGCGGAATGATTTTTATTTCGTGAAGGGAGAAAATAGATCATGTTGAGAAAATACGTATTCGGCGCAAGATTTTATGTCAGCGATATGTTCAAGTGCGGTTCTTGCGGCTACGCGACGCGTATTCGCGTGCTGGGGGACACGTGCACGTGTCCGCGGTGCGGCGCCACGATGCGGCGCCTGTGATCCGGAGAGAGAAACGATGTGGATCATTCTTGCAATCATCATTGGAGATGTGTCGTTTGCGGGTTATGATCCCGAAAAGCAGAAAGCGTATCTTCTCAAAGCACTGAACGTGAAACCTGCACCGACGGATAACGGTTTCGACGATGAATACGCACAAGCGGCGCCGTTGCTGAGGGCCTGGTTTCAGGAGAGAAATACGAACAGCCTGTCGGAGAGCAATGTGAAAAACGCGGCGTATTGCGCGGTCATTGCGGCTGTGCTGGATCGGGATTACGCAGACAGGCTGAGCGAATTTGCGATTCGTCAGTCGGAATTCGATGCATGGGCAGTGGATGCAAGAAATTACAATTTCCATCTGCCGTGCTGAACAGTCCCCTGAGGAATCACCAACCGTGCGCTCCTCCAGGGTTTTGCACGGGTCGGCGTTTCGCCGGAGAATCGTGCTTGCACTTTGCGCTGTTGAATGATACAATACCTTGTTGAAAATAAGAAGGAGGATTTCCTTTATGAAACTCGGTATCGTCGGCCTGCCGAACGTCGGCAAGTCCACGCTGTTCAACGCCATCACGAACGCGGGCGCGGAAGTCGCCAATTATGCGTTTTGCACCATCAACCCGAACGTAGGCATGGTCTCCGTGCCGGATGCGCGGCTGGATTATCTGGCTGAAATGTATCAGCCGAAGAAAAAGACTCCCGCGGTGATCGAGTTTGTCGATATCGCCGGCCTTGTCAAGGGCGCGTCCAAGGGCGAGGGCCTCGGGAATAAGTTTTTGTCCAACATCCGCGCCACGGACGCGATCGTGCACGTCGTGCGCTGCTTCGACGATGAAAACGTCATGCACGTCGAGGGCTCGACCGACCCGCTGCGCGACATTGAGATCATCGACCTCGAGCTCATCATGGCGGACATCGAGATGGTCCAGCGCCGCATCGACAAGGCGGCCAAGGCCGGCAAGAGCGGCGACAAGGCCTGCCTGCACGAGGCAGATGTGTTCCGCGGCCTGCTCGAGCACCTGAATGACGGCAAGAGCGCCCGCACCTATGCGTGCAGCGACGAGGACCGCGCCCTGCTCGAGACGAGCGACCTGCTGAGCATCAAGCCCATTATCTACGCTGCCAACCTCGACGAGAACACGTTCGCCGCCGGGTACGAGGACTGCAAATACTATCAGCAGGTGCGCGATCTGGCCGCGTCTCAGGGTGCGCAGGTGCTGCCCATCTGCGCCAAGGTCGAGCAGGAGATCGGCGAGCTCGAGCCTGATGAGCGCGCGATGTTCCTCGAAGAGCTCGGCATTGAAGAGTCCGGCCTTGACCGCCTGATCCAGTGCTCGTACAGCCTGCTGGGACTCATCTCATTCCTGACGTGCGGCAGCGATGAGTGCCGCGCCTGGACGATCACACGCGGCACGAAGGCGCCGCAGGCCGCCGGTAAGATCCACTCGGACTTCGAGCGCGGCTTCATCCGCGCCGAGATCGTCGCGTTCGACGACCTGAAAGCCTGCGGCAGCATGGCCGCCGCCAAGGAGAAGGGCCTCGTCCGCTCCGAGGGAAAGGACTATGTCATGCACGACGGCGACGTGACGCTCTTCCGCTTCAACGTCTGATTGACACGCAAAGAAAGACCGCACGCGGCAAAATGCCGCGTGCGGTCTTTTCTCATTCCGTTGTGCCGCCGCGCGGGCGGCCAAACTTTCCGCGCAGACGCTCGCCGAATTTCGGCGGCTGCGTGGGGCGCTCCAGCAAAAAGATGCCGCAGTCCGCGCAGTACCGACAGTCTGCAAAGCTGCCTTCCCAGATCCCGTGGCTCACCACGAGGTCGCCTTCCTCGTCCGCACGAAAGGATATGGACTTTTCCTCCTGACTCCAGATGATCTGCCGCGCGCTCTGCAGATAGCCGGAGAGCAATTCCCTGCCGCAGTAGGGGCATTTGTCGCCGATGGTCATGGTGGTGCGCTCCTTTCTGTCGCTGGTTGCGTTTCTAGATTCAGTATAGCATGCGTTTCCCACATTTGGCAAGCGCTCCATGCAGCGTTTCATGCACAAACGGCGGAATTTTCAGCTTGCTTTCGTATGAAATTGTGCTTGACAGGGGATAACAGTCGGTGTTACGATGATACCGTTCAAAAGGCAATGACGGGACTTGCACCCGAGCGAGGACGGACAGAGAATGGCGGTCATAGGCTGTGAGCCGCCTGCGGCACCCCTCCGGCGCAGACCTTCCCCGAGCCGATCGCCCGAACATTCGAGTAAGGCGACCCGCGCGGCGCGCGTTACAGCGCCAACTGAGTGAAACTCAGGGTGGAACCGTGTGATTTCAGCACCCCTGTGCCGCAAGGCGCAGGGGTGTTTTTAGTTTAGGAGGAGACATTATGGACGATCAGTACACCTTTGAAAACAAGACCTACAAGGATACCTACCGTCACACCACCAGCCACATTCTCGCCCAGGCCATGAAGCGCCTGTACCCCGATGTGAAACTGGCCATCGGCCCGGCCATCGAGGACGGTTTCTATTACGATTTTGACAGCCCCCAGCCGTTCACGCCCGAGGTGCTCGAGAAGCTCGAGGCCGAGATGCGCAAGATCTGCAAGGAAAAGCTGAAGCTCGAGCGCTTTGA
>ERZ1027176.1218-NODE-1218-length-10354-cov-7.314594_pt1 | contig 10354 bp, 8 predicted proteins | sample MGYA00519248_ERZ1027176 | MGnify/ENA primary metagenome ERZ1027176 (study PRJEB26926, sample SAMN06164413) | human gut metagenome | biome: ENVO:00009003; feature: ENVO:2100002; material: ENVO:00002003 | host: Homo sapiens | place: USA | collected 2012 ...
ATTCTGACCAAGTGGGGAGTTGGCTACTATTTCAAGTACTGAACGGCGCAGGCGGCTCATGCCGTCAAGTTCGCAGATCCGCAACGCGCTGGCGTATATGGCCGTTACGGTTCTCGTGCTCGTGTTTCTGAATATTTATTCCGCCTCCGCCTCGCGCGATCTGATGTTCAAGGCAAAATGCTCGTCCGCGCAGGATAAGCTGAAGGTCGTCACGTCCTCATTTTCCGGTGTAGATGCGCTGACGCAGGAGACGGCGGAGCAGATCATCTCTGTCATTGGCGATATGAACGTCACGCGCCTCATCGTGACCGACGCATCGGGCCGCGCGCTCTACGATTCTGTGCCCAGCCAGAACGCGGAGGGAAAATTCGTCCTGCTCGAGCCGATCGTGCAGGCGCTAGATTGTAATGACGTCTTTTCCTGCGTCTATGAAAACAACACGCTCAAAAGCTACGCTGCGTCGCCGGTCCTGATGCACGATACGGTCGTTGGGTGCGTATATCTGATGGAATACGATGCCTCGCAGGGCGGCATTATCGCAAGCCTTGAGCGGACGATCTTCCGCGGGTCGCTGGTTCTGATCGGGATCATCTTTTTGTGCGCGGTCATCTTTACCATGACCGGTTCAAGCCGCATGCGGCGGATCATGACCTCCATGCGCCTTGTGCGCGAGGGTGAATACAGCCACAAAATTCAGATGCGCGGCTCGGACGAATACGCAACGCTGGCAGCGGAGTTCAACAAGCTGACCGACAAGCTGCAGCAGACGGAGATCACCGAGCGGCAGTTCGTCTCCGACGCGTCGCACGAACTCAAAACGCCGCTGGCATCTATCAAGCTGTTGTCCGACTCCATCCTGCAAAACGAGATGGATACGGACACGATGCGGGAATTTGTCGCCGACATTGGCGCGGAGTCCGACCGGCTGACGCGCATGGCGCAGAAGCTGCTCACACTCAGCCGGGCTTCAGCCGATGAAACAGAGGGCGGAGAGCATGAGGTCGTTGATGTCGGACAGACGCTCTCGCGTGTGTTCCGCATGCTCGTGCCGCTGGCCGACCGGCAGGCGGTCAAGCTGACGGCCAGCGTAGAAAAGGGCTGCACGATTTTGTCCTTTGAGGACGATGCGTATCAAATCCTGTTCAATCTCGTGGAAAACGGCATCAAATATAACCGGGAAAACGGCAGCGTCCATGTTCGGGTGCGGCATGAGGAAGATACTGTTGTCATTGATGTAGAGGATACCGGCAGCGGCATTCCCGAAAACGCACTGGACTCTATTTTCAACCGCTTTTACCGCGTTGACAAGGCCCGCAGCCGTCAGGCAGGCGGCGCGGGACTCGGCCTTTCCATCGTACATGAGATGGTCGGGCGGAATTTCGGCACGATCTCGGTTCGTTCCACAGTCGGCGAGGGCTCGTGCTTTACCGTCACGTTCCCAAGCTTCGGTTCCGGAGAGGAGGACGACCCGGATGCGTAAAAAAAAGGACTGCCTGCTTGCCGTGCTGCTGGCAGTGTGCTTTCTGTGCGGATGCTCCGCATCGGTCTATCTCCGAAGTCCGGAGGAACCGCAGATTCAGTTTTATTACTGCGTCCGCGAAAGCGCGGATGCAAAAACCGGCGCGCTCACAGCCACCCCGGCCTCCGTACCGGACAGCAGCCCCGCAGCCGTTTTGCAGCAGTATCTGATCGCTCCTGCGGAGGAAGGACTCGCGCTTCCGGACGGACTCAGGGGCAGCTGCTCCTTCGATTCCTGCGAGGACGGTACGCTGACGCTGCTTTTAGATGAAAATGCGCCAGAAGGACTTCAGGCGTCTTTGGCGGCAGCCTGTCTGACGCTGACGCTGACCCAGCTGGACGGCGTAGACCGCGTGCGCCTCGTGCGCACGCAGCGGCAGACGGAAGTCACTTATACAGCAGAGCAGTTTTTACTGTACGATACATCTGCCGACCAGCCGGAATATGTCGTGCGGCTGTATTATCCCGACAAAGATGGCCTGCTCGCCGCGCGCGATGCTGTTGTCCGTACCGCTGACATGGAGCAGCTTCCGCTGCTTGCGCTTCAGGCGCTTGTCAGCCGCGAGGTTCCCGTGAATCTGACGCGGGCCATCCCCTACCGGACGCAGGTGCTCGACCTTTCCGTTACGAACGGCTCGGCAAGCGTCGTGCTGTCCGACGATTTCATGGGCTGCGATACCTCGGCGCAGCAGGCAGCAAACGCTGTGCGCTCCATTGCCGCCACGCTCTGCGCGCTGGACGGCATCACCGCCGTGCAGCTGTCCATCATCGGTGAAACAGGATTGACCTATTATGATATTTCCCAGCCCATCGCCCCACAGGCGGATTGGTATGCGGAATAGAGTGCAGCAAGACCCCCGCCCGGATGGACGGGGGCTTTGTATACTCAGACCGGCAGGTAATCGTTGATGGTGACCGGCGTGTTCAGGCGCGGGGCGGAGGAGGCGTTCAGGAGGAACAGGCGGCAGGTGTCCTGCAGGTTGAGTATCACGAAATCCGTTTTGGTGCGCAGCACGCCGATGCCCGTGACGCGTCCCTCCGCGTCATAGGAAACTGCGACGACGCAGCCTTCGTTCAGATCATCGGTCAGGGTGATCTTTCCGGTGTCCGGGTTGACACTCCACGACGTCTCGATCTGGTTTCCGTTGATATCCCGGCCGAACCGCCTTGTGTGCGGGTTGTCCCAGCGTGTTTCGCCGTCCCACGGGGCGATCTGGTAGCCCTCGTAGGTATCGCCCGTCCAGCCGGACGTGCCGGGCAGGTAATAGAGCGTCCAGTCCGACGGGAACGAGCAGTTGGCATTCCCCGTCCCGACAATCTGGGGCGCATCGCCGAGGAAATACGCGCCGACAGGGATCTCATTGAGATTTCCGTAAATCGCCCCATCTCTGTCGAACGCCTTTTTCCCGATTGATTTTATACTCGCTGGAAGAACCACCGCATTTCTAGGATGGCAGCCGCTAAACGCTTCGTCCCCTATCGTTTCCAGTCCATCCGGCAGCGTAATTTTTGTCAGGTTATACGCATACATAAACGCCTGCTTTTCGATTTTCTTCAGCGTGGATGGCAAGCGGACGGACGGCATGTGAGAACAGGAGAACGCACCTTCGCCGATCTCTGTCACCCCCTCCGGGATCACGACCTCTGTTTTCAGGCCGTACATATGCGCAAACGACCGCTCTTCAATTTTGGTCAGGCTGGCGGAAAGCTTCAGGCCGGTAAAGCCCTTGCACAGGTAAAACGCCCATTCCCCCACCGTTTTGACGCTGTCCGGCAGGGACAGGAGCCCGCCGAAGCCGTCGCATTCCTTAAACGCATTCGCGCCGATGCTCGTCACGCCGTCTGGAATCAGCAGTTCTCCGGAAAAGTCTGTGTACGCGAACGCTTCTGCGCCGATGGTTTTCAGCGTCGACGGCAGCGTCAGCGTACCGTTAAACATCCTGTCTCTATTGAATTGATGCAGAGAAGAAAATGCACCGTCTGCGATTTCCGCAACGCCCTCCGGAATCGTCAGGCTGCCGGTAAACGCACACCAGTAGAACGCCTCCTTGCCGATTGTCCGCAGGCTCCTTCCGAGCGTCAGCGTGCCGTTCAGATTTTCGCATTGATAAAACGCTCCTTTGCCGATTTCCACAACAGAATCCGGAATTGTCAGACTGCCTGTATATGTGCTTTCACGGAACGCAAATGCGCCGATGGTGCGCAGATTTTTTCCGAGCGTCAGCGTCCCCTGTGTTTCCGGGCGCAAATAATCCGAGATGTAGAATGCAGAATCCCCAATCGAGGTCACGTTGTCTGGGATCACAAGATCGCCGGAAAACGGACAAAAATGAAACGCACCGGCGCCAATCGTTTGCAGACTGCTTCCCAACGTCAGTGTTCCGTTCAGGCCGGTGCATCCTGAAAACGCACTGTCTCCAACAATCTGTACACTGTCCGGGAGCGTCAGATCTCCGTTCAAGTTTCTGCAGCCGGAAAAAGCCTTCGCGCCGATGCTCCGCACGCTTTTTCCAAATTGAATCGTACTGCAGGCCGTCCACGGAAAAGCGTACCGGCCGATCTGCGTGATCTGGTCGCCGATCACGATCGTCTGAATCGAATCACGGTAATCCATCCACGGATAGTCGTTTCCGTACTCATAATCGTTCATCGCGCCGCTGCCGGAGATGGTCAGCGTGCCGGTGCTGCTGTCAAATGACCAGTAGGCAGACGGGCCGCACTTCCCGCTCGTCCCCGCCGCCGACGCGCCGATGCACAGCGCAAGCAGCAAAAGCGCCGCAAAGAGCAGCCGTGTGATGTGTTTTTTCATTTCAAGGCCCCCGTTTTTTGTTTTTCTCTACTATATCATGCAATTCCGGGAAAATCAACCGGAGCAAAGGCCCCCTGAAAGGGGAGGTGGCTCGGCGAAGCCGAGACGAAGGGTTTCCGCGGTAGGGAGCTCCGGATTTCGCCCAAATTGTCGGCGAATTCGTAAGCACCAAGGCTCCACTTTGAATAAAGGGGAGCTGTCAGCGAAGCTGACTGAGGGGATTACGCAGTGTAGTTACAAATTACAGAGTGCTCCGAAATTTGCTACGTTCGAATCCCCTCAGGCCCTTCGGGCCAGCTCCCCTTGTGCCCAAGGGGAGCCTTGGACGGCAGTTTAACCGAAAATTGATTTGGATTTAAGGTTCTCAGCGAAATATCACGAAGATTTAACGTAATTCTGGACGCGCATTTGACATTCTCTTTCTATATTTATATCAGATAAAACGAATTTGGAAAGAGGTCTGTGCGGATATGACGATTTTTAACTTTTTAACATTGCTCGGCTCGCTGAGTTTGTTCCTGTTCGGCATGAGCGTGATGGGAACAGCGCTGGAAAAGCGTGCGGGCGGGTCCTTGAAGGCCATTCTGGCGAAGCTGACAAACGGTAAATTTTCCGGACTTCTGACGGGTCTTGCCGTCACGGCAGTCATTCAGTCTTCTTCGGCTACGACAGTCATGGTTGTGGGCTTTGTCAACTCGGGGCTTCTGAGCCTCAAGCAGTCTATCCCCGTGATTATGGGCGCGAACATCGGCACGACCGTAACGGCGTGGCTGCTGTCGCTGTCCGGCATCAACGGCGACAGCCTGTTCGTGCAGCTTCTGAAACCCTCGTCGTTTACGCCAGTGCTAGCTGTGATCGGCATTATTCTGTATCTGACCGCAAAGGGCAAGAAAAAGGACACGGGCCTGATTCTGCTGGGCTTTGCGACGCTGATGTTCGGCATGGAATCGCTGTCCGGCTCTGTTTCCGGGCTGCGGAACGACCCGAACTTTACAAAATTCTTCCTGATGTTCTCGAACCCCATTCTGGGCGTTCTGGCAGGCGCGATTTTGACGGGCATTGTACAGTCCTCGTCCGCATCGGTCGGTATTCTGCAGGCGCTGTCCTCGACCGGGGCTGTCAGCTACGGCGCGGCAATCCCCATTATTATGGGTCAGAACATCGGCACCTGTGTGACGGCTATGCTGTCCTCCGTCGGCACGAACAAGAATGCGCGGCGCGCTGCCGTTGTGCACCTGAGTTTCAACATCATCGGCACAGTTGTCTGGCTGACGCTGTTTGAATCGGCGAACGCGATCTTCCGCTTTGCCTTCGTCTCCACCGCCATTGACACCTTCCATATCGCACTGATCCACTCGATCTTCAATCTGGCCTGCACGCTGATGCTGCTGCCGTGCTGCGGGCTGCTGGAAAAGCTGTCGTATAAGGTCATCCCGGAGGGACAGCACGCAGACGCGACGACGGAACTGGACGAGCGTCTATTTGCAACACCTGCTATTGCGCTCGTCAAGAGCGAGGAACTGGCCAAGCGCATGGCGGCGGACTCCGAACTTGCGCTGCACGAAAGCCTGCAGGCCGTGCTCGGCTTTACGCCGGAACTGGCCGCCTCTGTCCGGCAGCGCGAAGACGACACCGACCGCTATGAGGACACGCTGGGAACCTTCCTTGTGCATCTGGCCACACAGCCGATGAGCGAACAGGACAGCGTGGAATCGTCCAAGCTGCTGCATCTGATCGGCGATTTTGAGCGCATTGCAGACCACGCCGTCAATATTATCGAATCGGCAGAGGAGTTAAAGGAAAAGGGCGTTTCGTTCACGGACTCTGCAAAAAAAGAACTTCAGACGATGCTGAACGCCGTGAGCGAGATCGCTGATCTCACAAGCCGGGCATTTTTGCAGGACGATCTGACACTTGCGCGGCAGGTCGAGCCGCTGGAGCAGGTCATTGACAAGCTGAAGAATGAACTGCGCACAAATCACATTGCCCGGCTCCAGCGCGGCGAATGTTCGCTGGCCGCAGGCTTTGTGCTGTCCGACCTGCTGACAAATCTGGAACGTGTGGCTGACCACTGCTCGAACATCGCAGGCTGCCTGCTCGACATGAAAAACGAGCGCATCGACTTGCACAAGTACCTCGGCGACGTCAAATCCGGCAGCAACGAGTTTTTGATGCAGTACAATACGTTTGAAGAAAAATACAAACTGGCGTAAATGCACCGGATACCGCATACCAAAAGGCTCCCCCCTTCCATGCAGGGCATGGTATTCTATTGAAAATGGAGGGATTAAAACATCTATGAAAAAACTGCTTTTTATCATTCCGTCGGTTTTGCTGCCGTTGGCAGCTGGTACGCTTGTTTTCTGCAAGCACCATGCTGAGCGCACCGGTCTTGCCTGTATGGATATTGACCTGTGAGGAATCAAAAGAAGTCATTTCGCAGCGCCGCCCCAGTGTGGGCGGCGTTTGTCGTCCCCATCATCTGGCTTGCGGTTCTCATGGCAGGATGCTATGAACCTGGCATGACAATTTTCACGCTGATGGATGCCTTTCCAGCCGCGACGAAGAATCCATTTTCTTTGCACTGGACAGCCTACACGCCAAAGTTTATCGGTATCTTTTTACTGCTCTATGGCGGCGCAATCTTGTTCTATTACACTGGGCAGAAGAACACACGCCCCGGTGAAGAACACGGCTCCGCGTCGTGGGGCAGTGTCAGGGAACTGGATAAAAAGTACCGTGACAAGGATGCAGGCAAAAATGTCATACTGACCCAACACCTGCAAATGAGCATGAACGGTAAGCTGCACCGGCGAAATCTTCTGCAAATTATCGTCGGCGGTTCTGGTTCGGGCAAGACGCGGTTCCTCGCAAAACCGAACCTCATGCTTGCAAATGCCAGCTTCATCGTCACTGATCCAAAAGGGGAGATGCTCCGTGCCGTTGGCAATCTATTCTTAGAGGAAGGTTATGTTCTGCGCGTTTTTGACCTGATCGACCCGTCGAAATCGGACTGCTATAATCCATTTCGCTACATCCGCAAAGACGCGGATGTATTCAAACTAATCGACAGCTTCATTAAAAACACCACTCCGAAGGGCGCGAAAGCAAACGATCCGTTCTGGGAGAAGTCTGAAACGGCTTTGGATTCTGCGCTCATGCTTTATTTGCTGCATGAGGCCCCGCCCGAAGATCAGAACATGGAAACGATTCTGTATATGATTGAAAACGGCGGCGCAAAGGAAGAAGATGACGATTACTCATCTCCGCTCGACCTGCTGTTTGAAGCGCTGGAGGAGGAACAGCCTGACCACATTGCCGTTCGGCAATACCATATTTTTAAGCAAGCCGCGGGCAAAACAGCAAAATCGATCCTGGTGAGCGCCGCTGTCCGCCTTGCATCGTTCACGCTGCCGGAGATTCAGCGCATCACCGCCACCGACGATATGGAGCTTGGCAAGCTGGGCGAACGGAAACAGGCGATTTTCTGCATCATCCCGGACAGCAACGACGCATCGCTCAATTTCCTTGTCGGTATGCTCTACACGCAAGCGTTTCAGGAGCTTTACTATCAGGCAGACAAAGTCCATCAAGGAGCGCTGCCCGTGCCAGTGAGATTGATGTTCGATGAGTTCGCAAACGTGGCCTTACCGGATGGCTACGCCCGATTGCAGGCGACTATGCGCTCTCGAAACATTATGTCAACTATCATTCTGCAAAATATTTCGCAGCTCAAGGCGCTGTTCAAGGACGATTGGGAGGGCATCATCGGCAACGCAGACAGCTTCATCTATCTTGGCGGCAATGAGCAATCGACGCACAAATACATTTCGGAGCTGCTTGGAAAAGAAACAATCGATACGAAAACGTCAAGCCAGAGCAAAGGCCGGAACGGTTCTTTCTCGCAGAATTTCCAACAGACTGGGCGCGAGCTTGCCAGCGTGGATGAGCTGGCAGTTCTGGATGGTGGCAAGTGCATCCTCCAGCTTCGCGGCGTGCGCCCGTTCCTGTCTGAGAAATATGACATCACCAAGCATCCGAATTACAAATACCTCTCGGATGCCGACCGGCGCAACACGTTTGATATTGAAAAGTTTCTATCAACCAAGCTCAAAGTGAAGCCGGAGGAAACGTATGAGGTTTATGAGATTGACGCCGCTTCTGAGAAAGTTGCAGGTTCTTAGAAAAAGTCGCTTGAAAAAGTTGATGGTTTGCGTCAAAACTCCCCTGAAAAAGTTGCGCCCATTTTCGCATTGCTTCTGATTCGGAATTTATCCGCCTAAAGTAAAGAAACAATTCCGAAATCGGAATATTTCTTGACCTTCCGCAAATACTATTCTATAATAAGAACATCACATCAAGGAGGCGGCAGAATTGGTAGAACGCAAGGAATATTTGGAGCAACTGATCGGTTGGAAAGGAGAACAGGTCATCAAGGTCGTGACCGGCATCCGCCGCTGCGGAAAATCCACACTGCTGATGCAGTATCAGGCGTGGCTCCGGGAAAACGGCGCGCTGGATGCGCAGATTGTATCCGTGAACTTTGAAGAACTGGAATACGAAGAACTGTTGGATTACAAGAAGCTGTACGCATATCTGAAAGAGCGGCTGGTCGCCGGAAAGACGACCTACATCTTCCTTGATGAGATTCAGAAAGTTCCCGACTTTGAAAAGGTCGTAGACAGTCTGTATGTCAAGCCGAATGTGGACATCTATATTACAGGCTCGAACGCATATCTGCTCTCCGGCGATCTGGCAACACTCCTGACCGGGCGCTATGTGGAAATTCGGATGCTGCCGCTCTCGTTTCAAGAGTTCCTTGCCATCACAGAGCTGGATGCCGAGCGCGGTCTTGCAGAATATCTGAGAAACGGTGCGCTGCCTTACGTCGCCAAGATGAGCAGAACGCCGGAAAAGGTGGAAACCTATTTAGAGGGCATCTACAACACGGTCATTGTCAAAGATATTGAGGACCGGCAGGCGCGCAAAGAAAGCGACCCAAGCAAGCGAAAGATCACGGATATTGCGCTGCTGAAAACAATCGCCAAATATCTTGCAAGCGTGGTGGGCAGTCCGGTTTCCATCCGCAGCATCACGGACTATCTGATCTCCAGCGGCAGAAAAATTTCTCCGAATACTGTCAATGACTATGTAGAGGCACTGACGGAATCGTTTATCTTCTATCCAGCAGAGCGGTTCGATATTGCTGGTAAACAGCTTTTGAAAGTCAACAAAAAGCTCTACATTGTCGATCTTGGACTGCGAAATCATATCTTGCCGCGCAGAAGTTATGACCTCGGTTTTTCTCTTGAAAATCTGGTCTACCTTGAACTGCTGCGCCGTGGCTATAAGGTGATGATTGGTAGGATTGGACATACGGAAGTGGATTTTGTCGCGGAAAAGCAGGGAGCCTATACCTATTATCAAGTGACCGCCGATATGACGGCGCAGGAAACCTTTGAGCGCGAGATGCGCCCGCTGGCACAGATCCGCGATAATTACGAAAAGATCATCTTGACCGCCGACCGCCTGACCGTTGGCAACTACAACGGTATCCGAGTAAAGAACCTCACGGATTGGCTGCTCGGCAAAGAAAATTAAATCTCAGCAAACTCCGGCTGTATCCGCAGTCGGAGTTATATCGTTCAAAAACCGTCAGTGCAAACTGGCGGTTTTTTCATATATACAAGACACCAACAACAAAACGGCCACTTCTGAAATTGAATTTGAAAGGAGTACCGGAGAATGGGAGTGTGGTCTGGACGTGTTCTTCCGTTCCTGGCAAGTTATATATGGAGTTTTTCAATTCCGCAGTCGATGTCCTTCAGACGCTCGTTACGGCGCTTGGCGGTGGTCTTGGCATTTGGGGCGTCATCAATCTTCTGGAAGGCTACGGCAATGATAATCCGGGCGCAAATGCTCATGTACGGTAGAGAAGCACAAAGCAAAACAAGGATAGCCAGCCCTGCCACTATTCCGAAGTCAGGGGAACGCAATAGAAAAATTCATAGCTGTATGCTATACTTA
>ERZ1027176.1228-NODE-1228-length-10294-cov-4.065143_pt1 | contig 10294 bp, 6 predicted proteins | sample MGYA00519248_ERZ1027176 | MGnify/ENA primary metagenome ERZ1027176 (study PRJEB26926, sample SAMN06164413) | human gut metagenome | biome: ENVO:00009003; feature: ENVO:2100002; material: ENVO:00002003 | host: Homo sapiens | place: USA | collected 2012 ...
ATCTACACGCGTAAGATCGTCGGCAGCGTCAGATGTGTATAAGAGACAGCGAAAAAATCCCGGAGGAACGGTTCGATGCGCTGTCTGCCGAGTATGAAAGCGAACAGACACAGCTTGAAAAAGCGGTTTTGGATGAACAGCGTCAGTTGGATGAAATTCAATCCGGCGAAGATAAGATTGAACGGTTTATGGCGCTTGTTGAGCGCTACCGCGACTGCACGGAATATTCCGATGAAGTGCTGCGTCAATTCGTGGAAAAAGTCATCGTCCATGAAACCGTGAAGGACGAGGACGGCGAGCGCTCCCGCGAGATTGAAGTGTATTTGAATTTCATCGGGAAGTTTGACGTTCCCGTGCAGTCCGTCGAGCTTTCGCCGAAAGAACAGAAACGTCAGGAGGCATTGAAAAAGCGAAGAATCCATGAAAGAAATAAACGCACGCAGAAGCGACAGGAGAGGATGAACGCACAGCTTAAAAACGAATCCCCAATTTGAAACAGAGAACTGAACAGACAGAAAAGGCGATGCCCCGTTTTTCATCGGGCTGCATCGTCTTTTGTGTTGAGCGGAAAGAAGCGCCTATGACCGAAAAACGTACTCCCATTTTTACCTTTACCCAGCGGATTGGCAACACCAATTTCACCGTCCGCGCATATTGCGATGACGATATCGCCGTGACTTACGAGGACAAACTGCTGGAGCTGATCCGCAGCGGCGTGTTGCAGGCGGATGCTTCCGAAAAGCCGGAAGAACCGCCTGCCGAACACGCGGCGTAACGCTTAAAACGCGAACTGATTTTCATACAGGGAGGAATGTTCAATGGCGTCTGAACGAATCGAAAAACTGCTTGCGATGCAGCAGAAAGCCGAAGCGCAGAAACGAAAAGCCGAGCAGCAGCTCAAGGCGGCGAAACACAAAATCTCTATTCAGAGAAACAAGGAAAGGACGCATCGTCTCTGCGAGCGAGGCGGACATTTGGAGCATTATCTGCCCAATCCCGAACTGCTGACGAATGAAGATGTGTTCCTGCTGATCGACTATTTCTTTTCGTCTCCTCGTGTGCGCGAGCTGGCAGAACAGATGATCGCCAGCCGACGCGGGGAGCTTCCGCAAAGCCCGAAGGAGCTGATCGACGCGGCTATGCAGCGTATGCCGAAACCATCCGTGTCAAGCGTGACATGGCATGATACAGACGAAGACGACGCGGAGAGCGACGGAAGCAGCCCCATCCCGTGAGGGCGCACTTATACGCATCTTCGATGCGCCGTGCGTTCTCCGAAGGCCCCTGCGGGGTGCTCGATGCCTTCGGCATTAACAGGGGCAAGCCCCTGCGCCGATTGCATCGGCTACCCCATGACGGCGCTTTGCGCTAAGAAACGGAGGTGAACCTATGCCCTGCCCGACGGGGAGCTTTAAGATCATCAGCCGCGGAAAAGGTCAATCCTGTATGGCTTCCTGCGCATATTATTCAGGCGAAAAGAAGTATTCCGAATACGAGTGCTGCTGGAAATATCCGCACAGCAGCTCATCGCGAGTGAAGCTGGTGGAAGTTATGCTGCCGCCCAACGCGCCGAGAGCGTATGCCGATCCGCAGACGCTTTGGAACGCGGTGGACGCAGCGGAAACAAGCGTCAACGCGCAGACGGCGCGCTCGATGCTCTTTGCCTTGCCGCGCGAACTGACTGACGAGCAGAACCTCGCCCTCGTCCGCGATTTCTGTCAAAAGGAATTTGTGGACAAGGGCATGATTTGCAATTTCTTCTATCACGACAAAGGCGACGGAAACCCGCACGTTCACATCATGCTGACGCTTCGCGCAATGGACGAAAACGGCAAGTGGTTGCCCAAATCGAAAAACGTCTATGCGCTCGACGAAAATGGAAACCGCATCCGCACGCCGAACGGAAGCTGGAAGCGCGTCAAGGTGAATACCGTCGATTGGAACGAGCGCAGGTACGGCGAAATCTGGCGGCAGGATTGGGCGACGGCACAAAACGCGGCGCTCGAAGCAGCGGGTCGAGCAGAGCGCGTCGATATGCGGTCGTTGGAGCGGCAGGGCGTTGAAGATCGCCTGCCGCAAAAGCATCTCGGCCCGACCGCTTCCGCGCTGGAACGCAAGGGCGTTTCCAGCGAACGCGGCGACGAAAATCGAAAGATCATCAGCGTGAATAAGATGCTGGCTTCGTTGCAGAAAACCGTTCGCGAGATCGGCGCTTGGCTGGATGAACTGCGCAAGGCGGTCAGCTGCCAGCAGATCATCGAAAGCCCGGATGATTACCCGCTGAGCGATGTGATTACCGCCTATCTGGATATGCGAAGGGACGGGCGCGAAACATGGAATCGCTATGCGCAGGAAAAAGGCGCTGTCCATGATTTGAAGGACGGCTTTAAGGCGGTTTCCTTCCTCTCGAATCACGAGCTTTACACGGTCGGTCAGCTCAGACGGTACATCGCCGAAACGAAACAGGTATTTTCCAAAATCAAGGCGGAATCCACGGCAAAGGAACGCAGAATCCGAGATATCGACGCACTGTTTGGCGCGATTCAAACCATCCGAGAATTGAAGCCGATTCAGCAGGAATACGAGAGCATCCACTGGAGCGGCAAACGCGAAAAGTTCAAGGTCGAACACGGCGACGAATTGAACCGTCTGCAAAAGGCGATCTGGCTGCGCGAAAAGCTCGTGAAGTCGCTGGGGCTTGCATCTCCTCTCGATAAGGAACAACGCGCGGCGCTGAAAACAGAGCGTATGCAGCTAGAAGCGGAACGCGAAGCCCTTCTTCCGAAACTCGAAGAAATCAATGCAGAATTGGCGGAGCTGAATCGCATCCGATATTGGACACGCAAGGTCATCCCTGACGCGCTGCCGCGCGTGTCGGATGGGAGGGTTTCGATTGAGGATGCGATGGAAACGGCGGGCAATCGGAAGGAGTTGGAACAGGTTGAAGATGAAGCGACGCAGACAGCCGCGCGGCAGCCGCAGGAACAGGAAAAACAGAAGGTGAAACAGCAGGAAGAAATTGTTCCTATGTAAAAAAATCCACTCCCAAAAAACAAGAGCTGAATATCGTCCATCACATGCTGGCGGTATTCAGCTTTTTTCCTTTTGCCAAACAAAAAAACGCATGTCATTTTAACGTGAAAGCAGGAAAAAAAGACGCAGGGATCTGCAAGATGCGCACGTTCGGGAATGATGAACTGAAAAGTGGCGAAAATGTGAAGAATGTGAATAAAAACGCAGGAAACGTATTTGATAAAATGGAAAGCTATGTTATACTGATGCTGAATAGATACATCCACAAAAGCACAAAAATACTTTTGGAGGCATGAAGAATGAAACGTTTTATTGCATCCATCCTTTCGGCAGCCATGTTGTTGAACGGCCTTGCGCCCGCTTATGCGGCGGCGGAACAGGACGGGAAGAAATCCGCAACTGTTAAACACTTCACATTTACGGCTGATGTGATTCCGGGAAAGCTGGAAGAACTGGAGCAATACGACGTTTCCATGATTGATCACGGAGACGTGCTGGAAAACGAGGAAGGCGTCGTCGTCTCCGAGATACAGGGAACGTACTATCGAAACCAGAAGCTCACTCAATCTTCGCTTTCGGGGACGAGCTTTGCGTTTGCGCCGATCATGCTGGATAACTATTTCCCACTGCCGGAAGAAACGCCTACGCCGGAGCCGACCGTTACGCCCGAACCGACCATTACGCCGGAAGTGTCGGTTACGCCTGAAGTATCGATCACACCTGAAGCGTCGGTTATGCCGGACGCGTCGGTTACGCCTGAAGCATCGGCCACGCCGAGCTTATCGCCCGAAGATACCGACACGCCGGAACCCAGCGAAAGCCAGGAAGGAGAAGAAACGCCGTCTCCGACCGAAGAACCGACAGAGCATCCCACGGATGAACCCACGGAACAGCCGACCGAAGAACCTACGGAAGAACCCGTGGAGCAACCCACCGAAAGGCCTACGGAAGAACCGGCTGAACAGCCGACAGAACAACCCACGGAAGAACCCACAACAGAACCCACGGAGAAGCCGGAAGAAAACCCCGCTGAGCAGCCGACAGAAGAACCTGCCGAGCAGCCGGAGGAAAAGCCGGAACAGGAAACGGAAAACAACGAGCCGGAACCCGAAGAATCGCCGGAGGAGATTTCGGAAGAATCGGCTGATGAACCCGAAGAACAGCCTGCCGGGGAAAATGCAGAAGAAAACGAGCCTGCACAAAGCGCGTCTGTTTGGCATTGGCTTTTTCATGCTGCTCATGCGGAAGAAAGCGCGCCGTCCAGCATCCGGGGCGAACGGCAGTCGTATTCCCGAAGCGCAGGCTGCGAGTGGATCACCTACCCCGGACTGTTTGACGCTGTGACGGACGTTGAGCTTTCCATGACCTCCACGGGCATTAAGGAAAACATCATCGTCAATCGGTATACGGGCAACCATGTCTACGCGTATCAGATGACGACGGAAGGATTGACCGCCGCTCAAAACGGGCGGGAATTCTGCTCTATAACGAGAACGGCGACATGATGGCAAAGGTCGAAGCGCCGCACATGACGGACGCAGAAGGCCGTTACAGCACGGATATCGCCGTTTCACTGGAGGGCGGCGGCGGAAGCTACCGCGTTACCTATCGTCCCAATGACGAATGGATGCAGAGCGCCGCCTACCCTGTAACCATCGACCCGACGGGCAATTATTTCAACGATCTCGCCACGGGAATCGGCGACGTGTTTGTTTCCAGCGATAACCCGTCTCATCATTACGACCATACGGTTAAAAAAGGCAATCCGCAATATAATCATGACCTTGAAGGAACGAATCTGTATGCAGGCAACGGCAACATTGCCTATATCATTCCTTCCCTGACGGGCTTTTCCGGGAGCGACAATAAAGTATCGGAGTTCCCGACGACCAGCGGTCTCATGATTCTGAACGCCACATGGAAGGTCTTTGTTCATGAGGGCGGCGGCACGTTTGAAGTGGCGCTTGTGACAAGCGACTGGAATACCAGCTCGGTAACGTATAATTCACGCCCAAGCCTCAGTTCGGATATCCGCCAGACGATTACCCTGCACACGGGCGAAAATAACGTGGATTTGACGAAGATTTTCTCCGCATGGTTTAATACGTCGGATCAGAAAAGAAATTACGGATTTGCGGTGACAAGCAACAGCTCGTGGGCGAGAATCTGTTCGTCGGATGTGCTGCCCAGAAAGGAGCGTATGTCGTTCTCCGCTTCCTATACGGACGATCTGCCCGCGCCTACGGTAAAGGCAACAGGCTACGGAAACGGCGTCAATTCGCAGAGCGGTTATATCGACGTATCGTGGAACAGCGTTCCGCTGGCCAGTGGGTATCGGCTGGGCATATCGAACGGCAGCACGTTCCAGTATATCGACGTGGGCAATACGACCTCGTATTCGACGCGCGGCAAAAAGATTTGGCCGACCGACGCTGAAATAGCCGCGGGCAACTATACCCTGCACTGGGACGGAACCGGGCAGGAGCTGCCCAATATTCCTCGCAAGGATAAAACAGACCTGAATTATTATTTCGTGGTCTTGCCTGCCAACGCTTACGGGCAGACAGGCTCGCAGCATGGTCAGGCGCAGGCTTCGCTGCCGGACACCACGCCGCCCAACCAGCCGTCTACGGTCAGCGTATCTCCGGCAGACTGGAGCAACGCGGAGGCTCGGACGGTCACGTGGGCAGGCTTGACGGATATGCCGCTGAACAGGGATACGCTGGGCGACAACGGGCATGTTCAGTTTATCCTTGATCCTGCAATCGGAACGGATGCGAACGCATGGGCGTGGCAGAATACGGCTTCCAACGCTGCAAACGGCTCACAGATCGTCTCGACGGCGGGCTTGGAGGATGGCGTTCATGCGGTCTATGTGCGCGGCGTAGACACCTACGGCAACTACGGCGCGCCCAAAGGCGCGGAACTCAAGGTGGACAGAACGCCGCCGACGCAGCCGGACGTGTCCGTACTGCCTGACGATTGGACAAAGGAAAATACCGCGTCGATCTCATGGACGAATATCGCCGATTTGAACGATTTGAATCGCGTGGAGCTTTCGTGGGACGGCGGTGCATACCAGACAACCGGGCTTTCCGATAAAACCTGTTCGGGATATGAAGCGGATATCTCGTCGTTTGCGGACGGGCTGCATACGCTGAGCATCCGGGGCGTGGATATCGCCGAAAACGTCGGAGAAGCCGGGACTGCGTCGATTCAGATCGACCGCAGCGCGCCGACGCTGACCCAATCTTCCGTTAAACCCGCAGCATGGACGGCGGCGGACAACGTTATGCTGACGTGGGAAGGCGCGGCGGACGCATACAGCGGTCTTGCCCGGATGGAGTATGCCGTTGACGGCGGCGCTTGGGAAGCGCTCGACGTGAACGAAAACGGAAGCCGGGAAATTGAAATCGGCGGGCTGGCGGACGGCGAACATCGAATTACGCTGCGTCTGACGGATGCGCTTGAAAACGCTGCGGCATGGGAACATACGATCTATCTGGATCACACTCCGCCTGTTGTCGAGCTGCTTACGCCGCAGAACGGCGCGGTTGTGACGGGCGTTCTGGATATTTGGGGCGTTGTCTCGGATATTTCGCTGACGGACTGGACGCTGACGGCCAAAGGCTCGTCCGGCAAAGAAGTGACCGTTCACGCCGATTCGACCGAAAGGCTGTCCGAACAGCTCGGCGTGTTGGACACGGGTGAATTTGCGGATGGAGAAACCATTGAAATCATCCTGACTGCGCATGACGCTGCCGCGCACGAGAGCACGGTTCAGGGCATATACGTCAAGGCCGATCACAGCGCAAAGCCTGTTTCGGCAGACGTAACGATTACCGCGCCGCAGCAGGGCGAGTGCCTGACCGTCTCCTATAAGCAGGGCGAATATACCGCCGATTACAGCGGCTCGGAGAGCAGCGGCGTTTTCGTGCTGGACGGACAGCCGGGCGGCGCAACGTCCCATTTGAAATTCCCGATATACCCGATTCTCTACCCGGAAAACAGCGTTCATGCCCTCTCCGTGCTTTCTCTTGACCGTCAGGGCGCGCTGCATTATTCGCAGGGCATGGCCGGATCGCTGATTCTGAGCGATATCTGGAAAGACGAAAATAAAGTTGAATCTGCCGACGGACTTGCATTGTCGGATATGGGCGCGGAAGTGATGGCGGATTCCGGCACACTGGTGTCCAAAAACTTTACAGCCGCGCAACCTGTGTTGGCTGTGCGACTGCATACCATTGAAAATCCGGCGGCGGGCGGCTCTATCTCCTATGAGGTATCGACCGACCACGGCGCAACGTGGACGGCGATTCGAGAAGGATACGATGTCAAATTTGACACGCCGCAGAATCAAGTGGCGGTTCGCACCCATTTGAAAGGGACGGGAACGGTTCTTCAAGGTCTGGACATTGTGGGTGTATACGAATCGAATCCCGTTCATTTCAGCGTCAGACTGCTTCGGCCTGTGACGGCGTTTAATCTGACGCATGAAGAAGAACAGACGGAAGCCATGCCGACCCTCTCGACGGACTGTGCGGCGCAGTTGACGGTTCAGCGCCTGTACATGGACGGACAATGGAACAGCAACAGCTTTACGGCGGATATGCTTCCCTTTGAGGACGGAACAACTCATCAGGCTGCGGCGCTGGGTCTGGATGCGGACGGCGCGCTTTACGGAAGCGGTGCGGCTGCGTCGATTCTCATGCGAACCGCGCTGAACGCGACAGACACATGGCAATCCACGGCGCTGGAGCTTGCAGACGAAACGTATGCCATTCGTTTGGAAACGCTCTGCATCGACGCGGCGGGAAAAACGGTAGAAAACGGCAAGTATGCGTATTCGTATGATGGAACGACGTGGACGGATTTCACGACGGGCGGCTATACCTTCCTGAGCAAAGGCACGAAAAAGCTGTATATCCGGGCAACCATGCCCTCCGGCGTGACGCTCAGAGCCATTCATCTGGAAGGCGTGACGGCCAAGACGCGGGCGCTGAAAACGACGTTGGTGAAAGCGCCTTATAACGTGCAGGCGACGGACTACGGCGACTACTACGAAAACGAAAAGCTCCGCCGCTACGAACTCACATGGACGGACGCGAACCGCGACGACGGCACATGCGGAAACGAGCTCTGGTTTGACATTTACCGCAACGGGCGGAAGGTTGCATCGACGCAGAAAAATCGGTATACCGACTACGATTATGAGGCAGATGCAGTCTATCATGTTCGGGCGCGCAGAGAATACGACGATCCGGGCGACGGGCTTTCTTCGATACTCACCCGAACGAGCGGATGGGTGAAGGCGGCCATGACGCGTCTGGCGGCGGAGGAACGCATTGAAGGCGTACAGCACAACGTTGAAAACTTCACGCAGTCGGAATACCTCAACGACCTGTACGGCGGCAACTATACCTTCTCCGACACGCCCAATCCGCCGAGCCTGAGCTTCGCGCTGGATCAAAGCCTGCTGGGGCCGCATCGCTTCTGCTCGCTCGGCTTTGAACCGATTAACTTCAATACGGGCAATTTCTATTTGCAGACGCGGGATTACGCGCTGGCAGATTTGGGAACGTCCGGCTTTGATGTGGTCAGAACGTATAACGCGCAGAGCAACGAAACGGACGGGCCGTTCGGCGCAAAGTGGACGACGGAATACAGCCAGCACCTCCGCCTGTTCAATGACGGCAGCGTCGGCTACCGCAGAGCGGACGGCAGCGAAGTGATCTTCTATGCGCAGGCGGACGGGGCGTTTGAAAGCAACTCGACGGAGTATGAATTCCTCTCCTATGACGCGGCGCACACCGAATATCGAATCAGCCTGACGGACGGGACGGTTTATGCGTTTGCGTCCGGCGGTCTGCTCAAACGCATTGAAAAGGACAGCGGACAGCATATTACGGAAATCGTCCGGGACGAGGACGGCCTGATGACGAAGATCATCTCGCCCAGTCAGGAAGAACTGCTGGTCGAAATGGATCAGGCCGGACATATCGTCTGCATCACCACGCCGGGCGGCGCGACGCTGCGCTATACCTACTCCGGGAAGAAGCTCAGCTCCTTTACGGATGTCGAAGGCAAGACGACGAAGTATGCCTACGACAAAAAAGGCCGCATGACCGAATGGTACGACGGCAACGGCCAGCGCCAGGTGCTGAACAAATACGACGAGCAGGATCGCGTTGTCGAGCAGCAGGATGGCAACCGTGGCCGCTATCGGATGCAGTACGGCGACGGTCAGACGATAACAACGGATGCCGAAGGAAATGTCGTTACCTATTTCTTTGATGAGCAAAAGCGCACTACTCGAATTGTGGATGCGTTGGGCGGTGAAACCAGCTTTACCTACGGCGAGCAGGGCGAAATTGTCAGCAAGACGGACGCGCTGGGGCATGTGACCGCCTACGCCTATAACGATGCGGGCGATATCGTCACAACCGTGCTGGAAAACGGAGGCACGATTCACAGGGAATACAACGATCATCACCAGATTACAAAGCTGACCGATTTGAACGGCTCGGTGACGTTGTATGAATACGATGCGGATGGTAATCTGGTTCGGGAAACCGCGCCGAATGGCGGCGTGACAACCTACGCATACGACCACAAAGGCCGTCTGACCCAAAAGACGGACGCGCTGGGCAATCGGACGAGCTATGCGTATGTCAACGGCCTGCTGGCCAAAACCGTGGATGCGCTGGGCAACGAAACGGCATACAGCTATGATGCGAACGGCAATCTGGCGAGCATGACGGGCGCGCTGGGCAACGTGACGCAGTATGAATACGACGCAAACGGCAATCTGCTGAACGTCGTCTTTGCGGACGGAACAAGCGTCAGCTATACCTATGATGCGCTTGGCAGGCAGATCAGCGCGACCGACCCGCTGGGCAATGTAAAGCGTTACAAGTACGACGCGCTGGGCAATGTGTTGGAAACGACGCTGCCGGATAAGACGACTCAGACGGCGACCTACACGCACAACAGCCAACTGGCGACAGTCAAGGACGCGCTGCTGAATCAGACGAAGTACACCTATGACGGCAATGGAAACCGCCTGACGGAAACGGATGCGCTCGGTCATACGACGACCAGCGAGTACGACGCGGCGGGCAATCTGATTTCCGAAACCAATGCGGCGGGCGGCGTGACGACCTATCGCTACGACGCGCAGGGCTTCCCGATCTCCGTGACGGATGCGGCGGGCGCAACGCAGACCTATCGCTACGACGTAATGGGCAACATGGTCGAGCGG
>ERZ1027176.1230-NODE-1230-length-10288-cov-12.105639_pt1 | contig 10288 bp, 10 predicted proteins | sample MGYA00519248_ERZ1027176 | MGnify/ENA primary metagenome ERZ1027176 (study PRJEB26926, sample SAMN06164413) | human gut metagenome | biome: ENVO:00009003; feature: ENVO:2100002; material: ENVO:00002003 | host: Homo sapiens | place: USA | collected 2012 ...
GATGCTCAGGAGTCTCGTGGGCTCGGAGATGTGTATAAGAGACAGGTATAAATATAGTGTAATTGAATATTTTTTATAGGAGGAAATTATGGATCAAAATTTAATGCTTACTCTCGAACCGATGCAAATTGAAAGCTACAAAATCGAGGAGCGTACAAAAGCAATCGTTGTCAACGATGCCGTTTCTTATGATAATACTGTTTTATTCTTAAAAGAAATTTCCCAAAAGAAAAAAGATTTTAAGGCTCAACGTGATAAATATGTTAAGCCAATGAAAGACAGCATCAAGGCCATTGATGAGAAATTACAAGAGCCAATCAAACTCTTGGATAAGATGGAAACGATCGTCCGTGAAACGCTTAACAATTATCTTGCAGAGGTTAATCGCAGAGAGCAAGAACGTCTTGCCTTAGAAAAGAAAAAAGCTGAGGAAGAAGCTTTGCGTAAGATGGAAGAACTTGAACAAGCCAAAGCACAATCCGGCGAATACGATGAAGTTACTCAAAAGGCAATCGCTCGTACTGTTGATCACGAACAAAATAAACTTGTTGAAGCAACCACCAAACAAGAGAAGATTAATCTCTCCACAAGTGGAGCATCCGTTTCTATGGTTTGGGATTTTGAAATCATTGACAAGGCTCAAATTCCGCTTGAGTTCTTAAAGGTTGATGAAACAGCCATCCGTAACGCTATTCGTTCAGGACAGAGAGAAATCAACGGCGTTAAAATCTTCCAAAAACCTCAACTTTCTTTACGTTAGGAGTTGCCATGAACAAAATCTATCAATACAAAAATTTGATCTTTGTTGAAGCTGAAACAACTTCAGGATATGCACGCCCAATAGATGCCGACACAATGACTTTCAGAAAGGCCGGTAGTGCATCATCATATCTTAAATATAAATCAGATTGGAAGTTAATTGGCTATCTTTATAAAACCCATATTATTGCCGGAAACAAACTCAAAAAAATTGGTGGCGATAAAAAGCCATCAAACAATAAAACTGTAAACAGAAGTTTCTCAATCCCTATTCATCTGTCTGAAAAACTTGATGAGATGTGCAAGAAAGAGAACCGGGGATTTTCCAATCTTGTTACAATGCTAATTCTAAGAGGTATTGGTGATGAATAAAGGTGAAAAAATTCAAGGGCTTCTTGATAACAAACCTCTTTCAAGAGAAGAATATTATCAGGCGGTTGAAGAGTTTCACAAAGCTATTGATACACAAGCATCTATTCTTCAGCGTAGAGGTTTATGGATTCAAAGATTAATCGCTATTATCGGCGTTCTTGTTTCCTTCAACATTGTATATTTTTTATTTATTGACAAGTAAAAATAAGAGGCCTATACTAAGATTGTTCTTGTGATGGCCTCCTATCCATTTCTTGAACAAAACCCTCAAAATTTATTTTGAGGGTTTTCCTTTGTTTTATATAACAATCTAACAGATCTCCGTTTGTTTCAATAACTCCACAATCAGGAGCTATCGGCTTAACGTATTCAATCCTTGTACAGCTCATTAAGTACAGCAGGAGGAATAGGCTGATTATACCAATTAATAGCCTCTTTATCATCTGATATTTTTTTTCTGAGATTTCTAATTGTGTTGTTGGCTTCCACTGCATCTTTCTTGTACTCCTTAATGCTAGATATAAGGTTGTTATTTTTAGCCTCAAGACGTGCATTTTCTTTTTTTAATATATCTACCCTATTATTCAAATAAACGCATATACTGCATAAAATAGTAAAGGCTATTACCACATATTTCACAATCCCCACCCCATACTAACAGTTAATCCAAAAACAAAGCCGTGTAAAATTTCCGCCAGATTTTTGTAATGATCCAACCACACTCCGGCCACGTTCTTAATGTTAGGATATTTTTCATATATCTTTTTGCTTCCCCAATAAATCGGTGCGGCAGACAAACCGGGGATTAAATACCACCAACTAAACAAACACATCGGGATCATGCACAACGTATATCTTGCCGTACAATACCACCAATCATAATCTCCAACATATTTTTCTTTACCAAACTTGTCGTATATTAAGTCAAGCGGAATCCTAAACCACCTATTGTATTTTTCAGCCGGTTGCGGTATATCTCCACAATCCAAAATTTCCCCAATGGATCTGCTCCAAAATTGAAACGTCAGCCATAAACTTACGATTAAGGCCATAACCCAACATTGCCAAGATTGAATATTCGTAACGTAAATTGTCATTAAAACGGCAATACATAAAATAGATTGTACTGCACGATTTCCCAATAAACCTTTAACAGTACCCTCACCGTAAATTCTCCGCCACAAAGCAAAAAATAATCCGTAAATCATTAGTCTATATCCTTAAAAAATAGATGGTGTCCGTGGACGTAACATGGCACTTTACCATCAGACCAGTTAGGTTTACATACTTTCGGATTGTAATAGTGTGTTGCTCCACCGGTTATATCATGATAAACACCAGATGTTACTTGTTTGATAATCTCAAGCTCTCTTTTTAATTCAATATAAGTCAATCGTAACAATTTAGGCCGATTAGGATCATCAATATTCCAACAAGAATATTGCCACGGTTTCTTACAGGTTTCTTCAATAGTATCTCCGGCAAACCATTTTCCCGAATTGAAGCGATTGATAACTGTACAACATACCGCCGTCATACCCTCATCATCTTCTCCACGAGCTTCACCCCATAAGGTTTGAGCCAAAGCTAAAATATCTTCTTCTCTCATCATGCCCCCAACAACAACAAACACGCATTAAAAAAAACCGAAAAACCCCTTGCCACTTGTTCAGAGTGTTCGGGGTATATAATACAGGCAACAGAATAAACAACTGATGATAAAATTAGCATATATATAATCGTCATAAAAACTAACTTTTTATTGCTTATTTTTTTCATATTCTAACTCTTTTTCTTTGTGTGGGTATTCATGAATCACACGGGTTACTTTTTCATCGTGTGCCATGCCTTGCTTAATAATTTGTAATTTTATCATGTCAAAATCGTTATTTAATTTATTAAGTGAGGTGTCTATTCTTGCCATATATGTTGCGTTGCTTAATTCTAACGCTTCAACTCTACGCTCCAATCTGTCCACTCGTGGCGGTATTTCCTCAATAACATCTCTAACACTTCCCAAAAATAACGTAACACTTATAATTGCCACCGCAACAGCGACAGCGGTTTTTACAATTATTTCTATCATTCCGCTGTTTTTATTTATCTTTTCTAATAACATTTTTTCGCTCATATCCTCACCAAAAAAGAAATACCCCTTAACTATATTAAACATAGATAAAGGGGCATTGTCAATTTCTATTTACGTTTTTTACCTTTACAAGCCATTATACTGCTCCTTCTGTTCTAATTGTTACTGTTGCCAACGGATGAGCTACAGAATCTGTTTCAAGCCAAGCACCACCTTTTGTAGTAGACTGAAATGCCCAACCAATCAAATCACCATTCTGTACCTTAGCTTTCATCGTTGGTACTTTCAAAGCATTATCAACAGTGTTTTCAGACATTGTAACACTGACACGAGAGCCTTGTATCTCCTTACCTTCTTTTGTTAGGAAGAAGTATACAACTTCACCAAGTGTCTTAACGTGCAGATTGACAACAGCGTCTACCTCAATGTTAGCATCATCGTAGAAAGTCCAATCATTCTCAACACCTGTATCAACACCTTCTTTCACTTTCCAAGGAGTAAGGTCAGCAGGAATATCACCAGACTTTAACTTACCCATAGGAAGTTTGTTAGGTGTATCTGTACCACTGAAACGATATGCACGCATACCATCAAGAGGTGTCCACGTTGTTACTTCATCTTCTTTCCATTCCATCTGCTTTTCTTTATCAGACATAAAACCTTTTAATATCCAAGCATTACGAGGATTTTCTGAGGATACAGTAAAGCTGTGAATAGTAATAGATACAGGATTTTGTGCTCCTGTTGGTGAAATAATAAAAGCAATATTCATAGCATCTTTAGGCACTGTAAAGATTTTAGTAACAGCCTGTCTTGTATTATTTTCTGCAATAAATTGATTATCAACAGCTTCCCAACCAGCCTCAAACACATCAGCATCATTAACATTATCCGTAATGATTTTGTCTGTGTATTGGTCTGGTGTTCCTGTCCACTTAACCATTTGCACATTAACAGCACAATCAGGGTTAGTAAGAACAATATCAACAGAAACAGTATCACCTCTCAATATTTTTGTAAGGTCTGCATCAAGAATTTTGCCCCAGTTAAAGAAGCATAACTCGTTCTCAAAACTAGAGAAAATGATAGAGTTGTTAGCAACTTCTATGTTCATCTTGTATTTGTTATAGAAGTGAGAACCGTCTGCATCTGTTTCGCCTTGTCCTGCTTCACCTGTTGTTTTAGACATATTGTGTTGAGATAAGTAGCGAATTGTATACAACTCTCCAACCCAACGTTTTGCCATCAAGACTTTCTCATTGTTATCAATCTCATATTTTAACAAGGCATCATTCACATAGTTGTTAGTGAGTGCCAAGAACAATACACAACTGTTTCCGTCTGTATGGTCATTAAGCATAACCTTTTCATTAGCAGGGAAATTTGTTGCCATTCTTACTTGATAACTCTTCAACCCTTTTGCTTTAATAATGCCTGCTGTTCTTATAACACCTAACTTATCTCCCTCTTTGTATGTTTTATATATAGAGATAGGAGCACCGTTTTCATCTTGAGCAGGCAAGCCTGTTGTTTTATCCAGTAAATAAAGCTGAACAAAACCATCAGCAGGAGCTCTACCTCTTAAAGATGCTTTAAGTACACATAAGTAAGGCAAACCACCTGTAACATTAGCGTCTTCATTGAGATAATCTTGTAAGCCAATTGACTTATTTGCTCTGTCAATAGCTAGCATATTCGTATGAACGGCTGATATTGTGTTATCAAACCACAACACTCCTTTATGTATAGGGGAATTATCTCTTGCCACAACCTCAGTAGGTATATTCAAACTAGCATAGTAAGCAGCAGCTGTATTATCTTTATCAACAGCTTCTATTTTTACCTCATCTTCACTTACTTTTTGTAGTGTTAGGTTCATGCCTATTGTAACATTTTTAACATTATCATAAGAGTTATTAAACAAATCTTTGAATGTTGGTAAAGATGTTTCAAGCTCTAATGGTGCAGTGTATGTATCCCAACCACTTAATGAAGCAGTCTTATCTGCAATAATTTCAAAAGATTTCTTAGGCGGAATAATATAAGTATTATTAACCCCATCAAGAAAATCCTCTTTAAATGGAATAACACTGACATTATTGTCAGAAATGTTATCAATTTTAACAATCTGTACACCTGTTATCTCAGGTAAAACAACATTACCTGCTTGCATCATTCTAACCAATGTAATCGTTTCGTTACCTACTGTTACATCAGATGAATTGCTTTCTTTATAAGCATAAGTTATTTTATCAACAGGCATATTATGCTGCTTAAATAACTCATACTCACGTTGTACTTTATGTTTGAAATCATCAAGCGTCATAGCCGTTTGTGTAGACTTCTTGTTATCAAAACCAATCTGTGCTTTTGCATCAATATAGTCTTGCAAACTTCCGACACCTTGATTATAGCTTTGAAACAATGGGTCTGATACAGAACGATACAAAGAATAACGAGTTGCTGAGATTTCATCATCAGTAGGAGTAGGTTTTACAGGAGCAAATCCTTTAAGGTAAAATTTCCCATCATAACCTACGTCTAATTCGTTTTCAGACCAACCAAGTTCTTTTGCATCTTCTTGATTGATTACTTCATATTCTTTAGTTTGTGAATCTTTTTCTTGTGAATATAATAACATTATTATGCTCCTTTATTTGGATAAAATGTAAAAGTTTGTCTAAAGACGTCACTTTCTACACCTGAAAAAGTAAATACATCTCCTTTAGACATTGGTAAAATAAAGTCTTGATAAGCACCACCGTAGCCTAAACCTCTGTGTCCGGATAACAGCATTTTACCGTTTATATATCCGATAAAACCTGCATTATACAAACCTTCGTGATAGCCTGTAATCCAGCCATCCATCTTTGCTGTATATCCTGATTGAATATTGCCTTTATCTAACGGTCTAGAATAGTCAGGCATAGTAGCTTTTCTAACCCACTCAACAGTAGCAGCAATATCTCCTTTTGCAGAAATAGGAGGCTGCGTTACTTTTGTTACAGCATCTCCTGTTGATAAAATAGTAGGTGCTACATAAGCTATTTTTTCAGTATCACCAAATAAAATATTTCGTGTATACAGACCACTATAAGAACTTTTATCTTTACCTCTCGCAGTGCGTATCCAAGAACACACTCCATCTTTTTGGTCTGGATGTTTTTTTGTTTTGTATAACAAAATTAATCTACTTATATCCTCTTTAGGAGCAACTTCTTGGTCATCATCTACTAAAAATGTAATAGGAGTTGGATGAGTTGTATCCCAAATTGTAATATCCTTAAATGTTTTAATACCAGAAATCTCTTCATTACCAGTTTTATGTACAACATCTGGTTTGTTCTTAATAAAATCAACTTGTGTATTATCTGTCTGATTCCAGTCAGCTTGCTTCTGTCCTTTACTAGCTTGGTCTGCCCACCATTTAGCACTTCCTTCTGGTCTGCTACTTTTATCACCTATCGCCCAACTTTCAGCAAGGTCTGCACTATTAGCAGCGTTTGTTTCAGATTGTTTTGCAGCCGCAGCACTTGCATCAACTTGTGCTTGTTTTTCAGCAGCGTTTTGGTTAAATGCATCTGTCTTAGCCGTTGCGTTGCTGTTATAGTCATTTATCTTTTGTTGAGCATTGGTATCAAACGCACTTTGTTTTTCAGCAGCATGAGTATCAAATCCGTTTACTGTATCGGCTGCAAACTTTGCACTTGCGGCAGCAGCATCTCTCGACTGAGCAGCCTCCAAAGCACTGTTTGCTGAAAGTCCGGCCTGAGCTTCTGAATATTTTGCCCATTTTTCAGCTCTATCAGCTTCTTCTTTGGCTACAATAGCACTTTCAGTCGTTTCGTATATTTGGCCGTCATCAACTACAACAATATCATTCATTGAAAACTCCCTTGTCTATGGTTAATATGTCATTGTAAAGCTCACGATCTAAACCATCAGCGGTAAAAATTTTAATGGCAAAATAATAATCACCCTCTTTGAGCTGACGTGTTTCATCTGCTGAATAAGTGGGGATTATATAATTTACACTCACATTCTGAAAAGTACGAATAGGGAGGATAGAATTTTCATCTGCATCATCCTTATTCTTTTTGATCAAAACTTTTACAGTCCTATGCCTTAAATTCATAGGAGTTGAACGATCAGGCTCAAAAAAACTAAATTTTCTTCCCCAACCGCTTCCAATTATCATTTTCAGCATTATTCATCCTCCGTATATTTCTTTAACATTCCGGCATATCTCTTGACCGGTGTCGCCGTTGTTCCTTCGATCAAAGGAGCTATAATATCAATCCAATCATAAACATCTTTATTATCTTTGTAAAGTTTGAAGATTGATCTTTCAATATCATCTAACCCCGGCATACTCAACAAACTACCTGCATATTCTCCTGAAGCTCTTCTATATGCAAAGTGTCCAATATCGGACAAGAATGGTATTGCATCTAAGTTTCCTACCATTAACTGCTCTAACAAGCCATCTGTCAACTCGTCATCGTCATCGCCAAGACCAAACGCCATCTTTACTGCATTTTTAGCAATGATATAGAGTGATCCTTGAATAACGGCATAGTTCAAAATTATTTTTGCACATTGTTTCGCATCAATCTCTCCACGCTGAAATTGGATAATACTGTCCACAATTTTTCTGAAATATTGATGTTGAGTATTCTTAAAGGCCAACAATACACGGCTGAAGCCAGTTGACTTTTGGAAGCTACTCAAAGATGCCGCATTGCTTGATTGCTGACTTCTCAAAGTATCAAACTCAAACTTTTTAATAGCATCCTCTAAGCTCATACCTTTATTGAGATTTGACTGTATTTGTGCATAACCTCCAAACATTAACGATCCTAAGTCGCCCAATCTCACAAAAGAAGTCAAAGCATTGGTTACGTTATATTTTGTTTTGTCGGAAATTATTTTGAATTTGCGTTTATTGGCTTGTTCTGCTTCACGCTGAACCCTGCTAAGAGCTTCAGAATATCCGCCTTTGTAACGAGTTTCTAAAAAGTTTCCGGCATTTTTCTTCATAAAGCTGATAACTTCTTTCGGATGTGCCAATCCATAAGCAAAGTTTTTATAAAATTCTGCCGTGTTTACTTCTTCAGAATAGTTTGTAATTGATGTTAATTGTCCGGCAAATACAGTCGGAGCAACTGCAATCTTGGCCACAACAAAGTTATTCAGCATACTACCGAATACGCTCTCAACGTAGTTCAGACTTTCGCTCTTGGCATTTAATGAAATTGATTTGATTTGTTCCATCAATTCATTATAAACGTTTTTACCGAATTTATTTTCAATTCTATTTCGTACACGGCTTGACTTGAATGTATCGCTAAGCTCTTTATACTTGCGAGCAACCTTAACCATATAAATACTTTCGTTGACGTGTTTGAGGTATTTTTCCCAAGCGTTTTTCGGGAGTGGGGTTACTCTACCCTTGACACGTTCCTTATAGAATGACGGCGTTTCTTGTTGCATATAGAAATCACCCAACAAATCAGTTTCTTTAATATGATCGGAAGTTGCCGGCCAATAATTTTCTACTTTCTTTAAGTCCATTCCGTAGGTTTCTACATATATTTTATTGGTTTCAGGATATAAAGAGTTAATATCCTCCATCAATATATCAGCGAATAAACGCTCTTGTTGGCTCAACATATTGACAACTCTCATGACCTGCTCCTCACCATAAGCGGCCAAATAGTTTTCACGGGTTTTGTTGTTCTTGATGGCGTTGTAAATATCCACAATATCTAGTTTGCTTACAGGATATTTGTTTCCGTTCTCAGCATATATTGTATCAACAATTTCGCCCATGTCTGAAAACTTATTCAAAAGATCTCCACGGCTTTTATATCCAAATATGGCCATTACTTTTTTTGTCAAGCTGTCTGTATGTTTATAATAAGCCACATCGGCATTGTTCAGAACTGTTTCCATTTCAAAACGTTCGGCCATTTTTTTTGAAGAAATTGAATTTATCAAACTGTACAGGTTAGCAAAACCTCTTCTATAAAGGTTTGTAAAGCGTGTCTTTAGCTTGTCCTTATCAGCATTGTTTGCCTCAATGGCCGTTATTACTTCTTGCTTTAATTCTTCCTTATTTATTCTGGCTTCCATGTCAGCTTGATCTTTTAACATCGTGCCAAGTCTTTTGGCCTCTAAAATGTCATTAAGAACTTGCTCCATAAGCTGAGTGCTGCTACTCATGCCGTTGGCTTTGTAATTCAAAAATCTAACCTTGATAAGATCCATATTGTCAAGCTCAGCATCCAAATAGCTTTTAAGTTCTTCTGAAGCTTGATCTTGAGTGAACTTGTTATATTCTCTCAGTGTCTGAAACAGTTTGTTTGTTTCATAATCGTAACGCTGTTCTGTTGCTCGTACCGGCTTACTCTTTTTAATCTCTTTTTTGATCTGAGTTGCCAAAATTTTTTTCTGCTCTTGCTCGTAATAACCGGCAGCACGGCGTTGAACCTCATTGACAGCCTTTTCATAGGTTTCTTCGCTGTTCGTTTTCTTGACCTCATTGATAAGGCGGAATTTATGCTCGTTGCTTATCGGTTGCTCTTTGATATAATTGATTATATCGGTTTGTTTCTGAGCTATATCTTTACGCAAAGAACGCAAGCTATTATTCATTACTTTTCTGTAATCCTTATCAATTCTGTTCAATCTGGCTTTGATGTATTTCAAAGTGTCGTTTTGAACCGCAGATATTGACTTATCACGCAATGTATTGATAGCTTGTTGTACCTCTTTATAGTCGATTTTCTCCAATAAACGTGATGCTTCCTGAGCGGCCTCAATTAAGCTTTCTCTTTGTTGTACTGTACCCAAATCGCTTTCTCTAAATATTTCAGAAGCGTTTTCTAAAAGATTAATTGCCCTGTCAGTTATTTCTGCCGTCTGTTCATAGCTGATAGATTCGGCCGCCGACAAAAATCCTTCGCTTTTTAAGAACTCAATTAAGCTATCCTCACGATCAAAAGCACCATCCTCTTTGAAAAATCCTGAGCGGTTTCCTTTCAAGCTATCATACAGGCCAAGAGA
>ERZ1027176.1242-NODE-1242-length-10238-cov-4.547481_pt1 | contig 10238 bp, 9 predicted proteins | sample MGYA00519248_ERZ1027176 | MGnify/ENA primary metagenome ERZ1027176 (study PRJEB26926, sample SAMN06164413) | human gut metagenome | biome: ENVO:00009003; feature: ENVO:2100002; material: ENVO:00002003 | host: Homo sapiens | place: USA | collected 2012 ...
AGGTTGGCCTGCGCTTCGCTATCCGTGAAGGCGGCCGTACCGTTGGTTCCGGTGTTGTCATCGCCATCAACGAGTAATTTCCGGTTTTCTGAATTCCTCTCCGGCTTCGGCCGGGGAGGAATTTTTTTGTTTTTCGATAAAATTGTTTCATAACCGAAACTTTAATTACTTTCCTAATGCGTTTTTAATAATTGCGGCCTATATTTCGTGGTAGAAAAAGGCTCCGGGCTCCGCACCGATGGGATGCGGGCGCCTGTGTCCGACATTTTGCCGGCACCTTTCCATGTATGTTAGCTTGGAACTTAAAGGAGGCAAAATCCTATGAAAAAAATGCGCAAGACGTTGAGTCTGATACTGGCCCTCGTGCTGGCATTCAGCCTCGCTGCAGTCCCGGCTTTCGCGGCAGACACGGAAGCGGAGAGCAGCACATCCGACACGGCCTATGGCCAGCTGCACAACGGTCTGCTCAGCGAGATCCTGAGCCAGATCGGCATCGCCAACGACGATAACTTTATCCACGGCATCGTCGGCGTGAACATCAAAGATCTGGTCGACCATATCGGCAGCGACAGCAATTTCACCCACGGCATCGTGCGCGTGACGGTCGGCGATCTGTTCAAGAACATCGCCAGCAACAGTAATTACACGCACGGCATCGTGACCGTGGTCGATAACCGCATCAATATCAACTTCGGTCTTGCTTTCCAAAATGCGCAGCAGCAGGACGCGAGCGGTGAGACCGCCCGCACGTTCCTGACCGATTTGCTCACGGATGCCGGCATGACCCAGATCCAGAGCAACGGCATCGTCAACGCCATCGCGGCCGGCACGCTCAGCGACGATCAGGCATCCGCCATGGTCGATCAGCTTGCTGCGACCGGGAAAATCAGCCTGACGGACATCACGACTCTGCTTGGCAGCCTGACGGACAGCGGCCTGCTCGACGTCAGCACGGCGGCGCAGCTGTTTCGCGACGCGGCCGTGGCCGTTGCGGCGGCGCTCGGCATCCAGCCTCTGCAGGGCAAGGGCAATGTATCCGCGCTCTCGCACATTCTCGACAGCATCCACATTGTCGACGGGGATAACTTCATTCACGGCATCGTGAGCGTGAACATCAACGACCTCGTTGATCACATCGTCAGCAACAGCAACTTTATCCACGGCATCGTCGGCGTCAAGACCGGCGACCTGTTTGATAACATCGCCAGCGGCTGCAACTATACGCATGGCATCGTGACGGTCAGCGGCAACGTCATCAACATCAACTTCGGCGCAGCCATTACGGACGCCAAGGCGGATAACCTGGATGGTGAGAATGCGCGCACGATCCTGACGAACATCTGCAAGGCCGCCGGTATCCCGGATGACCAGACGAACGTGATCGTCTCCGGTATCGCGCAGCAGAGCCTGTCCACGGACGATGCGCAGACCTTTACTACGCAGCTTGCCAAGACCGGCGCGCTGGATCTGACCGGTATGGCATCCGTGATCTGTGCGCTTGACAGCGACCAGACCATCCGTGACGGTACTGCGGTGGAGCTCATGAAATCCGCTGCCGCCACGCTGGCAGTCGATCAGGATGCGGCCGACACGGTGATGACTTCCCTTACGGATAACGATACGGTGCTCTCGCACATTCTTGACCAGCTCCGTATCGTCAACGGGGATAACTTTATTCACGGTATTGTTGGCGTGGACGTGGGCGACCTTGTCGATCACATCGCCAGCGACAGCAACTTTATCCACGGTATCGTGAACGTGGATGTGGGCGATCTGTTCAAGGATATCGCCAGCAACAACAACTATATGCACGGCATCATCACCATCACCGGCAACACGGTGAACATCAACTTCGGCCAGGTCATCGGTGACATTGCCGCCGGCGGCTCGAACAGCGAGGCAGCCCAGCAGGCGTTTGCCGAGATCCTGAAGGCTTTCGGTGTGACGCAGACGGGCATCAACGCCATCCTGACGGGGATTGCGGGCAGCATTCTGACCAATGATCAGATCGCGCAGCTTCTGTCCCAGCTCATCTCCTCGACGAACATGAACCTGAAGAACGTCGTGACGATCATCTGCGCGCTCTATAACAGCCGCACCATCACGCTCCAGCAGGCCATGACGCTGCTGGAAAAGTACATCTCCCAGATAGCGAACAATCAGGGCGGCTCCGGTAACCAGGGCGGTTCCGGTAGCCAGGGCGGTTCCGGCACGGAGCCCGAACCGACGCAGTCCACGGGTCTGCTGGATACCGCCAGCCACAACGCGTATGTTTCCGGCTGCACTACAACTACCTTCGCGCCGACCGGCACACTCACGCGCGCCGAGGCGGCTCAGATGCTCTACGAGCTCATGACCGAGCAGGCGCACAAGCAGTATGACTGCAGCGGCAACGGCTTCAGTGATGTTCCGGCCGGCCAGTGGTACACGGTCGCGGTCAGCACGCTGGCCAATGTTGGCGCCATCAATGGCTGCGGCGACGGCACGTTCCATCCGAATCAGGCCATCAGCCGCGCGCAGTTCGTGACCATTCTCGCCGGAATCTACGGTGTGAATACGTCGAGCGGCGTACCTTTTTCCGATGTTGGCCGCGGCTGGTTTTATGATGCGGTCGCCACGGCCTATGCCAACGGCTGGGTCAGCGGCTTCACGGACGGTACGTTCCGCCCGAACCAGACCATCACACGCGCCGAGGCGGTGTCCATTCTTAACCGCGTGCTCGGCCGCAGCTGTGACCTGACGTTTGTGCAGGCGAACGCGCAGACGGCGCTGCACTTTACGGATGTTCCCGCGAACGCGTGGTACTATGCCGACGTCATCGAGGCTTCGGTCGGCCACACCTATACGGAGCTGGCCGGCATCGAGCGCTGGACGGCGCTCGCCTGAGGCAAACAATGCAAAAAAATCCCGGCACGCTATGTGCCGGGATTTTTTGCCCGTTTACCGCAGACCGTGCATGAAACCGTCCATGGCCGTCGCGTGAATGTCGCCGCCGATGACGCGGTTGCGGTAGATAAACAGCTGCGCGAGCACGGTGTCCGTCGAGCCCTCGTAGTTCATCACGCGATAAGTATAGGTCGTGCACGTCTCGCCGGCGTAAGTGGACAGGTCGAAGCCCTGCTGCTTTTGCAGGGTGTTGTAATCGCTGAAGACACCGTTGAACACGCGCGGGATCACGATCTCCTGCATGGTTTCGGTCGCGGGGTCTGCCTCCCAGCCCAGCGCCTGCAGATAGGCGATGCGCCCGTCGGTCGTTGTGACGTTATAATGCGCCGAGAGTACGCCGTCATTGCTGCGCCAGATGACGGCCAGCGCCAGCAACACGGCCAGACCGATGAGCGCAAACACGACGGTTCGTCTTGTCCAGTGAAGGGATTTGATCTTCATAACCACACCTCGGAACAAGCCTATTCAAATTTGCCGCCGGATATGTTATAATGAATCCAAATGTCCACAAAGGAGGGGGCGCACGTGATCCGTCTGGACAAATATCTCGCCGATACCGGCGCCGCTTCCCGGCGTGAGGCCAAGGCGTATATCCGTCGCGGCGAGGTAACGGTCGATGGAGTGCCCGCACGCGCGCCTGAGCAGAAGGTCGCGGAAACGGCGGTTGTCTGTCTGCGCGGACAGCCCTTGTGTTATCAGGCGTATCATTACTATATGCTTCATAAGCCCGCCGGCATTCTCACCGCGACGGCCGACCGCAGTCAGCCGACGGTGCTGGATTTGTTCCCGCCAGAGCTGCGGCGCTTCGGGCTCGTGCCCGCCGGGCGGCTCGATAAGGACACGACCGGCCTGCTGCTCATCACGGACGATGGCGACTATGTCCACCGCGTCATCACGCCGAAAAAGCACGTTCCGAAGGTCTATTTCGCGCGCACGGACGGCCAGCCCACAAGCGCGGATGTGGATCGTTTTGCGCAGGGCGTCGTCCTCGGCGATGGGACGCAGTGCTTGCCCGCCCGACTCGAGCGCCTGCCGGAGCGGGGGGGCTGCCGCGTCACGGTTTATGAGGGGAAATACCACATGGTCAAGCGGATGTTGGCCGGCTGCGGGACGCCTGTTTTGCAGCTGCACCGGCTGTCGATCGGGGCGCTGACGCTCGATCCCGTGCTGTCCCCGGGCGCTTACCGGGAACTGAGCCCGGAAGAGGCGATGCTTGTTTTTTCGCTGCCAACTTCGTGAAAATTTACAAAAGTTCGGGAAATTATCCGACTATCTCACGAAATTTCGAAAATTATTCACAAAAAACGACCATTTTTCTATTGAAAAATGCACATAAATCGGCTATTATGTAAAGTAGGAAATTGGTAGGTGCTGTGGGAGACTGCGGCGGCCGTTCGTAGGAGGAAAAGATATGTCGAGCAGAATTTTTCAGGGCGTGATCGTTCAGATGAAAGATGCCACCACGCGCTGCATCGGTGTTGTGGACGAGCAGGGGTTTGTCATTGCCTGCAGTGAGCTTTCGATGATCGGCTCGCGTCTGGATGACTTTCAGGCCGCAGTGGGCGAAGTGCAGGAGCAGCTGTTTGCAACGGACACGCGCACGTATAAGATCCTGTCGGCCAGCACGGCGCGCTTCGAGTATGCCGTGTTTGTCGAGGGCAATGATCAGACGGCGCGCAGCATCTGCATTCTCGCGGCCGTCGGCATGACGGAGGCCAGCACAAACTTTGAGGAAAAGCACAACAAAGCCGCTTTCGTCAAAAACATCATTTCGGACAACATTCTCCCCGGCGACGTATATGTGCGCGCCAAGGAGCTGCATTTTACCACCGACGTGCCGCGCGCCGTGCTGCTGGTGCGTCAGGTGAACGTGACAGATATCGCTGTGCTCGAGCTGATCCAGAATATGTTCCCAGACCGGCAGCATGATTTTGTGCTCAGCGTGAGCGAGTCGGACATTGTCGTCATTAAGGAAATGACGCCGGACGAGACCTCGGAGGATATCTGCGCGCTGGCCGAGAGCATTGAGCACGCCGTACACACGGAGCTGCGCGTGCAGACGGTCATTGGCATCGGCACGACGGCCAACCACCTGCGCGAGCTGGCCGACCGTTATAAGGAGGCGCAGGTCGCCATCGAGGTCGGCAAAGTGTTTGAAAACGAAAAGCCGGTCATTCATTATGATAACCTCGGCATCGGCCGCATCATTTATCAGCTGCCGACAACGCTGTGCGAGATGTTCCTGTCCGAAGCGTTCAAGAAAAACCCCATCGAGGCACTCGATGAGGACACGCTCGACACGATCAATCGCTTCTTTGAGAACAACCTCAACGTTTCGGAGACGGCGCGTAAGCTCTACGTCCATCGAAACACTTTGGTATACCGGTTGGAAAAAGTCAAGAAGATTACGGGCCTGGATCTGCGCGAGTTTGAGGATGCGATCCTCTTCAAGGTCGCGGTCATGGTAAAGAAATACCTCGACTCTCAGAACACTGCCAAGTTCTGAGCACTTACCCGGGCGGGCGTAAGCCCAACATATTGGAGGACATCTTATGGTTCAAATGAACGATGTGAAGATGGTCTACGGAAACACGGAGGCTGCGGCCCTCAATGGTATCTCATTTACGATCAATGAGGGCGAGTTCGTGTTTCTGGTCGGACCGTCCGGCTCCGGCAAGACGACGATCATCAAACTGATCACCGGAGAGCTGAGCCCCACATCCGGACAGATCACGGTCAACGGCTTTGACATGCAGGGCATCAAGCGCCGCAAGCTGCCGAAGCTGCGCCGGACACTGGGCGTCATTTTTCAGGATTTCCGCCTGATCGACAAAATGACGGTGTATGAAAATGTTGCGTTTGCCATGCGTGTGGTGGGGGCGTCCAATAAGGAAATCCGCCGCCGCGTGCCGCAGGTGCTCGAGCTGGTCGGCCTGGCCGACCGGGAAAAGCGCTTCCCGGCGGAGCTTTCCGGCGGCGAGCAGCAGCGCGTGGCCATCGCCCGCGCGCTCGTGAACAATCCGCGCATGATCATCGCGGACGAGCCGACCGGCAACCTCGACCCGGTGCGCAGCCTGGAACTGATGCTGCTGCTGGAGAAGATCAACGAGCTCGGCACCACGGTCCTCGTGGTGACGCACGAAAAGGAACTGGTCGACGCTTTTTCCAAGCGCGTCATCTCCATCGACGCCGGAAGAGTCATCAGTGACGGATTGGACGGGTACTACGGATATGAAGCTGAATAGATTCAACTACCTGATGGCGCAGGGCGTGAAAAACATCTTCACGCACGGTTTCATGTCCTTCGCGTCGATCACGATCATCATCGCGTGCCTGCTCATCATGGGCAGCTTCTCGCTGCTGACGCTCAACATTGACGCGAACATCGACCGCCTGCAAAACCAGAACGAGGTCATTGCCTACGTCGATGAGACGCTCACGGAGGATGAGGCCCGGGCCATTGAGCCCAAGGTCGCCGCGGTGCCGAATGTTGCCTCGGTCGAGTTCGTCACGCGCGAGCAGGCCATGCAGACGTTCGAGGCCGAGTATGACTCCGACCTCTTTGACAACATTGACGCGTCGGTCTTCCGTCACCGCTATGTCGTGACGCTCGACGACCTGTCACTCATGAAGGACACGCAGACCGCGCTCAAGAACGTGGACGGCATCGCCGATGTCACGGCGCATTTGGACTACGCGGAAAACTTCATCACGTTCCGGAACATTGTGAGCGTGGTCTCCGTCGTTTTGATCGTGATCCTCATTGCGGTGTCCCTGTTTATCATGACCAATACCATCAAGCTGGCCACGTTCGGCCGGCGTGAAGAGATTGCCATCATGAAGATGGTCGGTGCGACGAATGGCTTCATCCGTCTGCCGTTTGTGGTCGAGGGCCTTGTGCTCGGCCTGGTTGGCGGCTTGGTTGCATTCCTGCTCCAGTGGGGACTCTACAGCCTGATTGTCAGCAAGATCATGTCCACCATGGCGGCCGGTATCATCACGGTGCTCCCGTTTGCATCCGTGTCGCTGCCGCTGCTGCTGGTGTTCCTCGGCGTGGGTGTGCTCGTCGGTGTGTTCGGCGGCCTCACGGCCATTCGCAACTATCTGAAAGTCTAAGTCTGAAAGTCTAAGGAGGAAATCGAATGAAGATGAACCGCAAAGTCGTTCAATCCGTTATTTGCGTGCTGCTTGCGCTGATCTTTGTCATCTCGCTCATGACAGCGCTGATCCCGACCAATGCCAGCGCGGCGTCTCAGTCGGAGATCAACCAGCTCACGCAGCAGCGCAAAGAGCTGCAGGCCAAGCAGAAAGAACAGCAGAAGACCATCAACAGCCTGCGTTCGAAGAAAGCCAGCGTGGTGGATCAGAAGGCTGCGCTCGATAAGGAAAACGATCTGGCCCAGCAGGAGATCGAGCTCGTCAAGGAGCAGATCACGGCCTACGACCAGCAGATCGAGGACAAGGGCGTCGAGCTCGAGGCCGCCAAGCAGGAAGAGGAGGCCCAGACGGTCCGCTTCCGCAGCTGCGTGCGCCACCTTGAGGAGTATGGTCAGATGTCCTACATTGCCATCCTGCTCGAGGCGACCAGCCTGTCCGACCTTCTTGCCCGTATGGACATGGTCGGCGAGGTCATTGCATATAATAAACAGGTACAGGCCGACATGACGGCCGCCCGCGAAAAGGTCGAGACCGTCAAGGCGGAGCTCGAGGATGCCCGCACTGAACTCCAGGATAAGCAGTCCGAGCTCGAGACCAAGCAGGTCGCGCTGCAGCAGAAGGTCTCGGAGGCCAATGCGCTGCTCGCCGGCCTGGAATCGGATATCAACGCCTATAAGAGCGTCTACGATCAGTATGAGCAGCAGCAGAAGAACGTGCAGTCGCAGATCGACAAGCAGGTCGAGGAGCTGCGCCGCCAGGAGGAAGCGAACAAGAACAACAACCCTGGCTATGACCCGGGCAAAGCCAACGGCTCCACCGGCACCATGATGTGGCCGTGCCCGTCCTGCCACTACATCACCTCACCGTTCGGTTGGCGCTACCACCCGATCTATCAGACGCAGAAATACCACTCCGGTGTGGACATCGGCGCGAGCTATGGCGCGACCATCGTCGCAGCCGACGGCGGTACGATCATTACGGCCGGCTCCGTGTCCGGTTACGGCAACTGCGTCGTCATCAACCATGGCAACGGCATCACCACGCTCTACGGCCATATGAGCTCCATCGCGGTGTCTGTCGGCCAGAAGGTTTCCAAGGGGCAGACGATCGGTTATGTCGGCTCGACCGGCAACTCCACCGGCCCGCATCTGCACTGGGAAGTCACGGTCAACGGCGTGCGCCAGAACCCGCTCAACTATGCGAGCTGATTGGACATATTTTGATTGAATGAAACTGCCGGGCGGCCGGAAAATGGCTGCCCGGCTCATCTGCTGCATTGGGGGCTGCCCGGTGCGGGCAGCAATTGGATCCGGAGGGATAGCATGGACGAACACAAGCCACAGGAACAGGCACCGGAAAAAGTGCCGGCCCGCAGAAAAAGCGGCAGAATGCGCGGCTGGAAGGCGAGTATCCTTGCCTGTGTGACCTGCATTCTGGTGACTGCACTGGTCACGTCGATGATCTTTGTCGGCAAATTCGGCGGCAGCAGCAACTATAAGCTCGCGCTGAAGTTTGCGCAGGTCAAGCAGGTCGTGGACAAAGACTATATCGGCGACGCGGACGACACGGCCATCAGCGACGCCTCGTCGAGCGCGATCATCAGCGCCATCGGCGACAAGTGGAGCTATTACATGACGGCCGAGGAATACAAGGCCTATCAGATGTACTCCAACAACGAGTACGCCGGCATCGGTGTGACCATCCAGCTCGACGATAAGACGAAGGGCTTTCGCATCACGGCGGTGACGAGCGATTCCCCCGCGGCGAAAGCTGGCCTCAAGCAGGGCAACATCATCACGGCGATCGACGGGGAGAATGTCACGGGCAAGACGCTCTCGGACGTGCAGAGCACCATCCGCGCCAAGCTCAACAAGACGCTCAAGCTCACCATCCAGGATTCCGCCGGCAAGAGCCAGACCGTCACGCTCGACTGCACGGTCATCTACACCGACCCTGTGACGTATAAGCTCATGGACAACGGCGTCGGCTATATCCAGATCCGCAACTTTGAGACCGGCGGCGGCAGCCGTGCCGTACAGGCGGTCGATAAGTTGCTCGACCTCGGTGCAAAGTCGCTCGTGTTCGATCTGCGCGATAACCCCGGCGGCCTGCTCTCGGAGCTCATCACGATCCTGGACCACCTGCTGCCGCAGGGCGATCTGTTCGTGAGCGTCGACGGCAACGGGAAAGAGACCGTCACGCAGAGCGACAGCGTCTGCGTCAAGGTGCCGATGGCGGTCATCGTCAACGGCAACACCTACAGTGCGGCGGAGTTTTTTGCAGCTGCGCTGCAGGAGTATGACTGGGCGACCATCGTCGGCCAGAACACGACCGGCAAGGGCCGTAGCCAGACGACCATCGCGCTTCCGGACGGCAGCGCCGTGCACATCTCGAGCAGGAAATATCTCACGCCCAACCGCGTGGACCTATCCGAGCAGGGCGGCCTTGTGCCGGATGTCGTCGTTGCTCCGGCCACGGACAGCGATGTCGATGCGCAGCTCGAAGCGGCCATCGCCGCGCTGCGCTGAATCAAATCGTATACACGAAAATTTCAATGATATAAGGAGACGGATTATGGCGATCGACAGCAGATATAAGATGAGTCAGGAGCGTCTGGACACGCTCAAGGAAGAACTGCACTACCTCGAGACGACCCGCGAGAAGGAAGTCGCGGAGCAGATCAAGGAAGCCCGCTCCTTCGGCGACCTTTCCGAGAACAGTGAATATGACGAGGCTAAAAATGAGCAGGCCTTACTTGAAGCACAAATTGCTCATTTAGAAGAAACTATTTCAAATGCCGAGGTTGTTGAAGACGATAATATTTCGATTGATGAGATCGGTATTGGTTCAATAATAAAAATTAAAAATATCAGCTCTGAAAATATAGAAACCCTTCAGATCGTAAGTACGACAGAAGCAGACGCCAACGAAGGAAAAATTTCTGATGATTCGCCTATAGGAAAAGCCGCAATGAAAAAAAAGGTCGGAGACATATTTATAGTTGAAGCTCCTGTTGGCGAGATTAGATTTGAAGTTATTGATATATCAAAGTAAAAAAGGCGGATTTTGACAATGAATGAAAATCAGAATAATTTAACAGAAGAAATTTCAGAACCTGTCTCTTATACACATCT
>ERZ1027176.1243-NODE-1243-length-10230-cov-6.283047_pt1 | contig 10230 bp, 8 predicted proteins | sample MGYA00519248_ERZ1027176 | MGnify/ENA primary metagenome ERZ1027176 (study PRJEB26926, sample SAMN06164413) | human gut metagenome | biome: ENVO:00009003; feature: ENVO:2100002; material: ENVO:00002003 | host: Homo sapiens | place: USA | collected 2012 ...
CTACACGCGTAAGATCGTCGGCAGCGTCAGATGTGTATAAGAGACAGCTGTTCTTTCTTGGAAGAACCGCAGGCGGTCAACAGACTTGCCGCCAGAATCATCATAGCAAATTTTACTTTTCTCATATCCATGTTTTTCAATCTGGTATTGTTATTGGTAACACTAATTCCTGGCACAAAGATAGCGGATTGCACCAAGAGAAAATGATACAATTTTATCCCTTTACTGTATTAAAAAGCAGAATATAAAAAACGTATCATCTAACTTTCACCGGAACGCGCTTCCGCGAGACAATTCCCCGTTCCACTTTCCGGCGTTCCAGCTTCACCGGTTCGCTTGTAAAATCGGGAACATTGTACGAGTAGACCAGACGGTCGTAATACTCCCAAGGATTTTCCTGAGGAAGCAGGAAAGGCTTGCCCACCACCCCATTCTCATCCATACTTGCCAGATACAGACGGGTATAAAGCCCATCTCCCCTGCGGCTACTGAACACAAACCATCGGGAGTTGCTGCTCCAGTTATGGAAACTTTCCGTATCATCGCTGTTCACCTCCTTTATGGGACGCATACCGCCATCCTTCAAATCCAACAGCCATAAATCGGCTTCTTTATGCCAAATTGAGAAATTCCCGTAATCCGACAAAGTAAACATGATATACTCGCCATCGTACGAGGGCCTCGGGAAGGAGATGCTTTTCTTCATAGCTGCCGCATTGACCAGCGTATCTATCTTTTCGCCAAATGTCCCGTCTTCCGGATTGAAATCTATACTACACAAGCTATAACGTATTTCCTTATATTCCGCCGGTATCGGCTTGGCCTCCGCAGTACAGAAATACAGTTTGCGTCCGTCCGGTGAAAATACTGGAAAGGTTTCGAAGACTTCCTTCTTCTGAAGCAAGGGAGAGAGCAGTAATTCATGTGTCTCGGGATGATAGACCAGTACATCCGATTCCAAGTCGAGCACTTCCACACGCTCATCCTTCACCGCATGGAAAGACTGGCGCGTATTGTTGACAGAATAGGCAATATATTTGCCGTTTGGATGCCAATAAGGGTACACCCCCGCAGAGAGAGTGGAATCCGTTTTCGTATCCAGCATTTCGCGCTTCCCGTCTATCTGCATCAAGGTCCCTCCGTTCTTTCCACGGATATGCAGGCTCAGATGGTCCGGATTTGTTTTGTTGAAAGCATGACAATTCAGGCACATGCCCGGCACCATGGTATTCTCCAGCAAGGGACGCTCCTCGAACGAAGCAAGGTCACGCTCATAAATGCCCATCTTGCTATAAACTTCATATCCGGGAGCCAGCTTGCGGTATACCACCCCATAATCTATAGGATACGGACTGACATACATGGGAAAAGAGCGGTACTGTTTCCACTCGCCGTCTTTCCGGATACATACCGTAAACAGAAGGCTATCACCCTTGTTCTCCTCCAAAAGCTCTTGCCATGCATCTTGCGGAAATGATACTATTTTATCATTTACGTGCATCTCTCCGGACTTTCCTCCGGTCACGGTCACATCCACACGTTCGTACGCTCCACCAATACAATTGAAATTCATAGGAGCAATGGTTGCAGGAATAGTCACACCGATATAGTCGGGATAGATATCCGGCCATTCATCCACCCTTTCCGGGGAAGTCACCGGATTGCCGCAAGCGGCAAACCACCATGCAGCCATTATGCAAACAGCTATATTCTTCATCTTTTTCATTTTACTTTCTTAGTAGCAAATAATTCCAGTATGTACTGCCGAAACGCGCCTCCAACATCTGCCGGGCATTCTGCTGCGAGGTATATATCCGCGCAAATTCCGTTACATCCCGCACCACTTGGGGCGAAATGCTCCACGGCATACCCTGGAAGTTCTTGTGCGTCTGTGTCCATACATATATCAACGCCTCTTGATAGCTGCGGGGAATATGGTCGTAGCCGGCATGCTTACCCAGCGGATAGTACTTCATGAAACGTTCCAAATCACGTTGCTGCAGGACATAGGCCAGCATATACTCAAATGCCATCCGGTTCCGGTGGTTGTGCTGGTAAAGCAGCCCCAGCATGATGTCCGTTTCCTGGCTGCTGAACAAGAAGTCTTCCGTATAGCGTATCTGCCTTAACCAACCCCACTCCTTGTGGGCATTGATTTTTTCCTCATTATACAGATAGGTCATGGCATCCTCTGCCCAATCCCTGTAGAAGATTGTCTTCCTCAACAAACGCAGGTACTTGGCTGCCACTTCGTATTGCCCGTTTATCAGGTTCGTCTCTGCCAGACGCTTGAAGCAACGGCCACTCTTGTTGAAGTTAGGTATGGCCTCCATCGCCTCAAAAGTGAAACGCTGTGCCGTATTGACCATACCCAAATGATAGTATGCCTCACTGGTGGGCAACGGAGAAGTAAAATCACGCTGAAACTCCGGCAGCAGCCCTTCCGTCCCGTTCTGGTAAAACTCGAACATACGGTCGCCCATCTGTCCCGTCTTTCCCAAAGCAAGATTCAGGCAGGTCACGCCGAAAGGTGAAACCGGTGACTTCTCTTCTGCCTTTTCTATAATCTCCTGCCATTGTTTATTACGTACCAGCTGGTCATACTCCATCGCTTCCTCTTTATCCATATCGCAACCGGCCGCCACGTAGTAATAGCCGAACAATGTTACCGCCACCACTTGCAGAACTCCATAAAATACCGGCTTCTTCTTCAAAGCGGGCAAAGCGGACAGCAGGAAGGGGAGAACAACCAGTAATACGGCAAGCCCTATCTCTATCCAGGGAATCACTGCCGGGAAACGGTAATATCCTATACCACCCATCAGACGGTAAATGGGGAATTGTACCCACATGCTTGCCAATAGCGGACAACCGATACCCCACAATCCTACACCCCAGAACACTCCGACACCACCCCAGAAATTCTTACCTTTAAGATTCAACCGGAACTCGCGTACAATCACCCAGCCCATAAAGATGAAGTGTGCCGCACCCGCTGTCCAGTAAAGCAGCGGAAGGACTATCAGAATGTATGCCACACGCTGCCACTTCCCTTTCAAATCCGCATACCAGCAGGATGCAGACAATGCTAACAGCAGAGCCACCACCAATGACAGCATCGCATTTTCATCACCCATGAAATGCCACAAGACAATGATGGGCAGAAAACTCAGCGGATAATACACATCAGCCGCACCCTGCTCCTTCGCCAGTTTCCAAACCAACCGTTGCAACAACACGTACAAAAAAGCCAGAATACAAGCTCCCGCCCACACGTGATAATAGAACTGCGTCAGATACTCAGCGATATAATCGGCCAACCCACCGGGAACCACTATCCGTTCCCACCAGTAGTCGGCATCGAACAAGAAAAGCTGGAACTGCTCCTGATAGGAAATATGGGCCGGATATACGCTTCCCCAAAAGAGAAGCACCGCTACGCCAAAAAGTATCGACAACCCTATCTTCCAAGTCTTTTTCAGAAATAAGAACATTTACTATTTACAATTTATTATTTACAATTTGGTACTCTCTGTATGTCTTGTCATTTGAATTCCTCAGCCTTCAGTTGCCGGTTTATCCGCTTGATGGAAGAAGCATCAAAAGGAACGGGAGTAGCCGACAAATCGGGAATATTGTAGGATTTCAATGTCAAATCGTCTTTTTCAGGGTCCGACTGGGGTAGCACAAAAGGCTTATGCGCCTTCCCTTCAGCATCCAGATAGGCAAAATAAACCCGCCCGTACTGCCCGTCACCCCGCTTGCTGGCAAAGGCAAACCAACGGCTGCCTGACGACCAACTGTGATAAGTGTCCGAACGGCTGGAGTTGACCATTGGCAGGGAGTCGATGGCGCCCGTCTGCAAATCCATCAGCTGCAATTCCGTCTCCCGGTGCCAAATGGGGAATGTTCCATAATCAGCAACGGTATAAAGCAGGTAGCGTCCGTCCGGTGAGGCTTTCGGATGACACACGGAGCCTTTCTCCAGCCGGGCATTCCAAAGGGTATCTACGCGGTCACCCCATGCGCCGTGATTGGCATCGAACGCAATGCGGCAAAGCGAATAGCGTAATTGCTGTACGCTGTCCGGCAATGGCACAGTCGGAGCTGAGCAGTAATATATCCATTTCCCATCGGCAGAGAATGTGGGAAAAGTTTCCAATACGGTGGAATCCGCCGTAAGCGGAGATAGAATCATCCGGTTTCCGTCAAAATCGGCGACAGCCAAATCGGAGACGGTATCGTAAACTTCCAGACGGCGGTTACTTTCCGTATGGAACATGGGAATAATCACATTAGACGAGAACACACCATACCGCCCGTCAGGATGGAAATCCCCGTAGACAGCCGCAGATATCATCTGTTCATTCTTCAAGGCAAGCTTACGGAGCTTGCCGTCACGGTTCAGGACAGTCCCCCCTCCCTCACCCCGAAGATGGAACATCGAAAAGTTGCCACTATTTCCTCCGTGCACATGACAGTTCATGCACTTGCCGTCTGTCTGACTGTTATCCGCCAAAATACGCTCTTCGAAATTCTCAATACAACGTTCACGTATCTGCAAGGCATTCCATACCTCATAACCGGGCTCTATCAGACGGTAACTGACATAGGCGTCAAGCTTGTCCGCCACTACCTGCCATGCAAAGGAAGGATAGCGCAGCCAGCGGCCGTCGGTACGGGCAGTAACAACTACTTCCAAAGTATGTTCCTTCTCCGCTTCAAGCAATGCACGCCAAGCTTTCAAGGGGAATATCGCCTTGTTCCCGCACGCATTTATCTCCAAGCTGTCCGATGCTCCCTTTACACTCACGCATACCGCATCCACCCCTTCATTCCGCACAAGGAAATTCAAAGGAGCCACATTGTAGGGAATGGTTACATCCTGATATTCCGGATAGAGCACCAATAACCGGTCTGCAGGCTGTACAGACTCCGGACGGGGACTGCAAGCATATAGGCAGTAGCACAGTAACAGCCCCACAACAACTTGTATATATTTCATATCTATGTTCATCATAAATCACTTCCCCTTTTTCATCGTAGCATAGTGGAAATAAAACCAATATGTTTTTCCGTATTTGGCTTGCAAAGGGGCACCATTACCACCATTCGCCTCGTACAGTCGGGTATAATCGCCAAATTCATCCAATACTTGAGGCGGTATATTCCATTTTTCCACTTCATCCAACGAAGCCTTTTTCCCGGCAAGATAGATAAGTAAACCTTCGGCATACAATCTGGAAGGAAACTTCTTTGCAGCAAACTCCCGATAATCTCCGGCGAAAGCCCCAATATCCTTATTCAGCAAATCAAAGCAGAGAAGGTAATCGCATGCCAACGTATTATCAGGATTGTTACGCAACAGATGACGAAGTGAAAGCGGAATGTCGGCAGAAGAACGCAAAGTATCCGTTGCAGGCAACAACAACCGCTTCCGTTCCAGCCATTGGCAGACTTCGGCCGTCTGTTTTCCGGGAATACGTCGTTCTGCCCAATCACGGTAACACATTGTCTTTTGCAGGAGACGAAGATATTTCATAGCCGCCGCCTCATCACCGTTCACCAGGTTGATTTCCGCCAAACGCTTGACAGCTCTTGCCCCGGTGTGGTGCGGAGAAAAAATCATTCCCAGAATGGCGGCATGTTCAGCCATCGTCATATCTCCCAACGCAAACCAGACTTCATTGGCTGCATAAATAGTGAGGTAGGTAGAATGGGGAGCCACAGGCAGAAACAGCCCTTGCGAAGCCGGTTGATAACCATCCATCAGCCGGTCGGGAAGCCGGTTCTGCTGTGCATTCAGCAAATTATAATAATAGGCAGTGAACGGAGAGCGGTATTCACCCTCCACCAACAGTTTCCGTACTTTTTCCGAACGGCCGAAATACATTTCCGAATCCAACGCCAAAAGATATTCCCGCCCTAAATCGGGCATATTGTACCATCGTGACGACCAATCGCCACAGCCAAACAGCCAATAGCCGGACAATACCGCCAATATGCTTACCGGTAAGCCCGACTTCCACGAACGTCGCATGCAGCTACGGCACAACAACAAAACACCTCCGATACCGGTTAAAGCGATTGTGCCGGAAAGCGGATAACTCAATCCGCATTGCCTTCCTGCCTCCCAAGCCACCGCCAACACCGTAGGAATCCACGCCCAACGTCCCATGTACGGAGCCAACAAACGAAACACCACCACTCCCCAAAGCAACAGCACGACAGCCATTATGGTCGGGCCACCCCCTTCGTAATAAAAGAATTGAGTGAGGAAATCTCCTGACAGACGTGCCAGAGCCGCCGGATGCCGCAGATACCCGGCCAATGGTTCGGTGGCAAGCAAAAAGAGCTGTGTCTGCTCCCGATGGAACAGATGATAGGGCAATATCCGGAAGAAAAAAAGAAACAACGCCAAAGCACCGATTCCTGCCGCTCCCCATTCAATGTATTTCCTTCTGCAAGCTTTCATCCAACAGTTTTTGTTGTTCTTCCGTCAAGGAGCCACGCACCATCTTCCGCATGAATGTCCCCAACGTATTGTTTCCCTGCTCTTTCAAAAACAGAAAGTTCGTTTCCTGCTCCTGCATCCTCAGACTGTCACGTATCCGTATCAGATGCAGTGAATCTTTTCCGGTGGCATTCCGTAGTCCCGTCCGGATAAAATGGTAAGCCTCTTGCTTCTTTTCCCTCCCCTCTTTCCATTTCTGAAGGGCATCATTTTGCGGAGTGCCCGTTACCGAACCGACAGAGTCGGCCTTCACATGTATGGTTCCCGGCTCCGTCACCACCAGCAGTTCCTGGATGTAGATACGCAGCAGATGGCGCAGACGCAACACCCTCATCTCCTCCCCTTGTCCGGAAAAAGAAAAAGAGGCATTGGTTATCTTTACAGAATCCACCCGCCCCGGCGCATTCTCCATCGGCACGAGGTATATCCATTCCCCGTCGTATTTCACCGACGGCAACGTTCCTTCAATCACATAATTCTGTCCGGAATTTCCACAACTTGCCCAAAGAAGGCAACTGATACAGAAAAGCAAGATACGTGTTTTCATCCTTATACATTAGAATCTCAACAAAGGTAGGCGTTTACCAACTGTCAGCCTAATATTCAATTAACCAAAGATAATATTTTTAATCAGAGATTTTCTTCACCGCCATACACTCCATTTCCACCAGCCACCCCGGGCGACAGACGGGAGCCAGCGTAATCACTCTCGGCGTATCGGGAAAACGCTTGTCAAACATCTCTTTCACTACAGCATAATCCGCAATATCACGCAGATAGACAATGATATGCCCTACATCTCCAAAGCCGCAGTCAGCTTCCTTCAGCAGAGCCTCCACATTCTCCCACATCCGTTCTGTCTGACGGCGTACATCTCCGGCATACATCACTTCCCCACGGTTGTTGATACTCGCCGTACCGGAAATGAGTACTTGCCGACGGTCGTCGTAATCCACCGCCGTTCCCCGTTCGAAACTGACTCCATACTCATAAGTGGGGTTCAGGTGTGTGCGGGCATAGAGATATTTGATTTGTCCGGGCTTTAATCCCGCTACAGCAAAAGCGTCAAGCATCACCAATGCTTTCGGATCGGCATGACGCCCACCGATACCGGTACTGGCAATATAGTGCGTGTTCTCCGTCAGGTTCTGGGTGACGAACATCTCATTGCGTGCCTTGACTACACCGGCATAATTGCAATCCACATTCTGCACAAATATCCAGGTACGCAGGCAATTGTCGGCCAGAGTACACCCTTCCTCCATCAGTTGCATGGCATAGTCGTTGAGCAAAAGACGCATCTGGTATTCCGAATTGGCGGCACGATTGAAGCTGCCTCCCATCCAGAGCTGGCGGTAAGCACCGTGTTTCACTTCATACAGTCCGTTCGGCAGCACTCGTGTCTGCACATCGGTCTGCAGATAGGCCCACAAAGCAATCTTGGTGCCATCCAGCGGAGGCTGTTCCACCACAGACAGCGCGCAATCGGAGCTTTCCGCCGTAGCGGCAAGCAACAGTTCCGCTTGGTTGGCGGCATCACTCAGGAAGTATCTTTTAAAAACCGCCACGGCTCCGGACAGTTCTTTTTTCAGTAAAGCGGCATACGCATCCAACACGACATTCATCTGTTCACGATAGGTCTGTTTCGGGTCAGTGGCATGTATCATCACATGGTATTCCGTCACTCCGCCGGTCACAACAAATGCAGCCACTTCCGCCCTGCCTGAAGGATAAGAGTATGATGTGTATTTCATATCATTAACAAGAGATTGTTTCAATCGCAAAGATAAGTTTTTTATCCGACAAGGAGTAGTGAAAATCGCAACTTTCGCTTGTTTTGTTCTTATAAAAAAGTTACTTTTATAGAAATCTATAAAATATACAGTTATTATGAGCGAAAATATTTATCCCATCGGCATCTACAACCTGAATTAATAGGAATCTATGTCAATCCGTAATGAGACTATAAACCGGCTTTCTCTTCCTTCACCCCTTCACCTTTCGCATTATTTCCCTATCGTTCAACCCTTTCCGGTGAAACTTCTTTCTTCCTTCTCACCACCTCATATACATTGCCGTACTTCGTATGCCGGCGTTTCAGTCCCACCCGCAGCAGCACCGAACCGAACTGCATGGGATTGCTGCCACGCATCAAGGCGGGATGCGTTTTTTGTAACTCATCAAAGATGTCGGCGGCAGTCAGGTCGAAGCTCTTCTCTGCCGGAAGCGGGGTACGAAACAAGCTGTGAACCGCCTCCTCCACAAGGCTGACACGATAGAAAGCCTCGTTATGCCATTGCAGTTCCTCCTCCTCCGGCTTGGTGAACCAGTTGCGCCGCCCGGCAATGAGTTCCGCTTTCAGTTGGGCAAAATCTGGTCGTGCTCTATGCCTATGCAGTCAATATTGTGCTTCACCTCGATGCAGAGGAAGCGCCGGCTCCCGGTGGGGTCGGTCAGCAGGTCGAACCGGTTGCTGGTGCCGATGAACGAGGCGATACGGGGCAGTTGCCTGAAGTTCTGCTGATAGGCCTTGCGGATGTTGAGCACCGACATCTGCATCAGATTTTTCAGTAAGGGCATTTTGTTGTCGGCATACTTGTCGAACTCGTCCATATTGAGCAGCCCCATTTCCGCCAGCATTCTCTCAGCTTGTCCCTGCGAGGTCAGTTTCAGGTTGTCGGCGTAGTAACGCGTCAGCACGTCAGGCATCAAGGCGCGACAAAAGCTGGATTTCCGTCGTCCCTGCTCGCGGCTGACGAGAACGGGAGCCACGCTGTTGGCATGCAGTCCGGACACGCCCATCCATTGCGAGGCAAGTCCCAGCATCCAGGTATGGAATCCCCGCACCCAGTGAGGCCGAGAAGAGACGCGGCAGGCAAGCGCAGTCAGCCGGTCCTTGCCGTCCCAATCGGGCAGTTCGTCCATGTAGAGCAGGAAGGGATGGTAGGCAGGGATGTAAGTGGAATAGACGTATCGGTTCAAGTCCTTGTCCCAGCAAGGAATACCTTCGGCATGGGCTTCGATGCAGAAAGTGTTCAACTCGCGCTTGCCCACGGGGGTGAAGGCGGCAGAGCGTTGTCCGGCGGGGCGGAACTCGGTTTCATCCGTCAGCAGATTATAGCGAAAGTCGTAGCGCGAAGTGAGGAACTCCTCGATGTCGCCGCTCAGTGCAGTCACGGTGCTTGCGGCTTTCGCGCTCCGGCGGCGCTGCTCTTCCCGCTCCTTCCAGTTTCGGTCGGTCGTTTCTTTTTGTGCGTGTTTCAGCCTTTCGGAAAAGGCTATCAGTTGTCCCGCTTCCTTCAAGAGCCGGTGTTGCTGCAAAGTCATCAGTTTTTTCTTCATAAATATTTTTTATTAAAATGATTATTGGGAGGTTTCGAGGAAGGGAATCATCCTTTCTTTCCTCTCGCCTCTTCGCCAAAGTTACTGCCTGCCGAGGGCGTTTTGCAAACCATTCTCCGCTTATTCTTCAAAAATCATTCCTGCCGACAAACATACTTATTTATGCTTCGGAACCCTTTATTTTCAGTACCTTTGCACGGTTCTTTATAAGTGAACGCCCCGGGTCGTCCAATCGACTGACTTAGGTCGTTCAATCGAACGACCCGGGTTATTCGTTCGGCCGACCGGAGTCGTTCACTTACAGGAAGACACTTCCGAGGGAAGAAACAAGTATGTTGAACGCACTAAAACCTATTGATATGGCAATACTATAT
>ERZ1027176.1247-NODE-1247-length-10185-cov-3.933268_pt1 | contig 10185 bp, 11 predicted proteins | sample MGYA00519248_ERZ1027176 | MGnify/ENA primary metagenome ERZ1027176 (study PRJEB26926, sample SAMN06164413) | human gut metagenome | biome: ENVO:00009003; feature: ENVO:2100002; material: ENVO:00002003 | host: Homo sapiens | place: USA | collected 2012 ...
CGAGATGCTCAGGAGTCTCGTGGGCTCGGAGATGTGTATAAGAGACAGACCTAATGATATTTGAGAAGTTGTACAGCAAGCTGTACAAAATTATGGAGAAATGGTGATTATGACGTGATTTCCTTGAGAGATCAGCCCATCGAAATACCTTCGCAGCAACCACGCCATCGCCTGCTGTCGCACCATCGTCAGCCGGTAGTCCTCGCTGATGGGCAGGTGGCCGGGCGGTCGCCAATGGGCGAAGAGGCTCATGGCGTGGCGTTTCTCCTCGGGGGTATCGTGTATCAATCCCCGCTCTTGCAAGGACTGGTAGACACGGGTGGGATAAAGGCGTTCCAGCGGGTAACCGGCCTTGTATTGCTGGAATACCTTGCGGAGAAAGGCAAGCTCACGCTCTTCCTTGTAAGCTTTCAGCCAGCGGGTGAGGGTGTGCGTATTGATTTCCCATGAATTCGCCGTACTCACCTTTCACGCCTAGCTCGAAGCATAGGGATCTTCCGGTAGCGTGAAATAGGGGTACAGTTCGACTAGGTCGTAGGCTGTGATATAATAGCCATTGACATAGATGTCACAAAGCAGGGCAATATATAATAGAAAAGCGTCAGATTCGTATTTGCGCTTTATTTGACGGATTTTACGGTTGCTTAGTAAATCTGTGTCGAGCGGGAAGTAATCCAGCCCCTTTTTAATAGGTCGTGCCATTACTCCTTCTTATCCGGGGATACCCAGGTAAGAAGAATCTTACAATAAGCCGACAATTGGATCGTTTTTTTAATAAGTTGATAATCAGTGTCGTGAAAATACGTAGGTGTTTGCGTTAAAACACGTACATGTTTTTTGGAAAAGTCGTACGTGTTTTTTGAAATTCACGTGCGTGTTTTTCCGGAGGCAACATGGAGGCTAATAGGGATATTTGAGAAATCTACAATAACCTTACCTTGTGAGATTCTGTCACAAGAGATATTCCGTGCATTTTATGGTTAGATCGATTTGGGTGCGGTTCTCCTATTGGTATCCGAGGACGATGTGGATTTTGGATATTTTCTATTATCTTTGTCACTTGAAAGTGTATTATCAATTCAAAATGTAAATAATATCATGAGAAAATTATTGTTAGCCTTTTGTGCGTTCGCAACGATTTGTAGCGCCGGGGCGCAGTGGAAGCCCGCCGGAGACAAGATCAAGACGGACTGGGCTGAGAAAGTAGATCCCCGGAATGTATTGCCAGAATATCCACGCCCCGGGATGGAACGTGCGGATTGGCAGAATTTGAACGGCGAGTGGGAATACGCTATCCTTCCAAAAGGACAGGCAGAGCCGACGAGTTTCGATGGGAATATCTTGGTGCCGTTCGCCGTGGAATCCTCCTTGTCCGGCGTGCAAAAAGAAGTGGGGGAGAAGAATGAGTTGTGGTATAAACGAACCTTTACGGTGCCCTCCTCATGGAAAGGAAAAGATATCTTGTTGAACTTCGGCGCCGTGGATTGGAAAGCGGACGTGTTCGTGAATGATATCCTGATCGGTTCCCACACGGGAGGCTTTACCCCGTTTTCCTTGAATATCACTCCCTATCTGAATGGCAAAAGTACGCATAAGCTGGTGGTGCGTGTATGGGACCCGAGCGATAAAGGCTACCAACCCCGTGGAAAGCAAGTGGCCAACCCGGAGGGAATCTGGTATACGCCGGTCACCGGAATCTGGCAGACCGTATGGCTGGAGCCGGTCGCTTCCTCGCATATCACCTCTATCAAGGCGATCCCGAATATCGATAATGGCGTGATGAGCGTGACGGTCGGGGCTTGTTCCGACTCCCCGGTGTCGGACATCGTGGAGGTCAGCTTGCTCGATAAGGGGCAGGTGGTTGCTACCGCCAAGGGCGTACAAGGGACAGAATTACGCTTGGCCGTGCAAAATCCTACGTTGTGGGAACCTTCCAATCCTTATTTATATGATATGAAGGTGAGCTTGTCGAAGAATGGCAAGAAGGTGGACGAGGTGAAATCGTACACCGCCTTCCGTAAGATATCCGCCGAGCGTGACGCCAACGGCATCATGCGTATGCGCTTGAACAACAAGAACCTGTTCCAATACGGCCCGCTGGATCAAGGCTGGTGGCCCGACGGGCTTTACACGGCTCCCACGGACGAGGCGTTGCTGTATGATATCGTGAAGACGAAAGCGTGGGGCTTCAACATGATCCGCAAGCACGTGAAGGTAGAGCCGGCCCGCTGGTACTATCATTGCGATAAGGAAGGTATGCTGGTTTGGCAGGATATGCCTAGCGGCGACATGGGTAACCAATGGGCGCCTCATACGTATAACGGTGGAACCGACAAGGAGCGTACCGAGGAGTCTATCCGTAATTATTACAAGGAGTGGAAGGAGATCATGGACCTGTGCGTCTCGAATCCTAGCGTAGTAGTATGGGTGCCCTTCAACGAGGCTTGGGGCCAGTTCGATACCGAGAAGGCTGCCGAGTGGACAAAAACATACGATCCTTCCCGTCTGGTGAATCCGGCCAGTGGCGGTAATTTCCGTGCGTGCGGCGATATCTTGGATTTGCATAATTACCCGGGCCCGGCGATGTACCTGTTCGATCCGGTGCGTGTAAACGTATTGGGCGAGTATGGTGGTATCGGCTTGGCCGTGGAGAACCATTTGTGGTGGAATAAACGCAACTGGGGCTATGTACAGTTTAAGAATAGCGATGAGGTGACCGCCGAGTACGTGAAGTACGCCAAGGAGTTGAAGGCGATGGTCCCGAAGGGTTTCTCCGCCGCTGTCTACACGCAAACCACGGACGTGGAAGGCGAGGTGAACGGCCTTATGACCTACGACCGTAAAGTGATCAAGATCAACGAGGCCGAGGTGTGCAAGGCGAACCAAGAGGTGATCAAGGCCTTGTCTGAGTAGAAGGCTTAGAAAAAATAGTTATTTGACTCGATGATAGATCCGGTCCGGGCAAAGAGAGATTCTTTCCCGGATCGGATTGTTTTAGCGAAATGAATATGATTCGGAATGTGAGTTTGCGAGACGCCAAGGCGATCGTGGATATATACAATGAATATGTCGTGAATAGCGTGGCTACGTTTGAGACGGAACCTTTGCGGGTGGAGGAGATGGAGGGTCGCATAGCCGGGATCTCGGCGAGCTATCCTTATCTGGTGTACGTGGATCAGGATGAGGTCGTGGGATATTGCTATGCCCATACGTGAAAAGAAAAGGCAGCTTATAAATATACGCTTGAGACCACCGTTTATTTATCCCCGAGATACAAGGGCAAGGGGATCGGCCGGCAGCTTATGGAAAGGCTGATCGAGGAATGTCGGGCAGGCGGCTACCACGCCCTGATCGCCTGCATCACTGAGGGGAATGAGGCCAGCTACTCGCTGCATGAGAAGCTGGGGTTCAGAAAAGTATCCCACTTCGAGAAAGTAGGGCTGAAATTCGGGCGGTGGCTGGACGTGGTAGATTATGAATTGATAATTAAGCCTAACGAGAGGTAACTTTCGAATCTCAATTTTCAATTCTCAATTAATATACCTATCTTCGCGATAAACAAAATGTAAAGAATGAAATACAATACAGAAGGAAAAAGATTGACTTTGCCCGAATACGGACGCAATATCCAAAATATGGTGGACTATTGCGTGACTATCCAAGACAGGGAAGAGCGTAAGCGTTGCGCCAACACGATTATCAACATCATGGGAAACATGTTCCCGCACTTGCGTGACGTAAACGACTTTAAGCATATCCTTTGGGATCATCTGGCGATCATGGCCGATTTTAAGCTCGATATAGACTATCCGTACGAGATCATCAAGAAGGAGAACCTGTATAGCCGTCCGCCTCGTATCCCGTACAACAATAACCGTATACGCTACCGCCATTACGGAAAGACCTTGGAGCTGATGATCCGCAAGGCCACGGAGCTGCAACCCGGCATGGAGAAAGACCAGCTCGTGCGACTGCTGGCCAACCAGATGAAGAAATCGTTCCTTACTTGGAACAAGGAAAGCGTGGACGACCGTAAGATCTTCAAGGATCTGGACGAACTCTCCGGCAGCAAGATCGTATTGAGCGAGGAGGAACATAAACTGGCCGAGAGCCGTGATATATTGGCCCGTAATAACAGTGGCGCCCACAAAAGAAACTTTACGCGTAAAGGCAGATGAGCTCGTTCGTTATAGAAGGTGGTTATCGCTTGTCCGGCGAGATCGTCCCGCAAGGCGCCAAGAATGAGGCGCTGGAGGTGATCTGTGCGACATTGCTAACACCGGAGAAGGTGACCATACACAATGTGCCCGATATCTTGGACGTGAATAACTTAATCCAGCTCCTTAGGGATATGAGGGTCAAGGTGGAGCATCCGTCCGCCGATACCTATACCTTTCAGGCGGACGACGTGGACATGGAGTATTTACGTACCGAGGAGTTCCTGCGCAAGAGTGGTAGCCTGCGGGGTTCCGTGATGATCGTAGGCCCGTTGGTAGCCCGCTTCGGCAGGGCGCTGATCCCGAAACCGGGTGGCGACAAGATCGGGCGACGCCGGCTGGATACGCACTTCGTGGGAATCCAGAAGCTGGGCGCTTGCTTTAGCTACGACGCCGAGCGGCAAGTATACGAGATAGAGGCACGCCAGTTGAAAGGCGCTTATATGCTGCTCGACGAGGCTTCCGTGACCGGAACGGCGAATATCTTGATGGCTGCCGTGCTGGCCGAGGGGGTGACGACGATCTATAACGCCGCCTGCGAGCCTTACCTGCAACAACTTTCCACGATGCTGAACCGCATGGGAGCGAGAATCTCAGGTGTCGGTTCTAACCTATTGACAATAGAAGGTGTACGGTCGCTTTCCGGCACGGAGCATACCATCCTCCCCGATATGATCGAGGTGGGTAGCTTTATCGGTATGGCCGCTATGACCGGATCGGAGATCACCATCAAGAATACAGGATATGATAAGCTGGGGATCATCCCGGACGCTTTTCGCCGCTTGGGTATTACCGTGGAGCAGCGAGGCGATGATATTTATATCCCCCGGCATGATTCCTACGAGATCGATACGTTTATCGATGGTTCTATCATGACCATTGCCGACGCTCCTTGGCCGGGGCTTACACCGGACTTGCTGAGCGTATTTCTCGTAGTGGCTACGCAATCCGTGGGAAGCGTGCTGATCCACCAGAAAATGTTTGAGAGCCGCTTGTTCTTTGTGGACAAGCTAATCGATATGGGAGCCCAGATCATCCTTTGCGACCCGCACCGGGCTACGGTGATCGGGCTGGGCAACCGCTTCAAGTTACGGGGCTCTACGATGGTATCCCCGGATATCCGTGCGGGTATCGCCTTGCTGATCGCCGCCATGAGCGCCGAGGGCACCAGCACGATCCATAATATAGACCAGATCGACCGGGGATATCAAGGGATCGATAAGCGATTGAACCGGATCGGGGCACGTATCACGAGGATTTAAAGATTTTAGGCGATGATTAGAGAAGAAGAGGTTTTCAAGATCGGGCAGTTTGCCAAGCCCCATGGCATCAAGGGGGAGTTGTCGTTGGTGACGAATAGCGATGTGCTGGAAGATGCCGAGGACCCGTACATTGTTTGCGAGATGGATGGTATCTTGGTACCGTTCTTCGTGGAGGATTTCCGCTATAAGACCGATACGGTGGTCTTGGTGAAACTGGAGGACGTGAATTCCGAGGAGGATGCTCGTATGTTTGTGGGCAAGGAGGTGTTTTATCCTTTGGACGCCGTGGACGAGGAGGATCTCGTGGGGGATATGACGTGGGACAGTTTTATCGGTTATACCGTGACGGACGTACAGAAAGGCTATTTAGGAGAGATAACAGACGTGGATGAGACGACAATCAACGTCCTTCTGCGTGTCGATCATAAAGGCGAGGAGCTGTTGATCCCAGCCGTGGAGGAGTTGATCACCGAGGCCGACCATGAGGCCCGTAGCCTCACGGTGTCTTTGCCGGAGGGACTGATTGATTTATAATTGAGAATTTATAATTGAAGATTAGGGGTTGAAAAAGAAGAATACGAAATCGTTTTGGCACCGGATCCGGTTTAAATATAAACTTTCCTTCATCAATGAGGGGACGTTGGAGGAGGTGTGGTCTTTCCGGCTTTCGCAGTTATCGGCGTTTGTCACTTTGGCGGTGTTCGCCTTTTTCTTGATCGCCGTTACCGCTTTTATCATCATCAAGACACCGATTCGCAACTACTTGCCGGGTTATCTCGACGTGGAGGTTCGCAAGGAGATTATGCAGAATGCCTTGCGGGCGGATTCGTTGGAGCGTATGATCGAAATCCAGTCCCTTTATCTGGATAACGTGGCCGGAATCATTTCCGGTACGATGCCCTTGGACTCGATCCGCCAGATAGATTCTTTGGCTAGCAACGATATTAACTATGAGATTCCTCGTAGCAAGGAAGAGACTCGCTTCGTGAAAGATTACGAGGAAGAGGAGAAATATAATTTATCGGTATTGACCGACCCGGGCAAGGTCCCGACCGAGGGGGTCTTTTTCTATAAGCCCGTGAATGGCGTGGTCACCTCTCATTATGAGACGGATGTCCATCATTATGGCGTGGATCTGGCCGCGGCCCCGAAGGAGAGTGTCTTGGCTACGTTGGATGGTACGGTGATCTATACCGGTTTCGATCCGAACCACGGAAACGTAATTCAATTACAACATAAGAACGGATTCATCTCGGTTTATAAGCACAACGAATTGTTGCTAAAAGAGGTGGGAGACCATGTGGTAGCCGGTGAGGCGATCGCTTTGGTCGGGAATACGGGAGAGTTGTCTACCGGGCCGCACCTGCATTTCGAGTTGTGGTATAAGGGCAATCCTGTGAATCCGGAAGAATATATAGCTTTTTGATATTCCATGAAAAAAAGACAGTTAGCGATATTAGGCTCGACCGGTTCCATCGGAACCCAAGCCTTGGAGGTAGTGAGCGAGCATTCCGATCTTTTCGAGGTGTATGCCTTGACCGCGAATAACCAAGTGGACTTATTGATCAATCAGGCCCGGAAATATATGCCGGAGGTGGTGGTGATCGCCAACGAGCGGAAATATCCCGAGCTGAAAGAGGCCTTGGAGGACTTGCCGATCAAGGTATGGGCGGGTGCCGACGCTATCGCCCAGATGGTGCAGTCGGAGCCGATCGATATGGTGCTGACGGCGATGGTGGGTTATTCCGGCTTGCGACCGACGATCTCGGCGATCAAGGCGGGAAAGGCGATCGCCTTGGCGAATAAGGAAACTTTGGTCGTGGCCGGCGAGCTGATCATGAAGCTGGCCGCCGAGCATAAGGTGCCTATCTTGCCGGTGGACTCGGAACATTCGGCCATTTTTCAATGTTTAACAGGTGCGTACGATAATCCGATCGAGAAGATCTTGCTGACGGCTTCCGGCGGTCCGTTCCGGCGGAAGACGCTGGAGGAGCTGGCTACCGTGACGAAGGCGCAGGCCTTGAGGCATCCGAACTGGACGATGGGGGCGAAGATCACGATAGACTCGGCCTCGATGATGAACAAGGGCTTCGAGATGATCGAGGCGAAATGGTTGTTCGATGTCACGCCGGATCAGGTACAGGTGGTGGTGCACCCACAGTCGGTGATCCACTCGATGGTGCAGTTTGAGGATGGCGCCGTGATCGCCCAGCTGGGAATTCCCGACATGAAATTGCCGATCGCCTACGCTTTCTCGTTTCCGACACGTATGAGGAGCATGGCGCCCCGTCTGGATTTTAACCAATATTCGACTTTGACGTTCGAGGAGCCGGATATGGAACGTTTCCGCAACTTGGCTTTCGCTTTCGAGGCGGCCCGCCAAGGAGGGAATATGCCCTGTATCTTGAATGCCGCCAATGAGGTGGTGGTGGCTGCCTTCCTGCAAGATCGTATCGGCTTCTTGCAAATGAGCGACGTGATCGAGCGGACTATGCGGAAAGCCTCGTTTATCGTCAATCCCTCGTATGAGGATTACGTGGCTACCGACACCGAGGCTAGGCGGTTGGCGGCCGAGTTATTTTGAAATAATTTAAAACAGAACAAACAATAGTAGATGGAAACTTTTTTGATTAAGGCGTTACAGCTCATCTTGAGCTTATCGATACTGGTGATTGTCCACGAGTTCGGGCATTTTATCTTTGCCCGGATTTTCAAGGTGCGGGTAGAGAAGTTCTACCTCTTCTTCGATCCGTGGTTCTCGCTATTCAAGTACAAGCCGAAAAACAGTGACACGGAATACGGTGTAGGCTGGCTTCCGTTGGGAGGATATTGTAAGATCTCCGGTATGATCGACGAGAGTATGGACAAGGAGGCGATGGCCCAGCCGCCCAAGCCTTACGAGTTCCGCTCCAAGCCGGCCGGACAGCGTTTGATGATTATGGTAGCGGGCGTGGTGTTCAACTTCTTGCTGGCTTTGTTTATTTATTCCATGATCTTGTTTACGTGGGGCGATACGTACTTGCCCTTGAAGAACATGAAGATGGGTATGAATTATAGCGAGACGTTCCAGAACGTCGGTTTTCAGGACGGTGATATCTTGCTGAGAGCGGACAATGAGGAGTTGGAGCGTTTCGGTAGCGACAGTTTCCGCAAGGTGGTGGAGGCAAAGACCGTGACGGTGCTCCGTGACGGGCGGGAGACCGTGATCTCCATACCGGAGGATATGATGCAACGTTGCATGCGTGACGGAAAAGGCTTCGCCGATCCTTTGCGTATCCCGATGGTTGTTCGTGAGCTTCCCGACAAGAATGCCCCGGCGGCTCTTGCCGGCATGCAGCCGAAGGATAGCGTGGTGGCTATTAACGGTGTGGCTACCCCGACGTTTTATGATGCCTCTGGGTTATTGTCAGAGAATAAGGGTGAAGAGGTGACAGTAGATTTCTACCGGAACGGCCAGTTGGAGTCCTTGACCATGAGGACGGACTCGGCCGGGAAAATTGGCGTAGCGGTGATGTTGCCTACGGATCTCTATCAGACCGTGACCCGCAAATACGGTTTCTTCGAGTCGTTCCCCGCCGGTATTAAATTAGGTATTAATACCTTGAAGGGATATGTGAACGACATGAAATATGTGTTTACGAAGGAAGGTGCCTCCAGTTTGGGCGGTTTCGGTACGATCGGCGGATTGTTCCCGTCTGTCTGGGATTGGCGGATTTTCTGGGAACGTACGGCTTTCCTATCTATCATCTTGGCGTTCATGAATATCTTGCCGATTCCGGCCTTGGATGGCGGACACGTGATGTTCTTGATCTATGAGGTAGTGGCCCGTCGCAAACCGAGCGATAAATTCCTAGAGTATGCCCAAATGGCAGGTATGTTTATCCTGTTCGCTTTATTGATCTATGCGAATGGAAATGACATCTTCCGCTTCTTCTTCAAGTAACGTACGTCTCTACAACTAGATACAAAAAACCTCCCGGATCACTTTTCTATGTGATCCGGGAGGTTTTTTTGTATGAATAAAGTCCTCTTTCTTATTTCAGGATGTCGTTGATAGAAGCGAGGATCTTCTTGGAGTTCTCGTCTTTCGGGTCGAGTTCGACAGCCTTTGTCAAATATTCTTTCGCTTGCTTGAAGTCTTTGTCGGCTTTCGCTTTCTCGGCGTTGTATTTATCCGGCTCGGAAGTAGCGATCGGGGTAGCGGCCTGTAATATCTTCGCTCCGTTGCCATACAGCATGGCGCCAAGGCTGTAGTAAGCGTTGCTCTGGTAATCCTTGTTCGATACGGCTAGGACCTCTTTGTACATTTTCTCGGCACCGGCCAGATCTCCCTTCTTTTGGGCGGCTTGTCCTTGTTTGATGCAGTAACCGTAAAGCAACTTTTCCAGATTGGTCTTATTCTTGTTTCCATCGGGAATCACTTTTAATCCCTCTTTTACCGTAGTCAGGAATTCTTCAGTCTTGTTTAAGTTACGGTAAGCCATAGCCTCGCCTACATAAGAGTCGTCTACGTTGTAGTTCATCTTAACGGCCATGTCGAAGTATTTGGCGGCCTCGGCGTAGTTCTTCGCTTGATTAGCGGCGTATCCGCAATTGAAGATACGGGCGGTGTCTTGGTAATTGTTTTGTTTCAAGTATTCGCCGTATTTTGTTACGACTGTCTCTTATACACATCTGACGCTGCCGACGATCTTACGCGTGTAGAT
>ERZ1027176.1250-NODE-1250-length-10157-cov-4.560780_pt1 | contig 10157 bp, 7 predicted proteins | sample MGYA00519248_ERZ1027176 | MGnify/ENA primary metagenome ERZ1027176 (study PRJEB26926, sample SAMN06164413) | human gut metagenome | biome: ENVO:00009003; feature: ENVO:2100002; material: ENVO:00002003 | host: Homo sapiens | place: USA | collected 2012 ...
ACGAGATGCTCAGGAGTCTCGTGGGCTCGGAGATGTGTATAAGAGACAGTGCCGGCGCGGATGTCGCTGAGCATGCGCTCGGCAACGGCGGCGGGGTCGAGCGTGATCATACTCGCGCCCTTGACAACGCGGATGGCGCTGTGCGCCTCGTCGATCTCGATGCTGCCGGCGGAGAGGCTGACGTTGATCTCGGCGGCCTCGCGCTCGATGCGCGTGCGCAGGGCGTCGGCGTCCATGTCGGCGAGGTTGTCCGAGGCGACATCATGGCCCTGGAAGGCGCAGTGCAGCCACGTGAAGAAATTCGTGAACACATTGCCGCTGCGGCCGTAGGCATAAGCCGTTTCGGCGGCGGTATCGGGCGTGGCATCAAAGCCGATCTCCGTCGCGGTGACGGTGATGGCCCGGTCGCCCGGGAAGGTCATGGTGAGCACCGGGGCGCTCGTATCGTCCCAGCCGGCGGCGCGGATAGCGTCCGCCGCGGCGGCCTGCGTCATGCCGCCGACGTCGGTACCGCAGACAGAGACGTTCGGGAAAATGGCATCCTTTTTCGCCACGAGCACCATGCCGACGGCTGCCGCCGCCACGAGGACGGCCAGCACGATGAGCACGACGCGCACGGCGATTTTACCGCCGCGGCCGCGCGGTTTTTTCGCTTTCGGAGCCGGCTGCGGCTGGGCGCCGGACGCACTGCGGCGCGCCGTCTGCTCCTGCCGGGGCACGGGCTGGCGCTGGGACGCCGCCTGTTTCGGTGCGGCGGCGCGGCGGGCGGCCGCCTCGCTCTGTGCGGAACGGTTGGCGCCGCTGCGGTGTGCCGAGCGCTCCTGCGCTGCAAAATCCGCCGCCTCGCGGCGGGCGGCCGCGCTGCGCTTGGAAGTGTTGCCGTTGAGTTTCATTTGCTCGAATCCCTGTCTTTCCCTGTCAAAATCGGATTGTTTAAATATGTATCGCGGAAAGCCTCCGCCTCGCCGGGCGGGAGCTTGGTGCGCGGCTGGCGTTCGATCTGCGGCTTCATCCACGGGTTGTGCTCGGCCTTGCGGTCGGTCTGCGCCTCAAGGAGCTTGCCGATGAGCACATTCGAGATGAGAAAGCCCGAGGGCGTGAAGTGCCAGCGCTCCCCGTCCGCAACGGCCCAACCGCGGCGGATGAACTCCTCGAGCTGCTGCGCGATACCGGAAAAATCGCTGCGGTAGAGCCGCTCATACTCCGCGCGCGATACGCCGTGAACGGTGCGCATGCCGAGCATGAGATACTCCGCCGCGCGCTCGAAATCGCCGATGGTCTCGTACTCGTCGATCATGTCCTCACCGTGGAGGACGCCCGCGAGATAACGGTCGAGATCGCGCACATAGCTGTAGCGCGTGCGGCCGATGCACGAGTGCGCACCGGGGCCGAAGCCCATATAGTCGTCAAGCTGCCAATACTTCAGATTATGCCGGGATTCATAGCCCGGTATGCTGAAATTGGAGATCTCATACTGCTCATAACCGTAGCGCCGCAGCTCCTCGACCATGCACAGGTACATATCCGCCTGCTCGTCGTCCGACGGGATAAGGGGCGAATCCTTCAGGGCGTACATGGGCGTGCCCTCCTCAAGCTTGAGCCCGTAGCCGGAGATGTGCTCCGGGCGCAGGGCAATCGCCTTGGCGAGCGTGTCCGCCCAGTCGCTGCGGGTCTGGCTGGGCAGGCCGTAGATGAGGTCGAGGCTGATGTTGTCGAAGCCCGCCGTGCGGGCATTCTGAACGGCCATTTCCACCTGACGGAAGCTGTGGCGGCGGCCGATCATTTTCAGGATGTCATTGTTCGCCGACTGCATGCCGATGCTCAGGCGGTTGAAGCCCGCCTTGTGCAGGGCGCGCAGATCATGCAGGCGGACGCTGTCCGGATTGACCTCGACGGTCACCTCCGCGCGCCTGAGCAGGCGGCCGGTGGCCTTGACGGCGTCGAGCAGCTCGATGAGGCGCGCCGCGCCGTAAAAGCTCGGCGTGCCGCCGCCGAAATACACCGTGTCGATGTACGCCGGGGCGATGCGTCCGGCGCTCTCTTCGATGTGCTCGAGCAGGGCGTGCTGGTAGTCGGCCATGCGGTCGGCCGCGCCGGCGCAGGAATAAAAGTCGCAATAGCCGCACTTGCTCGCGCAAAACGGGATGTGGATATAGATACCGAGACGCGGTTCCATAGACAGCTCCTTACATGGGGATGCCCCGGCCGCCGGGGCGCGGCGGCCAGGGAAAAGATCGGATCAGATGAGTGTGCAGACGAGCTCGGAATACGCGGCAGGATCCTCGAGCGGCTCGCCCGCTATGAGCAGCGCCTGCGCGTGCAGGATGCGCGCGATGCGCGCGGCCTTGTCCTTGTCGCCGGTGTCGAACGCTTCCTTCATGGTCTGATAGGCGTGGTGGTTGGCATTGAGCTCGAGCACGCGGATGGCGCGGATGTCGGTCGGTGCGCCGGGCATGCTCTTGAAATAGCGCTCCATCTCGAGCGTGACGCCGCCCTCCGTGCTCAGGCACACGGCGCTGGACACGAGCTTATTGGACAGGCGCACGGACGCGACCTGGTCGCCGAGCGTCTCCTTGACGAAGTCGAGCAGATCCTTGTCCTCGGCCTGCTTGGCCTCGGTCTCCTTCTTCTCTTCCTCGGTCTCGAGGCCGAGGTCGTCGGTCGCAATGTTGCAAAACGGCTTGTCGGCGTAGCTCTTCATGGTGTCGACGAAATACTCGTCGATCTGCGAGGTCATGCACAGGACGTCGAAGCCCTTTTCGTGCAGGAGCTCTGCCTGCGGCAGGCTGAGCAGCCGCTTGACGTTCTCGCCGCAGGCGAAGTAGATCTTCGTCTGCTCGGCAGGCATGGCGTCGACGTATTCCTTGAGGGAGACGAGCTTCGTCTCGCTCGTGTGGTAGAGCAGCAGATCTTTGACCTCGTCGACCTTGTCGCCCGTCTCGGTGACGGCGCCGGCGCGCAGCATCATGCCGAAGGCGGCGTGGAACTGCTCGTACTTCTCGCGGTCATTGGTCATGAGCTTCGTGAGCTCGGACTTGATCTTTTTGCCGAGGTTCGCGGCGATGAGCTTGAGCTGGCGGTCGTGCTGGAGCATCTCACGCGAGATGTTCAGCGACAGGTCGGGTGAATCGACCACGCCGCGGGCAAACGCGTAGCACGGCGGCAGGAGATCGGTGCACTTATCCATGATCATGACGCCGGAACTGTAGAGCTCGAGACCGGGGTCAGATTCGCGGGTGAACATGTTCATCGGAGCCTTGGCCGGGATGAACAGCAGCGCGCGGTAGGAGATCAGGCCCTCGGCGTTGACGCGGATGACGGCCAGCGGGTCGTCCTTGTCGTGGAACTTGTCCTTATAAAACGCGATGCACTCCTCGTCCGTGGCTTCCTTGCGGCTGCGCTGCCAGATGGGGATCATGCTGTTGATGGTCTGCTCCTCGGTCTTGGTGACCATCTCCATCTTCGGCTCGCCCTTTTCGTCCTTCTCGCCGGTGTCGACCCAGTCGCTCTGCTCGACGTCCATGACGATCGGCCAGCGGACATAGTCGGAATACTTGCGGATGAGCATCATGAGCTTCCAGTTTTCGAGGTAGGTGGAGTATTTCTCTCCCGTCTCGTCGGCCTTGATGTGCATAATGACGTCGGTGCCGACGGTATCCTTCTGCGCCTCGGTGATGGTGTAGCCGTCCGCGCCGGTGCTGACCCACTGGTAGGCCGTGTCGCTGCCGTAGGCGCGGGTGATGACCGTGACCTTATCGGCAACCATGAACGCGGAATAGAAGCCGACGCCGAACTGACCGATGATGTCGATAGCGGCATCCTCCTGCTCGTTCTCGCCGAGGCCGTCCTTGAACTTCAGCGAGCCGCTGCGTGCGATGACGCCGAGGTTGCTGTCGAGCTCCTCCTTCGTCATGCCGATGCCGTTATCCGACACCGTGATCGTGCGCGCATCCTTATCCGGGGTGACGCGGATCTTGAAGTCGCTGCGCGCCATGCCCACGTTTTCATCCGTGAGCGACTGGTAGCAGAGCTTGTCGATCGCGTCCGAGGCGTTCGAGATGATCTCACGCAGGAAAATTTCTTTGTGCGTGTAGATCGAGTTGATCATCATGTCGAGCAGCTTTTTCGACTCGGCTTTGAATTGTTTCTTTGCCATATCTATGCCTCCAAGAATTTAATTACACCTTTGGATCCGTACCCGGCCGGCACGCAATAGCGGCCCACGGTACAGATTTTAATATTATAGCACATCGACCGTTTTTTTCAACACCCGCGGCCGGAATAATTGGGATTGTACAGCGCGTTTTTCATGGTATAATAGGGTGTTAAGAAAAAAATAAGATTCTGTGAGGTGGCTCCCATGAACGATCTGAAAGACCTGCTCGGCGCGCGCCTGTTCCTGCTGGACATGGACGGCACGCTCTACCTCGGGGACGACGTGTTCCCCGGCGCGGTCGATTTCATCCATACGCTGGCCGAGACCGGGCGGCAGTACATCTACCTGACCAACAACTCCTCGCGCGCGGGCACAGATTACATCACGCGCCTGCGGCGGCTGGGCTTCCCGTGCGAGGCCGAAAACGTGTTCACGTCCGGCATGGCGACGGCGCTGTACCTCAACCAGCACTATGCGGGCAAGCCTGTGTACCTCGTCGGCACGCAGGCGTTCCGCCGCGAGCTGCTCAGCTACGGCATCCCGCTCGTGGAAGAGGGCGCGGAGATCGTCGTGGCCGGATTTGACACCGAGCTCGTGTATGAAAAGCTCGATAAGGCCGTGCACTTCCTGCGCCGCGGCGCGGCGTTCATCGCCGCCAACCCCGACTGGGTCTGCCCCATGCCGGCCGGCGAGGTGCTGCCCGACTGCGGGAGCATCTGCGCGCTGCTGACGGCCGCCTCCGGCGTGAAGCCGACGTATATCGGCAAGCCGAACCGCAACATGGTCGATGTCATCTCGGCGCAGACCGGCGTGCCGAACGCGCAGATCTGCTGCGTGGGCGACCGGATCTACACCGACATTGCCGTGGCCGTGAACGCGGGCGCGCAGAGCGTGCTCGTCATGTCCGGCGAGACAGACGAGGCGATCCTCAAAGCGTCCGACGTGCAGCCGAAGTACGTCCTGCGCGACGTGGCAGAGCTGGCGCAGATCTTGCGCAGCGGCACGGTAGTGTGAGAAAAAAGTTCAAAAACTTTTGAAAACCGCTTGACAATTGCGGACACAAATGTTAGGATATGTTCAGTAAACATCGTTTTTCTTTTCGATGTTGCAAAATCCCTCGTTTGTGTTCTCTCTTCCACTTTGCAGCGTCCGGGTCTGCATCCGCCGCGGACGTGCAAGCACAAGCAATCAACAGCAGCAGCCGCACCGGTTTCCCGGTGCGGCTGTTGCTTTCGTTATGTGCGGATGCGGCAGCAGCCGCACCGGGAAGCCGGCGCGGCTGCTGCGATCATCAAAAACGTTCCGTTCAGATGTCGGCGCGGAACCAGGCGCCGGGGCGGTAGTGCTCAAAGATGACGATGTCATAATCGTGCTCGTGCGTCCAGGCGCGGCTCGTCCAGCCGGCACGCACGGCGCCCATGGCCTCACACAGGCGCACGCTCAGCGGCTTCGGCCCGATCTTGTAGGCGATGAACTGCGGGCGGGCGATCACGTTCGTGAGCACATTGCCGACGATGGCAGCCGCGGGCTTATTGAGCGCCTTGCCGTAGTCCTTCGGCGGCTGGCTGAGCTGGCCGCGCAGAATATCGGGCGCGTTGCGCCGGAACCACGCGACGATCGTGGGGTCAAAGCTCTCGACGCAGTACGGCCCGCCGTAGGTGCGCAGAGCAGCGAGCGTCAGCGCGCACAAACGGCGGTTATTATGCCCGCGCTTGACCTCGAGCAGCAGCGGCACGCGGCCGCCGAGCGCTTCGAGCGCCTCGGCAAAGGTCGGGATGACGCAGTCGGTATCGCCGAGGCGCAGGGCGCGCAGCTCGGCGAGCGTGAAATCATCAATGACACCCGGCACGCCGCACATGCGCTCGAGCGTGTCGTCGTGGAACACGACGAGCTGGTCGTCCGCCGTCAGGTGCACGTCCATCTCGACGGCGTAGCCCGCCTCGGCCGCAGCACGAAAGGCCGGGAGCGAATTTTCCGGCACGGTGCCGTCCTCGGTGTGCAGGCCGCGGTGCGCATAGTTGCGGTATAGAAACGGGGCCTTCTGTGCGCGCGTGGCGTGGCCCGGCGCGATGAGAAATGCAAACGCACCCGCGCAGGCGGCGGCCGGTGCGGCAAACTTGCAGGCAGTTTTCCAATCCATAATGTGTCCTCCTTTCGGCGGCGCAGGCCGCCGGTTTGCTTTGCCCTTATTAAACAACAATTTCTGCTTTTCGTCAAATGCCTGTTGAATTGCCGGGCGAGGTATTGTAGAATGAGACAAATCCGATACACATGATGGAGGTAACCCTGTGAAGCTCAACTACAAACGCACCATCTGCGTTGGCTTTGCCTTTTTCCTGATCTGCGCCTTCTGGCAGGCGTATGACAACACCATCCCCCTGATCCTGACGAACAAGTTCGGCATGTCGCAGGCATGGTCCGGCGTCATCATGGCGATCGACAACATTCTGGCGCTGTTTCTGCTGCCGCTGTTCGGCGCGATCTCCGACAAGCACGCCGGCAAGCGCGGCCGCCGCACGCCGTTTATCGTCCTTGGCACGATCGTTGCGGCCATCGCGTTCATCAGCCTGTCGCTCGTCGACGATGCGCAGCTGAAAAACATCGACGCGGCCGCCGCCATCGACGATCCCGCCGCGCTGCGCGTCGTGTACCAGCAGGAGGCCGACCGCACGCTCAAGACCCCCGACGGCGAGACGTTCGTGCTCGAGGACACCTTCACGGAGGACGAGTTTGCCGCCATCACGAGCCAGGTCACGACCGCCGAGGGCAAGACCGTGACGAACCACGACTACACGAACTATGTCGTGCCCGCGCGCCAGGCCTACGCCCACCAGACGACCGTGCAGCACCCCGGCGCGCTCATCGGCTTTATCGCGCTGCTGCTCGTCGTGCTCGTGGCCATGGCCACGTTCCGCTCCCCCGCCGTCGCGCTCATGCCCGATGTTACCATCAAACCGCTGCGCAGTAAGGCGAATGCCGTCATCAACCTCATGGGCACCGCCGGCGGCATCCTCGTGCTGGCCATCGGCATGGCCTTCGCCACAAGCTCCGTGCGCAACTCGCTCATGAGCTACACGGTGTACTTCGCCGTGATCGCGGGCATCATGCTGCTGGCACTGCTGATCTTCCGCCTGACGGTCAACGAGCCAAAGTTCGTGGCCGAGATGCAGACCGACAGCAAGCGCTTCGGCATCGACAACGGCGACAGTGACGATGCGCCCGCCGGCTCCGGCAAGCTCGGCAAGGCCGAGCGCCGGTCGCTCATCTTCCTGCTGCTGTCGATCGTGCTGTGGTTCTTCGGCTACAACGCCGTGACGTCGAAATACTCCGTTTACGCCAGCAACATCCTGCACAAGGACTACAACCTCACGCTCATGCTCGCGCAGGCCGCCGCCATCGTGGCCTACCTGCCCGTCGGCATCGTCGCATCCAAGATCGGCCGCAAGAAGACCATCCTCGGCGGCGTCGTGATGCTGGCCGTCGCGTTCGGCGTGGCCGCTTTCCTCAACGCCGAGAGCCCCACGATGCTCATGAACGCCATGTTCTGCCTCGCCGGCATCGGCTGGGCCACCATCAACGTCAACTCCTTCCCGATGGTCGTGGAGATGTGCTCCGGCAGCGACGTTGGCCGCTACACCGGCTTTTACTACACGGCCAGCATGGCCGCCCAGGTCGTCACGCCGATGTTCTCGGGCTTCCTGATGGATAAGCTCAGCATGACCGTGCTCTTCCCCTACGCCGCCATCTTTGTGGCCGGTGCGTTCGTAACGATGCTCTTTGTCCGCCACGGCGACAGCCGCCCCATCCCCGCCAAGGGCCTCGAGGCGCTTGACGTGGACGATTGACCGAAATATACATTTGGAGGATGCAAATACTATGGAACGTCTGACCCGCAAACTGAAAAAGGGCGGTTACTCCGCCAACCGGCACTCCGAGGCCCAGCTCACCGAGCGCCTTGACCAGCTCAAGGGCGTGCATAAGCAGTGGGTCGGGGATGTGTCGGACATGATCACCGGCATGAAGCAGAGCGAGGCCGCCGGACAGGCCGGCGCGCTCACGCTGGCGATGCTGCAGGCGAGCTATGCCGCGATCGTGCGCATCGGCCGCCGCTTTGAGGCCGTCTGCCCCGCCGAGGGCAACACCGACGACGCCGTCACGGCGCTCGGCAAGCTCGAGGATCTGTACGAGCAGTGCGTCTCCGAGCTCGAGGATGCCAAGGCTGGTCTGGATGAGTGCCGCGAAAACGGCTTCCAGGATGACCTCGCCTACGGTGAGCTCATGGTGACGAAGCTCGGTCTCACGCAGCTGACCAAGCAGTTCGACATCGCCACCGGCTATGCCGAGCCCGATCCGGAGCCGTACCAGTACCAGCCCAAGGAAGACAAGCCCGCCGAATAAGCCGCGCACTCAAAAAGCAGCACGTGGACCTGCGGCGGCACCGGCGGCAGTGCGAATAAAGAAAAAAACCTCCGTGCCGGACGGCACGGAGGTTTTTGTGTAAGATCCGATTACTTGAGTTCGACAGAAGCGCCGACTTCCTCGAGCTTCTTCTTGAGCTCCTCGGCCTCGTCCTTGGAGACCTGCTCCTTGATGGCGCAGGGGATGCCCTCGACCTTCGCCTTGGCTTCCGCCAGGCCCAGGTTGGTGATCTCACGGACGGCCTTGATGACCTTGATCTTCTGATCGCCGAAGCCGGTCAGAACGACGTCAAACTCGGTCTTCTCCTCGGCGGCAGCAGCAGCGCCGGCCACCGGAGCGGCGGCAACAGCAGCAGCGGCGGAAACGCCGAACACATCTTCGATCTCGTGCACGAGCTCAGACAGCTCGAGGACGGACATAGCCTTGATCTCTTCGATCATAGCAGTGACTTTTTCGCTAGCCATGGTAATTTTCCTCCTAAATAGTTAAGTGAAGTGGTCGCCTTATTCGGCGGCGGGAGCTTCGGCCTCGGCAGGTGCGGCAGCGCCGCCCATCTGCTCGACGACCTGATTCAGGCAGACGGCCAGACCCGTGATGGGGGCCAGCATCGTGCCCAGGACCTTGGAGTACAGCGCATCCTTGTTCTGGAGCTGCGCAATCTCCGCGATCTCAGCGTCACTGAGGACCTTGCCCTCGAGGAACGCGCCCTTGACGATGAACTTCTCGTCCTTCGCCATCTTCTCGCTCATGTCGTGGATCATGCGGATCGGGACGATCGGATCAGCCGTGCTGGTTGCGAGCGAAGTCGTACCATTGAGCAGATCACTCATTGCCTCGAGGCCGGCGTCCTTGAGCGCAAAGCGGGTCAGGGTGTTCTTGACGACGGAATACTCCACGTCATTCTGACGCAGCTCGGTGCGCAGCTTGGTGTCTTCATCGACGGTGATGCCCTTGTAATCGACGAACACGCCGGCGCTGGCGCCCTTGAGCCGTTCAGCCAGAGCGGCGACGATCGCCTGTTTCTCGCTGAGAACTTTTGCGTTCGGCATAGTGTGATTTCACCTCCGTGTGAAAGATACACGCCCAAAAAAAATTTCCGCGGCCAAAGCCCCGGAAACAGAATAGAAACATCGTAATGGATGCATCCTCGGCAGGATTTCCGCGGTCAAGCCACCTGCTGTCTTTGGAGCGCTCTAATAGAATACCAGACTCTGCCGCGCGTGTCAAGCATTTTTCACGCGGCGGCGCGGTTTTTTAAAAGGAGATGGCCCCCGGAGGAGTACCGGAGGCCATCGCAAAAAAATCCCACAAAAAACTTTTACCCTAAACTGCTGTGGTTAGTTTAGCATGTTTGCTCACATGTGTCAAGCCTTTTTGTGACAATTTCCGGTCTGCTGTGCAGGTGCACAGCGCTGCGGCCGCGTCACCAGTCCATGGTCGTGATGCCCTCACCAAGCGACATACCGCACCGGCCGTGGCCGGGATAGAGCACGAGCTCCGGCGGCAGTGCGCGCAGAAACGGCACGGTCCGCCCCATGAGCACGGCGGCGTCGCCCCCGCGCAGGCGCGTGAAGACGGCGTT
>ERZ1027176.1252-NODE-1252-length-10141-cov-5.571584_pt1 | contig 10141 bp, 10 predicted proteins | sample MGYA00519248_ERZ1027176 | MGnify/ENA primary metagenome ERZ1027176 (study PRJEB26926, sample SAMN06164413) | human gut metagenome | biome: ENVO:00009003; feature: ENVO:2100002; material: ENVO:00002003 | host: Homo sapiens | place: USA | collected 2012 ...
GAGATGCTCAGGAGTCTCGTGGGCTCGGAGATGTGTATAAGAGACAGGTATGATAGTTGGCATTCGGAGCACCGATCCCGATCCCCGTCAGCACGGCATCGGCAGGCATACTCCCGCAGAGTTTCCGCAGCATCATTCCGAGCGTTTCCACATAAGCCGGATAGTCGTCGAAAAAAGGGTATTCCGCCGTACGAAAAGAAGACCGGGCATAGACTTCACCCGTGCGATCGACCAAACCGAGAACCGTATTGATCCCTCCGATGTCAATGCCGATGACCAATTTTTTCATAAAAAAGATAAATTTTACAGGTTTATCAGCCCAAAGTTAGAAAATAATTGCACGCTATCGACTTTTTTTCCTACTTTTGGGGGAATGTTTTCGACAAGAGCAGGCAAAACGAATTTCCCGAATTATGCCGAGCGAAGAAAACGACGACGAAGTTCAACGATTCTTATCCAGCGAGTTTCAGCATGCAAAACAACGACCAAATTCTGGAGGCCATCGAACATTATCTGGGACAAATCGGATACCCCGAAGAACCCGGCAGGTTGTACGCACCGATCAGTTATTCCCTCACGATGACCGGGAAACGGTTGCGTCCCATGTTGCTGATGCTCACCTGCGGAATCTTCTCCGACCAGCCCCAGGCGGCCATGCCGGCAGCGGCAGCCGTCGAGGTCTTCCACAACTTCACGTTGCTGCACGACGACATCATGGACAACGCGGCGATGCGCCGGGGCAACCCTTCCGTCTTCGCCAAATGGGGACAGAACGTCGCCATCCTGTCGGGCGACGCGATGCTCATCAGCGCCTACCGCCTGTTGAGCGAATACCCGCCTCAGGTGCTGCCGCAGATTCTCGCCCGCTTCAATACGATGGCCATCGAAGTCTGCGAAGGACAACAATACGATATGGATTTCGAAGCCCGGGAGTCGGTTTCGGTCGAGGAGTATCTCCACATGATCGAACTCAAAACTTCGGCCCTGCTGTCGGGTGCGACCGTCATCGGAGCGATCATCGGCGGGGCGGGCGAAGAAGACTGTCAACGCCTCTATCGTTTCGCCACCGAACTGGGACTGGCGTTCCAGTTGCAGGATGACCTGCTGGACAGTTACGGCGACGAACGGCTGGGCAAGGCGATCGGAGGCGACATCCTCGAAGGCAAAAAGACCTACCTGATGGTCATGGCCCTCAGCAAGGCGTCGGCCGCCGAGCATCGAATCCTCGCTTCGACCTATTCCGATCCGACTCTTTCCGATCAGCAGAAGATCGCGCGCGTGCGAGAGGTTTTCGACAAACTGGGCGTCGCCCGTCTGACCGAACAGCAGATCAACCACCGCTTCGAGCGGGCGTTGAACACTCTCGATACGTTATCCGTACAGTCGGAAGGCACGGCCCGCCTGCGGGAGTACGCCGGCAGCCTGATCGGACGCAACAAATAAATCCTCGGCCCAATGAAACGCAGCGACATAGAGATCATGGCTCCTGCAGGAAGTTACGAATCCCTGCATGCAGCGATCGACGCCGGAGCCAACTCCGTTTATTTCGGAGTGGGAAGGCTCAATATGCGGGCCCAATCCGCCGCCAACTTCACCCTGGAAGATATGGGGCAGATCGTTTCGATCGCCCGTGAACACGGCGTGAAAAGCTATCTGACGGTCAATACGGTGATTTACGACGAAGAGATCGAAACCCTGCATGCGACCATCGACCGTGCCTGCGAGGTGGGTGTGGACGCCATCATCGCTACCGATATGGCTGCCATCCAATACGCCCGCAGCGTCGGCATGGACGTACATATCTCCACGCAAAGCAACATCTCCAACATCGAAGCCGTCCGGTTCTTCGCCCAATGGGCGGACGTAGTGGTCCTGGCCCGGGAACTGGACCTGGTGCAGGTCGCCTACATCAGCCGGGAGATCGAACGGCAGCGGATCACGGGCCCCGGCGGAGAGCTGGTGCGGATCGAAATGTTCGCCCACGGCGCCCTCTGCATGGCCATATCGGGCAAATGCTACCTGTCGCTCCACACCAGCGACGGATTTTCGGCCAACCGGGGAGCCTGCCGGCAGATCTGCCGTCGCAAATACCTGGTTACGGACCCCGAAACGGGCGAAACACTCGACGTCGAGGGCAACTACATCCTCTCGCCCAAAGACCTCTGCACGATCGACTTTCTCGACTATTTCATCGAATCGGGCGTGCGGGTCCTCAAGATCGAAGGGCGTGCCCGAGGTGCGGAATACGTCAAACGCGTGGTCGAATGTTACGACCGGGCGCTCCGGGCCATGGAAGACGGCAACTACACGCCGGAACTGGCCGCCGCACTGAAAGAGCGGCTGGCAACGGTATTCAATCGCGGATTCTGGGAAGGATACTACGCAGGACGCCCGATCGTGGAGCACAGCCGCCACCACGGATCGGCCGCCACCAAACGCAAAGTCTATGTGGGCAAGGTGACCAATTTCTTCAAAAAAATCTCGGTGGCCGAGGTGCTCGTCGAAGCGGCTCCTCTACACGAAGGGGACGAACTGCTCTGGATGGGCGAAACGACCGGAGTGGTCGAGCAGCACGGGGATGAAATCTTCGTGGACGAGCACCCCGTACAAACAGTACTCCAGGGAACGACCTGCTCGGTCAAAACCGTCCAACTCATCCGCCGGGGCGACAAGCTCTACAAACTGGTCGATACGATCGGATAAGAAATAAAACACCGGACTATAAAGCCCGGTGTTTCTATTTTACAAATACACATTTTAATTACCCCGATATTCATCGGCTTCCGATCGGACGGAAAGCCTCGATTCGATCTCTTGCAAGAAGATCGGGGAGACTCGCTCACACCGGACGAAGGAGTGACGAACTACGCCGGTCGGATTCGTAAAATCGGGGAAATCCCCTCACAAATCGCCCTCCTCTCATAACAGCTTGCACGATAGACGGCACATACGCCCTTGCCGGCAACTTCGCCCCGGAGAAAATCGGGAGGGGCTACCTTCGAAGCGCCGCAATAAAATCGGGAAAAAGCGTCCAGAGATTTTCAGTGCGGAGCCACAGCTCACGAGCCTGGGCCTGCACCGAAGGGCGCTCGCTCTCGATATCCTCCAGGTACTGCCCGTCGGCAGGATGTTCGTCGGCGGTAAATTCGGCAAAATAGGGTGCGAATCGGGTCCTGAAACGGATCGCATCGCCCTCGGGAATACGGCCGCTGCGCCGAAAAGCCGCCCACATGGTCAGCACCTCCTTGCAGGCGTATTTATCGGAAATATCGTTGCTCACCTCGTCGAAAAGTTCGTACTCCTCCATTGCCAGGTAATTGAACGCCAACAGGATAATTGCCTCCAGATGGTCTTCGGGATCCAGTTCGAGAAGCAATTCGAGCATGGCGGTAGACATTTCGAAATCGTTGATCAGGAAATGGTCGATCGCCGAAGCGTGAATCACCTCGAGCGCCGCACGCGTATTGGGATCCTCCCATTCGAGAATCACCTCCTCGTCTTCGGGCAATAATTCGGAAATGCGCTGAAAGGCGTGAAAGCGTTCGTTGCAGGCCTCTTCGACCCGCCCCTGGCGCTGCAACTGTTTGGAATGGGTCAGAACCCGTACAAAATCATACGCCCCCTGACCAACGATCTCGAATGTCTGATCCGGAGTAGGATTGAGCGTAGCCTTATCTTGCATGACGGTTTTGTTTATTAGCGGATTAACTCCTCGTAATTTTTTATCTTCCCGAGGATTCGGATTCCGGTCCGTACGACCTCCGAAACCATGGCGATACGAAATTTTCGGGGCGAAGATAGCAAGAATGAGAGAAAAAATCGCACTTTTTCCAAGAAATAGTCCTTACCATTTGATTTTATTCAAAAAATTTTCCGATATTTGCATCCCGAAAGGGTTTCACAAAACTCCCTATTGCCGAAATAGCTCAGCGGTAGAGCACTTCACTCGTAATGAAGGGGTCCCGAGTTCAAATCTCGGTTTCGGCTCAGAAAGCCAGCGACTTACAGAAATGTAACTGCTGGCTTTTTTGTTTCTGCACAGCGAAAAAAGGGGTTGAAAAGCTGTTTGTGCTGTATTGTTGTACCCCGAATCTGCTACCCTCGATTGCTTGCACAACACGCAAGTAAATGAAAATCAAAGCCATTCAAAAAAGCTGACAGGACCTACAAAAATGGCCTGGATTCACAGATGAACCATACCTCAATCTTTTCGAAGCCCATATTAAAAGCGATACAGTTATATTCGGCGATACATCGTTAGAGGACAAGCAGAAAGAGTTTCGTTTCCCACCGGATGGCTCCAACGAGCAATATCCGAAACAATTCATAGAACGACCAACGAACAAACTTTGACAGAAGGCCTAAATTGACCTTTGGGGCTGATTCGTCTTATTTTATCACAGTAAAACAGCCTGTAATCGTAAAATTAGCTATCTTTGTCCATACGATATGCCAAAACTATATATCATAGCGGGCTGCAACGGTGCAGGAAAAACGACTGCGTCCTATACCGTACTACCCGAAATGCTCGGCTGCAAGGAGTTCGTCAATGCGGATGAAATAGCGAAAGGCCTGTCGCCGTTCAACCCGGAAAGCGTGGCGATCGAAGCAGGACGATTGATGCTTCAACGGATGGACGACCTGCTGTCCGAAGGGTCGGATTTTGCTTTTGAAACGACATTGTCCACGCGTTCTTATGTAAAGTTCATAGAACGGGCACAAGCAAAAGGTTACTTCGTGACGCTGCTCTATTTTTGGTTGCCGACCCCCGAACAGGCTATCGAACGCGTCGCGACCCGTGTGCGAGAGGGAGGCCACAATATTCCTTCGGATGTGATTCGTCGCCGCTATGCCAATGGGATAAAGAATTTGACCGCTCTTTATATTCCCCTTTGCAACTATTGGGCGATCTACGACAACAGTTCGGCTGACGAGCAGATCAGAATCATCGCATTGGGAGGAAAAGACATAACAACCCATATCGAAGATACGTTATCCTATAAAACGATTGCAGATTATGAGCGAAATTGAGATCAAGCAGATGCAGGAGAAAATCAACGCCGGAATTTTGCTTGCCCGAAAGCGTTTGATTGAAAAAGTCAAAAAAGAAGATGGCGAATTGGTCGTTGTCCGGGATGGAAAAATCGTTCGCCTCAAAGCCAAGGACCTCAAATAACACCGCTTACACTAAAGCAGCGATTATATCCTCGGCCATACGGTCGAGGATTTTTTACATGTATCCGGAATGCGAAAGAGCATCCGCAACAGAAAAGCCGAGAATATCCCGGCTTTTCTGTTTTCTCTATATACAACCGCAACTATTCGACGGACTCATATTTATAATCGACTTTCCCGCCGACGGGACATACGGCCCCGTTATTGACAATAAAGGCAGCGTCCTCCTCTTCCTTGAACACGTAAATAACAAATTCGCAATTCCGAGAATCCCAACCGTTGTTCAGGGTGACCTCGAAATCGAAACTGCGCTCACCGGCTTCCGCAACGGCAGGAGCGATCGGATCACCTTCCATATTCGTAAGTGCCGCCCGCAGAACATGGTTGAAAACGGGTAGCGTTTCATTGTTAGTTTTCTGAATATCATTTTCGGTAAGCACACAGGCGATCTTATAATTACCGGCCTGTTGGAACCTTACCGTCGCCCGAATCTTTGCTGTCTGCCCGTCAAGTTCCGACTCGGCCTTCACACCGCAAACGGCCGGATACTCCTCCATAGCACTCTTGATCTGGTTACGGATCGACGTCGCCGTAATACCTCCCGTACCTACACTTTCAAAGACTGTTCTAAAATCATAATTCCAAGTCGGCACATACTGATACCCCAACTTCGCACCGAGTGCGCTCCCTACCGGGACAGTCAATCGGTCCCCTTGGTGTGCGGCGACAACCAGGAAACGTTCGGATTCTTCCGGTTTCAATTGCTCGAAATACCGTTGCGCCTGCGCACAAGGCCCGCACCATGTCGCCGTGAACTTCGTCAACAACACATGTCGGTAAAAAGCATCGGATTCCGAGTCAGATTCTACCTTCACCGAAACGACGTTCGACAACATGCCATCGTATGCGGCCTGGAACTCATAGGTACCTGCCACATTCGTCGTCCAAGTGGCATTCTGAACTTCAGAGCCAGAGGTTACATTCTTAATCACGGCCTCGGCGGTTACATCCCTGTCCTCAAAAGCCACCGTAAATGTCACGCTGCCCCCCCCCCGCTAACGAAGAGGTACTCGCCGACAAGACAAGTTCCGAGCCGGATTCGGAATCGTCGTCGCTACAAGCCATAAAACCGGCAAGGGCAACAAAAACCGCACATACGACAGCAAATCTAAAAAAATTAAAATGCCATTTCATAGTTATTATTGATTAAAGGTTAAAATTGAATGAAAAAATCAAAAGTAAAAATGTATAAGTTACTCATTATCTATTGAAAGATACATACTCTCTTACAATTCAACATTTTCAAAAAAACTTCTAGCAATAATAAAGTTTTAACACATTGCAAGATATAAAAAAAATCCTTTACTATTGCTAGCAAAGGATTTTTTTTACAAATTATATCCTACAACTCATATCTGTAATCCACAGAACCGTCAACAGCACATTCAGCACCGTTATTGACAATATACTTGCCATTGGCCTCCTCTTTGAATACATAAACCACGAAGGCACAGTTCTCGGCATTCCAGCCCTCCTCAATCGTCGCCTCGAAGTTGAACGTACGCTCCTCCGGAGCAGTTACGGCCGGCGTAACGGCATCGCCCTCCATATCGGTCTGGGCCGCACGCAAAACATGGTTGAAAGTATTGTACGTCTCCTTGTTTTCAATATTATTCTCAACCAGCACGCAAGCGATCTTGTAATTACCGGCCTGCTGGAACTGAACGGTCGCCTCGATCTTAGCCGTCGAACCTTCGAGCGTGGAGGTCGCTTTCACACCGCAAACGGCCGGATAGGTTTTCTCCGCATGACTGATCTGCTGCCGGATCGAAGTTTTGGAAATGGCACCCGCTCCGATACCGACAACCAAATCTTCGAAATTATAAGACCAGGTGGGCTACACCCCTACTTTCATCTTACTCTTCAAACTAATCCCCTCCGAACACCAATAAGGATCCATTGGCATTCCTTCAGGCTGGTGGGCGGCAACGACCAGAAAATGGTCACGGTCCGCTTCATCCAGCGCATCGAAATATCCTTGTGCCGTAACACAATTCCCGCACGTCATATACGTAAACTTGAGCAGCAGTACGTAGCGATAGAACTCTTTGTCTTTGTTTTTGTCTATGGCGCTTACCGTAACGGGATCCGAAGTATAGCTGTCGTAAACAGCCTGGAACTTGTACTCGCCGATCTCTGTCGTGGTCCACGCAGCGTTTTCCACCGGTTCACCGGTCGTCACATTGGTAATCGCTGCTTGCGAGGTCACATCCTCCCCGTCATACGTCACCATGAAAGTCACGTTGCCTTCACCGGCGACAAAAGAAGAAGCGCTCGCCTTCAGCACCAATTTGCCGGACGGAGTCTCCGGATCATCGTCGCTGCACGCTGCGAAAGTCGCCAGAGAGAGCGTCGCAATGCAGGCGATGAAATAGTTGAAAAATTTAGTTCGTCCTTTCATAATTTCAGTAATTTTGGTTGATTTTTCTCTTTCTTAGATTTTCAAACATACGGGAATTTTCGACGATCAGAATCTTCACGATCAGAAAGTCAGCGTCATCGCCAGATTACCGCCCGTATAAGCCGGCATCTCGCGGCAAACACCGCCCGAGCAGATATACCCTGCGCGGTTACGTCCGTAACTCAATGCGATGCGAATGAACGAGTGGGTGAAGCTGGCGCCCGCCGAGTAGTAGTTGATCTCCGAACCGCCGTGGTTGTACATATCCTGTACGAAGATACTCCACTTGGGGGCGAAGCTGGCTTCCAGCAATCCGGCCACCCAGTCACCATCCACCTCTTTGGAACCCTCCGCATGAGGCGCATAGAGATATTGAAGCTCGGCCCGCAACGAGAATTTCGGCGTAAACTTATAGGTCACGTCCGCAACGAAAACATTCTGGCGGATGACGTCTTCCCCACCGTGCATCGCATTCTTCTGCAACGACACGAAAAGAACCGTGCGCAGTTTGCTGTTCCAACTCTTATCGATGTCGAACGAGAAATCCCGGTAGTAGAAATTGGTTCCGGGTTTACTCATCGTCCCGTTGATGGAATAATAGCGGGCATAATTCGCATGGATCTTCAATCCGCGCTTGCCACCGATGGCCGTACCGCGCCTGAACGTGTAAAACGCGTCGATCTGACCGCCGATCTCTCCGTTTTGCTGGGGACTGTTAGGATCCAATCCGGCCAGCATATAGGTATGTTGCGGACTCAGGGCCGGAATGTAATTGATCGTATTGCCCGGCAGGAGGCCCAAACTACCGCTTCCGCCGTCGGGCCGGTAAAGCTGGCTCTGCATGTAGTTCAGGCGGCGGAACTGCGCCATCACAGCATAATTGCTGCCGGTGTAACCGATTTCGAACAACTGTGCGTCACCGCGCTTGAACACCTCTTCACCGGTCATATTGTCCAGATAGACATCCTTGCTTTTGCCTACATACTCGAATTTGGCCGACAGTCCCCTGTACTCGTAATTGACACGCCCCGAATAACTGATTACGTTCTTCGAAAGGTCGAAATCATAATCGTCCCGATACTCGGTGTACCACGAAGGCAGGTTCTTGAAATGCCGGTTGACGATGCTGCCCTCGAGCGAAAGCCGGTGATCCAGCAAGCCGATGGCATTCGAAAGCGAGAATGAAAGGTCGCCACCGGCAATCTGGGTCGACAGGTATCCCAGGTTGAAACGCGGGAAAGCATACAGCACCTTACCCTCCACGATGTCCTTGATATTGAACGTGACCCGTGCACCGCCCAGCGAATTGTTGAAGCCCAAAGCCCGGTCTTCCCAAGCACGGAGGATCAACCCGCTGCCGAACTGTTCGTAAAAGTCGCCGACGGTCACCGAGTAGTTGCGGTCCGTCCACGAGATATACTTCTCAGTCAGGTTATTGATCGAGAAACCTTCCATCACATATTCATAACCCTGCATCGGAGTCCCGACCAGCGGATGGGGATAATACTCGAGCTGCACGCCGGCCGAAAAACGCCCCAACTGGTAGTCGAGCTTCAGGAAGTTGTTCGAACCGTAACTGTTGTGAGGAACGACCGCACCGGTCTTGCTGTCCTCCACATAGTAGATCGTATTGGTTTCGAAACTGCCGCTCAAATGACCCAAATTCCGCTTGCGTTTGGGCTCGTCGGATTTTTTATCCGATTTCGGGTCCTTCTTATCCGCCTCCGCTTCAACAGTCGCGGAAACCGTTTCTTTCTCTGCTGCGTCCGTCGCCGGAGTTGCGGCATAACCCTTTTCGCCCCACCACAACAAGGTTACGGAGAACAGGACCGTGATTCGTAAAAGTCGCTTCATTCGTCGCTCAATTTGGAATTACAGGACTACTGCAGGGTCTTGATCTTCTGAATCAGCTCCATCTCGCCGCCGGGCAGATAGCTCGTGTGCGAATACACCATCTTGCCGTCCTTGTCGAAGATGAACACGTGGGGAGTTACATTCACGTTCAATGCACGCTTGAAGTCCTGGTTCTTGTCGTAGGCCACCATCAAATCGGTAGTCCAACCACGGCTGGCCGCCAGAGCCTTGGCTCGGGAAATAGACCGGGAATCATCGACAGAAACAGCCACAACCCGGAAGTCTGCTTCGTCCAGCCAGTCGATCATCTGCTCGCTGATGGCGTCTAACTCCTTGATGCAGGGCTTGCAGGTGGTGGACCAGAAAGAGATGATGACCGGGGTCTTGCCGTCGATCAGGGTTTTGGTGTCGATCGTCTTGCCATCCTGGGTTTCGATCTGCACACTGGGAAACTGCTGTGCCGATGCAACGCCGAAAGTGCACAGGACAGCCAAAATCGTCAGACAAAAGATTTTTTTCATAGTTCAATAATTTTGAAATTTACATTAAAATGCCACGAACGGGTATTTTCTTCGTGACAACAGACCAATGGGACAAATATAGTCTGTCTCTTATACACATCTCCGAGCCCACGAGACTCCTGAGCATCTC
>ERZ1027176.1254-NODE-1254-length-10136-cov-4.607876_pt1 | contig 10136 bp, 9 predicted proteins | sample MGYA00519248_ERZ1027176 | MGnify/ENA primary metagenome ERZ1027176 (study PRJEB26926, sample SAMN06164413) | human gut metagenome | biome: ENVO:00009003; feature: ENVO:2100002; material: ENVO:00002003 | host: Homo sapiens | place: USA | collected 2012 ...
GAGATGCTCAGGAGTCTCGTGGGCTCGGAGATGTGTATAAGAGACAGTTACAGTAGTGGCACCCGGGTCGCTGCCAAATCAGAAAAAAGGAGATTCTGTTATGAAGCACCGCACTTCCATAGCGGCAGCACTATTGCTGCTGATGTTTTTGCTCAGCAACACCTGCACAGCCTATGCTGCAGAAAATCTAACATTAAAGCGCACCACCGTTGCGCTGGGCTTAGGCGAAAAAGCCGCTTGTATTCAATTCAATAATTCTCGTATCCACCCTACCGACTGCACCTATCGCTCAGCAGACACAAGCGTACTGGCCGTTAGCAAATCCGGCGTGGTTACCGCCAAGAAAATCGGTACAGCCAAAGTGACCGTGCGTTACGGACGCCAAACCGCCGCTTGTACCGTTACGGTTAAGGCCGCTCCCACCAAATTAGCCATTAAAGGCGGCGATGTGATTATCCAAAAGGGTGCCAACAACCATAAGATAAAGCTGCAATTTGCCCGTGGCACCGCAGCCTACACCGTTACATACAAAACCCGGGATTCTGCCATTGCCACAGTCACTCGGCAAGGCTACATTACCGGCAAAGCCAACGGCAAAACCCAACTGACCGTACGCACCTATAATGGTGTTACGGCACAGATTACCGTTCGCGTACAAAACAAGGCGCTGCCGCTGAATGCAAATGCCGCACAGTTGGCCTTAGACCACAACCATGTGACCCAAGTGGTTTATGGCAAATCCGTACAAAATCGCAATTTGGAAGGCTATATCATCACCCCGGCAAACGGCAAGTACAAAAAGACGCTGTTTATTGACTTTGCCATCCACGGCTTTGAGGACGATTATGCCAGAGACGGGCAGCGTCTGACTACCATTGCCAACCACTTGATAGCCCACTTTGCTTCCCACCCGGAGGAATTGGGCAATTACCGATTGGTTATTGTACCCTGCGCCAATCCGGACGGTGCCATTGCCGGCAAAAACGCACAACGTTCCGGCAAGAATGCCTTTGGGCGCTGCACCGCCGCGCATATTGATATAAACCGGGATTTTGGTCCGTTTAAGGGCAAAGAGACCCGTGCCCTGCGAGACTTTATTCTCCGCAGCAAGCCCCATGTGTACATCAATGCCCACGGCTGGCTTAACGAAACCTTAGGCACCAAAAAGCTGTGCCAAATCGTCAATCGCACCCTGCACTTAAAGAAAATGAAAGACGGCGTCTATGCCGCAAACGAAGGCTACGCCATCGGTTGGGTACACAAAAAGCTGAACATTCCCTGCTGTTTGCTGGAATACAAGGCTCCAAACGCCCTGCACACCAAGGACAATGTTCGTATGATACGGGAAATTATCAAAGCGTATGCGTAAAGCAAAAGGGCGTCTGCTGTAAGCAGGCGCCCTTTTTATCGGGTTTGTTCAGTCAAATAATTCCGGTACCGCTTCCGCTGCCGTCGGGTCGTCCAGGGTCTCCACCCGGCGCAGGTGCTTTTGAATGATGTCATTACGGTGATCCGCCTCGTCCAGCACCTTGCCGGCCTCATCCACCTTTTTGCGTGCCTTTTGCAGCAGGTCGCCGAACTTCTCATACTGCATTTTAGCAGCGCCCAGCACCTGCCACACCTCCGTGGCTTTGCGGTTGATGGCCAGGGTGCGAAAGCCCATCGCCAGTGCATTAAGCAGCGCTGTCACCGTGGTGGGCCCAGCCAGCAAAATACCCTGCTGCTGCAGCTTCTCCGCCAGTCCGCTGCGGCTGCCCAAGATCTGCGCATACAGCCCCTCGGTGGCCAAATACAGCACCGCAAAGGGTGTGGTCTCCGGGGCAGAAATGTACTGACGCACCAGCTTGGCCTCATCACGCACCCGCTGCTCCAGCGCCTTTTGGGCACTTTCCATGCCTTGTCGATCCCCGGCCTGAGCCGCTGCGGTCAAGCGTGCATAATCCTCCATAGGAAATTTGGAATCAATGGGCAGCCAGGCGTGCCCGCTGCCGTCTGCCGCCGGGATCCGCACCGCAAACTCTACGCGACCGTTATACTTGGGATTGGTGGCCACATTGGTATCATACATACCCGGCACCGTCTGGTCCAAAATATTGCCCAGCTGCACCTCCGCCCAGGTGCCTCGGCTCTTTACATTGGTAAGCACCCGATTCAACCCGTTGACGCTTTCCGTTACCCCGGAGGACAGCTTTTGCATTTCGCCCAGGCTCTTGTACACGCTCTCCAGCTGCTGGGACACAGTCTGGAACGAGGCATTCAGCCGGGTGTTCAAGGTGCCGGTCAGTTTTTCGTCCACCGTTTGACGCATTTGGTCCAGCTTTTGCTCATTGCTCTTTTGCATCTCGGCCATAAAGGCACCCAACCGCCGGGTTTGGCTGTCGCTTTGGTTCTGGACCAGCTCCAGCAGCTTCACCTGCTGACGGTAGTTATCCTCCCGCAGAGTCTGCACTGCCGCTTCCAACCGCTCTATTTGGGCACGGCGCTCATTGTCCTGGGCTTGCAGCTGCCGCGCCAGCAGCTCCGTTTGGTGCCCTGCATCCCCACTGCGGCGGCGCAGCAGCAAAATGAGGATCGCCACCTGCAGCACAAAAAGCACCGCAAATAAAATCAAATTGATTGCATCCATTCCTCTACCTCCTTGGCAAAAAGCATACCATAAAATGCGCCTGCATACAAGCTGCCGTCCGTTTTTTGGGACTTGCACACCCTGCGGCAGCTGTGCTATACTGGAGCCAAAGGAGCTCGCTATGATCACCACGATTTTTTTAGATTTAGACGATACGCTGTTCAGCTTTCAGCAAGCGGAACAAGTGGCACTGGAGGAAACCATGCGCCACTACACCCTGCCCTATTCAGATGAGATTTTGGCTCTGTACAGTGCCGGTAACGACGCCCAGTGGAAGTTGCTGGAGCAAGGCAAAGTTCAACGATCGGAGATCGGCTACCGCCGCTTTGACCTGCTGCTGACTCACCTGGGCAGCGACCTGGATCGGGAGGAAGTAAACCACTACTATATGGAACGGCTGAGCAGCCGCCACTTCTTTCTCCCCGGAGCAGAAGAACTGCTCTTTGCCCTCCATGGGCGCTATACCCTGTGTCTGGCCTCCAACGGCACCGGCTGGGTACAGGAAGGGCGGCTGAAAAACAGCGGCATTTTGCCTCTGCTGGACCGGGTGTTTATCTCCGAGTACCTAGGTGCCAATAAGCCCCAACTGGGCTTTTTCGACGCTTGCTTTGCCAGCCTGCCGGGCGTAAAGCGCAACGAGAGCCTGATGCTGGGCGACAGTCTGACCTCCGATATGCTGGGCGGCAAAATCGCCGGTATGCACACCTGCTGGTACAACCCGAACCACCTGCCCCTCCCCACCGACGGCACCGTAGAATACCAGATCCACCGCCTACCGGATCTGCTCCCCTTACTGGAGAAGCTGTAATACTGCACAATCTGCAGGAGTGGAACAAAAAAACGCACAGGCAGTTTGTCTGTGCGTTTTTTTATGCCCGGGTTTGGAAGAGCGGAGATTGCATCTTGACAAAGGGGCGGTGAATTGGGTACTATAAGATTGGAAATTTGGCGCGAGCGCGCGGGAATACAGGAGGGGTTCTATGAAGATCACGGTACTTGGCGGAGGCGGTGTGCGCTCCATGTTCCTGGCAAAAAGCATTGCCCAAAAGGCAAAGCGGCTGGGGATCGACGAACTGTGTTTTATGGACAATGACGAGGAAAAGCTGCGCATCTACGGCGGTATGGCGGCGCATGTAGCGCGCCTGCTGTGCCCGGAAATGCGCTTTTCCCTCACTGCCGACCCGGTGGAAGCGGCACAGGACGCGGACTATGTAATCACCACCATTCGGGTGGGGCAGGATGAAATGCGCGCCAAGGACGAGCGCATTGCCCTGGATCACGGGGTACTGGGGCAAGAGACCACCGGCGCTGCCGGGCTGTCCTTTGCCATGCGCAGCGTACCGGCGCTGGCTGCCTACTGCGAGCTGATTAAGAAATATGCGAAGCCGAGTGTAAAGGTGTTTAACTTTACAAATCCGGCCGGGGTCGTGTCCCAAACCCTGCGGGATATGGGCTACGATTTTACCTACGGCATTTGCGACGCGCCCTCCGGCATGCTCCGCTCCTTTGCCCTGCTGTACGGGGCGAACCCGGCGAACATTACCGGCGAGGTGTACGGGCTCAACCACCTGTCCTACTTCAAAAGCATCACCATAAACGGCAAAGAGATTCTGCACGATCTGATCGAGAACGATGATGCCTACAAGAACAGCGATATGCGCTACTTCTCCAAAGAACTGCTGCGGGATCGGGGCGCGGTGCTCAACGAATATCTCTACTACTTCTACTACCGGGAACAGGCGGTGGCCAATATTTTGAAAGCGCCCCAGACCCGTGGTGAACAGATTTTGGATATCAACCGGCAAATGACCGCCCAGTTGAGCCAAATGGATATTGAAAACGATTTTGAAGGCTGCCTGGCGGTATTCAATAAATGGTACGGTATGCGAGAGGGCAGTTATATGGCCAGCGAGACCGGCGAGAAACGCAGCCAGCCCTGGCACTTTAATATTTATGAAGAAGACGACGGCGGCTACGCCGGTGTGGCGCTGAAATTCATAGAAAACGCCCAAAGCGGCCAAACCGGCCCCATGATCCTGTGCGTGCCAAACGGCAACGCTATTGACGGCCTGCGACCGGACGATGTGGTGGAGGTCACCTGTGAGGTGGGGCCAAAGGGCTGCACGCCCCATCGGATCGGCGCCGTAGACGAGCAAAATCTGGAGCTGATCCGCCGGGTGAAGAACTACGAGCGTCTGGCCTCCAAAGCCATTCGGGAGAAAAGCCGCGCCGCCGCCGTGCAGGCCCTGACCCTGCACCCGCTGGTAAACAGCTATTCCCTGGCCTGCGCCCTGACCGACGCCTACATTGCCCACAACAAAGACTACTGTGACGGCTGGCACTAAAATCGGAATACAGAAATAAAAGACCGAGTAAACACCCGCGCCTATTAGACGCCGGCAATACCCGGTCTTTTTCTATTCTTTTTACTTATTCTACAGCGGTCAAGCGAACGATTTGATTATAATCGGCACCACGCACACAGACGGGCAAACCCACTTCCATGAGGAAGGCGCCGCCTTTCTTATACGCCACGCCGTCCAATGTAAAAGCATACGCCCTGTCCGGCGCCAAACCCGCAAAGCGTAGGTTCATCTTCTTTTTAAAGAACCGGGTGCCCCGGGCACTCAGGAACAAAACCGCCTGCATTTTGTCCCGGCTGACATACTGATTGCAAAGCACCTCGTCCCGATCCGCATCCAGGATCCGATACAGGTCGCCGAACTGCACCAGCGGGCGGATCTACTTATACAGTGCCACATTGCGGCGGCAGATCTCCAGTTCTTCCGGACTGTACTTCTCCAAATTACCGCCCAGGCCCAGCGCCCCCTGCATGGCGATATGGAAGCGGAAGTCCAGGGAGCAGGGCTTGTTGATCCCGGCAATATCCGTTACCCACGCTCGCATAGTCTTAATGGGGTGGAGCATGGAATAGCCTATTTGTATGGTCATCCGGTCAATGCCGTCTGTGTTATCGCTGGTCCACACCTGATCAAAGTGACTGATGGCTCCCAAATCGCACCGACCGCCGCCGGAGGCACAGCTTTCAAACTGCACCGCCGGGTGACGGCGTTTCAGTTCATCCACGATCCGATACACTGCCATGGTATGCAGATAAGAATACATTTTGGGATCCGCCAAATTCTCCGCCCCAACCTGGGAGAACGGCCGGTTCATATCCCACTTGATATAGCGGATATTGTGATCCGTCAGCAGCCGATCCATGCAATCTAAAATATACGCCTGCACATCGCTGCGGGTCATATTCAGCACCAGCTGATGGCGCAACTCATCTGCGTGACGGTGTGGGAAGTGATAGGTCCAGTCCGGGTGGGCACGGTAAAGGTCGCTGTCCGGGTTCACCATCTCCGGCTCCACCCACAGACCGAAATCCATACCCAGGGCGTTTACATTGCCGATCAGTTCGTCCAGGCCGCCCGTGAACTTCGCCGGGTTCACAAACCAGTCCCCCAGCCCGGCACGGTCGTTGTTGCGGGCACCGAACCAGCCGTCATCCATCACAAACAGCTCCACTCCGATCCCCGCGGCAATCTCTGCCAAGCGGGTCTGGTCCGCCACATTTACATTAAATTCCGTGGCCTCCCAAGAATTATACAGCACCGGCAGCGTCTCTGCCCGGAACCCGGACGGCAACAGATGTTCCAAGCAAAAGCGGTTCATTTGGCGAGACATTTCGCCCAATCCCTCCGTCTTGCCGCAGTACACCGGCGGGGTCTCCAAGTGCGCCCCCGGCTCTAAAGTGTGCGAAAAATCAAAGTCGTTCATACCCAGACTCACCCGGGTAATACCGTACAGATCCCGCCCGGCAATTACCTTAAAATTGCCGCTGTACGCCAGGGAGCCAAAGTACACTGCGCCCCGGGTCTCCGTGGCACCGCGGTGGGCGATAAAATACGGCGACTGATTATGATTGGACGCGCCACGGTGGCTCTCATACACCAAATTGCCCCCCTCCAGCACCGTGCGGCAGGGCAGGAATTCACCGCCCCAAGCACCGTTGGTATTCTCAAAAGTATACGGATCCATACCGGGCAGAGAGAACCCGGCGCTAAACAGCCGCTCAAAGGAAATCGGCGCGGAGCCGGTGTTCTCCACCTCCACCCAGCGCTTAATGATATCCAGCCCCGGGTACACCCGGTAGCCCAGGCGCACCTGCAAGGGATAGTACGCGTCCGCAAACGCAACGCGCAGGGTATCGTCCTTCAGCCGATAGCCGGTGTAGCACAGCGCCACCTCCCGGCAGCCGTCTGCAAACTGTGCCTTTAGGTCACAGGTGCGGTACACGGTGGATCCAAAGGGAGTCAGCTCCTGTCGGTATTCGTCCAGCATGGAATGATTGGAGTTTTCGTCACCGATCTCCGTAAAAGCATAATCCGCCGGGTCACACTTGGCACCCCAGTGCAAATGCCGATTATACCCTGCCGAGTCAATGCCGAACACATAGTGGGTGTTCTCCGTCTCCAGCACAAAAATGCGATTTTCTTCTAAGTAAAAAATCATCTTTCGCCCTCCGGGTTCTTTTTTTACAAGTATCTACACTATACCATACCTCCCCGTACAGAGCAATGGCAATTCTCCCACTTGCCACCCAAAAGATCCCACTATGTAAAGCCGTACAACCGTTTGGGATTGCAAATCAAAAACTTAGCAAAGTGCACAAATCGCAAGCCGAGTATTGACATTTTGTACAAAATATATTGTAAGTAACTTGATTTTTTGTGCAATATGAGTTATGATGGCATTGGCCGTTTACGCGCAAAATTCGCCACGCATGCCCTACTGGGCCGGCACGACGGCTGATGGAGAAAAAATATGAAAGCAATCGGTATCCTGTTGGCAGTTGCCGCCGCAGCGGTGGTGCTGCTGTTTTTCGTATGCGGCTTTATTTTTAACCAGCTGGTATGGCGCAAAACCGTGTCCATACCTCGCTGGATCACAGACCGCATTGCCGGCAACGCCATGCCGGACGCGTATGAAAAAAAGAATAATGCCGCCGTGGCAGCTTTTTCGCAGCTGCCGATCCGATCGGTGGAACTGCACACGCCGGACGGTGCACGACTGGCAGCCAAAGTGCTGACTCCGGAGAAGCCCAACGGCCGCCTACTGATCGCCTGCCACGGCGCACGCAGCAACGGCACCGGCGAATTTGCCCTTATGGCGCCTTATCTGTATAAAAAAGGCTATACGGTACTGTTCCCGGATCACCGGGGCTGCGGCGAAAGCGACGGCAAATATATGGGCTACGGCACCCACGAGAGCCGAGACACCCTGCTTTGGCTGGACTATGCAAAGATCCATTATCCGGACCTGCCGGTATTTTTGCTTGGGGTATCCATGGGCGGTGCCACAGTGTTGATGATGAGCGACAAGGTGGACCCGGCGCAAGTAAAAGGCATCATTGCCGACTGCGCTTACACAAGCGCCTGGGCGGAATTCCGCTACCAACTGCGCACCTCGTTCCATCTGCCGCCCTTTCCCATTCTGCACATTTGCAATCTATACTGCAAGCTGTTTGCCGGCTATTCCTTCCACCAAGCTGCGCCGATTGCGGCGGTAGCCAAAGCCCGGGTGCCGGTACTGTTTATCCACGGCAAGAAGGACGACTTTGTGCCTTTCTTTATGCGGGACCAACTCTATAACGCCTGCCCCACGGAAAAGGCAAAGCTGACCGTACCGGCAGCCGTCCACGCCAGGAGCTACTACACCGATCCTACTGCCTATCAGTTGGCGCTGGAGCGGTTTACGGAGAACTGCCTGGCATCTAAAGCATAAATTACCGCCTGTGGCGGGCAAGAATACAAACCGTTTCCATTCATGAAAAGAAGGGGGATATGCTATGGAACAAACGGAACTGAAAGAGCGACGCTATGTAGGCGTTCGCGAAACCTTGATCTACGGCGTTGCCAACGGCGGCCAAGTGATCGGCTACAACTTGGTGCGTATGCAGCTGACCTTTTTCCTGGTCACTGTATTCGGCATACCCGGCCAGGCCGTGTCGCTGATGATCTTCTTTATGGGGATCTGGGACACCATGAACGACCCGATCATGGGCACCATTGTAGACAAGACCCGTACCCGCTACGGTAAGCTGCGGCCTTATCTGCTATTTGTACCCATTCCGCTGGGTGTCGCCACCATTCTCTTTTTCGGCGGCGCGGAGTTTTTGCGCGGGGTGGAGTCTACCACCGCCAAGATCGTCTACATGTGTATCACCTATTTTATTTGGGAGTTCTTTTACACCATTGGTGATATTCCCTTTTGGGGAATGTCGGCAGCCATCTCGCCGAACCCTAAGGATCGCAGCCGGGTCATTACCTCGGCCCGTCTGATCTCCGGTGCCATCGGCGGCCTGGTGGGTCCGGTTATCTCCATCTTCATTGACCTGCAAAAGAGCGGCAAGATCGGCATGGATATGCGGCAGCTGTTCTTTATCTTGGGCATTGTGGCCGGCACATTCGGTATGGGTCTGTTCTCCCTGGCCGGGCTGTGCACCAAAGAGCGGGTGATGCAGCAAAGCGAGGAGCCAAAAATCTCCGACTGCTTTAAGTGCCTGGTAAAGAACAAGCCGCTGCTGCTGATCGTGTGCTCCAATGTGCTGGGCACTGTGGAGAGCATTGCAGACGCCTTTACCCAGTATTTTTATCTCTTTACCCTGGGCAGCGCCAGTCTGTCCATTGTGGCGGGTATTCCCGGCACTATTACCGGATTTTTGGCCTATACCTTTATTCCGGCGCTGGAACGGCGCTGGACCTCCAAGCAGATCGTCATTCGCGCGGTAATCGTCAAGGCTGTGGTATCCAGTGCCATCTTCCTAATCGGCGCCCACTGGTATCGTGATCCTCGGGTGATCGTGCCGCTGATGATGGTGTGGGGCGTGTTTAACTCCGCCATAAGCAGCATAAAAATGGTGATCCCCACCAAAATGATCGGCGACACGGTGGACTATATGGAATGGAAAACCAAGGAGCGCAGCGAAGGCACCTCTTTCTCTCTGCTCACTTTCGTCAGCAAGCTCACCGGCTCTTTGGCCACCGCCGTGTCCGCAGCGCTGATCCCGGTGATCGGACTGCAACAGGTGAACCAGGATATGGTGCTGCCGGAGGGCGGCGAGTTGAATACCCGTTTCCTGCTTTGGGCCATTGTGACCATCATTCCCGCCGTGCTGAATCTGTTGTCCCTGATCCCGTTTATTTTCTACGACCTGGAGGGCGAAAAGCTGGACACCATCCACCGGGAGCTGGCACAGCGAAGAGAAAACCTGACCGGCGCTGCCGCAGACGCAGAATAAGGAGGAGCTTATGGAAAACAAATGCCCCAAGTGCGGTGCCAAGCTAAGCGTATTCTACTTAAAGCCGGAATGCCCAAAGTGCGGCTGCAATATTATGAACTACAATATGGAAGAGCGACTGGAAGCGGACGCCGACAAGGCGGAGGCCGAGTGCTGTCTCTTATACACATCTCCGAGCCCACGAGACTCCTGAGCATCTCG
>ERZ1027176.1256-NODE-1256-length-10129-cov-14.165078_pt1 | contig 10129 bp, 11 predicted proteins | sample MGYA00519248_ERZ1027176 | MGnify/ENA primary metagenome ERZ1027176 (study PRJEB26926, sample SAMN06164413) | human gut metagenome | biome: ENVO:00009003; feature: ENVO:2100002; material: ENVO:00002003 | host: Homo sapiens | place: USA | collected 2012 ...
AGATGCTCAGGAGTCTCGTGGGCTCGGAGATGTGTATAAGAGACAGATCTTATATATTATAAGCTGAAATATGTCAACTAAAAAAATATTAAAAAAAGTATTGACTAATAAATATAATAGTGTATAAATAACCTGTATCACAAATTTTATTAAGGAGGTCATAATGGATACAAATTTAATGCTCACACTTGAACCAATGAAAATTGAAAGCTACAAAATTGAAGAGCGTGCAAAATCAATCACCGTCAACGATGCTGTTTCTTACGATAGTACAGTTTTATTCCTGAAAGAAGTTGCTCAAAAGAAAAAAGACTTCAAAGCTCAGCGTGATAAATATGTTAAGCCAATGAAAGACAGTATCAAGGCTATTGATGAAAAATTACAAGAACCAATTAAACTTTTGGAGAAAGTTGAGGTTATCGTCCGTGAAACTCTTAATACATATCTTGCAGAAGTCAATCGCCGTGAACAAGAACGCCTTGCTTTAGAAAAGAAAAAAGCTGAAGAAGAAGCTCTGCGTAAGATGGAAGAGCTTGAGAAAACAAAATCTCAAGCCGGAGAATATGACGAAGTTACTCAAAAAGCAATCGAGAGAACTGTTGATCATGAGCAAAACAAAATCGTTGAAGCTACAACCAAACAAGAAAAAATTAACCTCTCCACAAACGGAGCATCTGTTTCTATGGTTTGGGATTTTGAGATCATTGACAAGGCTCAAATTCCTTTAGAGTTCTTAAAGGTTGATGAAACAGCTATCCGCAACGCAATTCGTGCCGGACAAAGAGATATTAACGGTGTTAAAATCTTCCAAAAACCTCAACTTTCTTTACGTTAGGATTTATCATGAACAAAATTTATCAATATCAAGATTTAATCTTTATTGAAAGCAATACACTATCGGGCTATTCACGCCCGATAGATGCCAAAACAATGACTTTCAGAAAAGCCGGTAGTGCATCGTCATATCTGAAATATAAATCAGATTGGAAGTTAATTGGTGAACTTTACAAAACCCATATTATTGCCGGTAATGTTCTCAAAGAAATTAAAAAGAGAACATCAAACCCGACAACATCAAACCGAAGCGTATCTTTTCCTATTCCTCTTCTTGAAAGATTGGATGAGATGTGCAAAACTGAGAACCGGGGATTTTCAAATCTCGTAACATTATTGATTACAAAAGGCATTGAACATGAAGAAAAAAAGAAATAAGTTCAGAAAAAGAGGAAGTATGGTACAAGATTTCCTTGACGGAAAACCTATGACAAGAGAAGAGCATGAGCAATCTGTTTCAGAATATCACAAAGCAATAGATATTCAGGCCTCAATTCTTCAGCGTAGAGGATTATGGATACAGCGACTTATTGCTATTATTGCCGTTCTCATTTCTTTCAACATAGTTTATTTTTTATTTGTTGACAAATAAACCATAAGAGGCTATATTAACAATGTTCTTGTTAAATGGCCTCCTAACCATTTCTCAGAACTAACCCCCCAAAATTTATTTTGAGGGGTTTCCTTTTAATGCTTTGCTTTGTTTTATATAACAATCTAACAGATCGCCATTCTTTACCATAACTCCACAATCAGGAGCTATCGGCTTAACATATTCAATCCTTGTACAGCTCATTAAGTACAGCAGGTGGAATAGGCTGATTGTACCAATCAAGAGCCTCTTTATCATCTGATATTTTTTTTCTGAGATTTTTGATTGTGTTGTTGGCCTCCACTTCATTTTTCTTATACTCCTCTATGTTTAAGATAAGTGCGTTTTTTTCGCCCTCCAGACGTGCATTTTCTTTTTCTAGTATTTCTACCTTTCTATTCAAATAAACGCATATACTGCATAAAATAACAAAGGCTATCACTACATATCTCACAGCAAAGCTCCCATCACATACCAACCGGTTATAAACTCGCCAAAGTTTGTCGGTGATGTTAAAACCTTGCCAAATGGTTTAAGCTGCACCCAGAACATAGCCGGGTATGCAAACGCAACCAATGCACCTACGATTATAAACTGATAACCGAAGAAAAATGCCGGTATAATGCAAGCAGTGATCTTAACGGCCATCAGATGCCAGAAGCACCACTCCTTTCCAAACTCTTCAAAACCACGTTTCTCTCCAATCCAGTTAATAAATTTATGAAACTTTATCTTTCTGCCTTTTGCAAGCTGTTCATCAATATATTCTCTGCTTTCCGTTCCGGCTAAAAATGAGGGAAAATGGCCACCAGTTAAACATAAAACCACGCTAACAGAACCCAAGCCAACAAACATCCATAAAGGTAAGCTATAATAAAGCCAAGTGCTATAACCGCCAAGCCAATGAGCCTTAATACAAATTGCCGTTCCATACAACAAAACTCCGATAATCCATTGAACCCCACGCTCTGAGATGATCTCTTTTGCAGACAACCATCCGCCAATTAATCTCCTTAACCCACCACTGAAGAATTTTAATAAAATACCCATTAATCTACTCCATTAAAAAACAAATGATTTCCGTGGACATAGCACGGCACTTTACCCTCAGCCCAATTAGGCTTACATACTTTAGGATTGTAATAATGAGTTGCACCTGAAGTAATATCTTTATATACGCCAGAAGTTACTTGTTTAATAATTTCAAACTCTCTTTTTAGTTCAGGATAAGTAAGTCGCAATAACTTAGGACGATTAGGATCATTAATATTCCAACATGAATATTGCCACGGTTTTTTACAGGTTTCTTCAATCGTTTTTCCGGCAAACCATTTTCCCGAATTAAAACGATTGATAACTGTACAACATACCGCTGTCATACCCTCGTCATCTTCTCCACGAGCTTCACCCCATAAAGTTTGAGCCAAAGCTAAAATATCTTCTTCTCTCATCACGCCCCCAACAATAAAATACAAGCATTAAAAAAAACAGAAAAACCCCTTGCCACGCTTTCAGAGTGTTCGGGGTACATAATGCAAGCAGCAGAATAAACTACTGAAGATAAAATCAGCATATATATAATCGTTCTGACGACTAACTTTTTATTGCTTACTTCTTTCATATTCTAACTCTTTTTCTTTGTGAGGATATTCGTGTATTACCCTCGTTACTTTTTCGTCATGTGCCATTCCTTGCTTAATAATTTGAAGTTTTATCATATCAAAATCATTATTCAATTTGCTTAATGATGTATCAATTCTTGCCATATATGTTGCGTTGTTTAATTCCAATGCTTCAACTCTACGCTCCAATCTGTCAACTCGGGGAGGAATTTCTTCAATAACGTCTTTAACACTCCCCAAAAATAACGTAACACTTATAATTGCCACCGCAACAGCGACAGCGGTCTTAACGATTATTTCTATCATTCCGCTGTTTTTATTTATCTTTTCTAACAATTTTGCCTCGCTCATATCCTCACCAAAAAGAAATACCCCTTTAACCATATTTAAACATAGCTAAAGGGGCATTGTCAATTTTTATTTACGCTTTTTGCCTTTACAAGCCATTATACTGCTCCTTTCGTGTTAATAGTGAATGTAATTAGTGAATATTGTGGATCATCTGTTTCTATGTATGCACCATTTGGTGATGTAGATTTCATAGACACACCGATAATATCTCTGTTTCTGACCTTAGCTTTCATTATCGGAAATATTGGAGCAATTTCGTGGTCTGCTTTGGGAGTGTAAGAAACCTCTGTACCTTGAATAGGTGTGTATGTTTCTCCATTTTTCTTAGTCAAACACATATAGACAGGCTCTTTAACAGTAACGTGTAAGTTAGGTTGAGCTAATACTTCAATATCCATATCATCAACAGCAATCAAATCATTCTCGTTACCATAATCAGTACCTTCTTTCTTTGTCCAACCAGCCAAGTCGAAAGGAATGTCACCACTTTTAACTATACCGAATGGTACTTTTTTGTATGTATTAGTTAATGAAAAACGATAACTCTTAGAACCTTTAGGCATAGGATTATACAAGATTGCTCTATCATTTTCAAATTTCATTTGTTTTTCTTCAATAGTTTCAAAACCTTTTAATATCCAAATGAATTTATTAGCATCTTCATCCCAAACTCTATCAATTAATACACGTTCTCCAGTATCAAGTTCATATTTTGTTAATGCTTTTCCTGTTTTATGATTAGCATCTAAACCTTGAATACACATACAAGAATTTCCTCTTGTATAAGGCTGCAAAGATATAGTTCCTTTAGTAGAAAAGTTATCTAATAAGTGATGTTGATAATAAACTAAATTTTTTGCTTCAATAATTGCCGCAATTCTTATAGTTCTATAATTATCTTTTGCACTAAATGTTTCATAAACTGCTAAAGGTAATCCATTTGCTGCAGGAAGTATCTCTTGTGTATCTCTATCTCGAATAGCATTTTCAATAAATCCATCTTCAGGAGCTTTACCACTTAAAACATCTCGATAAATTAACAAATAAGCTTCACCACCTGTTACATTTGGATCATTATCATCAGCTCCTTGAATACCGATAGCCTTATTTGGTCTATCAATATCAAAAAAGTTAGTTTTATTTGATACAATTATATCATCATACCAAATAGTTCCGTCATGAATTATATCTCCATTGTTATCAGTTAGCTTTTCATTAGCAGAAATTGAAGCATAATAACAAGGTGGCTCATCATCTATACCTAAAGATGCTAAATCTAATTCAACTTTTGCTTTATTGTCAGGAGTTTTTATAACTTTCATACCCATACCAACTTGCAATTCAGTTGTTTCAACCTCGTTTCCAAATAAGTCAGATACTTTGAATACAGGTGTTTCATTCTCAATAGCGTATGTATAAATATCCCAAGTAGCTGTGCTTGTATCTGCGATAATTTCAATAGATTGTTGAGCGGATACAGTCAATAGAGAAGATTGACCGTCAATAAAATCTCCTTTAAAAGGTGTTACTGTTATAATATCATCAGAAGTGTTATCAATTTTAACAATCTGTGTTTTTGTTATTTTAGGTAACAATATATTACCAACGTGATTCATCCTTGCTAAAGTTATTGCTTCATCATTAACAATAATGTCATCTCCAGAAGCATTTTCTACATAACGGAAAGATAAGTCTGTACCTTTTGTGTCCGGTTTATGTGCAAGGTCATACTCTGTACGCACTTTATGTTCAAAGTCTGCAAGGGTCATATTAGTTTGGTCTGACTTTTTGTTATCAAACTGAATTTGAGCCTTTGCATTGATAGCGTCTGTTAATGAAGAACCACCGCCTTGGTTATATGAAGCAAACAATGGGTCTGATACAGAACTATACAAGTTTGCACGAGTTGCTACTATTTCAGCATCAGTATATGCAACAACACCGTCTATTGTATATTCGCCTTTGGAGTTAATAACGTAATTGTCTTGAGTTTCTTCAACCTTATCAAATATCATAAAGTTGTTTTCAAGCTTTTCTTTTGTATCTGCAACATATACAATTTTATTTTTTTGGTAACCTAAAAACATTATTTTACTCCTTCGTCATAGATGAATCTAAACATCTCATTTCTTCCTGTTAATGTATAAGTAACACCGAAAATATCGCCTTTTTTTACTTCCATCTCGATTGTTGCTAACACTGAAACAAGATAAACAAATTGAGATATTATTCGAATGGGCTGTCCATTAGGCTTATCTAAAATAAACATATTCATATATTGATTATTTGCTCCAGCATATTTGTCAAGTATTACTTTTCCATTAGCAGGGGCTACATATGTTGCTTCACTTGCACCTAACTCTAAATCAACATATCTATTACTTGATTTGCTTTGCGTTGATATAAATTCTTTGCCAACAGTATTTACGTTGCTCATATCAACATTAGCCTTGCCACCAAGAGCCGTCATAAACTCTGCTGCTTGTGCTACGCTTGCTTCTGCAGCACTTGCGTAAAGAACAACGTAGGCTCTGTAAACAACGTGGTCGGGGTTTACTTTTGCTCCGTCTTTATATACTGATGAACTGCGGGAAGCATCAAAGCCAAACTTGTAAAAATCGCCTCTATTTTGTATATTAAATACCCAATAATCTCCATCCGCAGTAGTTCTACTTGCTGGGTATATAGCGCCATTATTTTTTGTAGTATCATTTCCCGTGTCAAAACCTCCTTCGCCTTTAATATTCGGCGAGCTTTCAGCACCAAACATAACAGGAGCTTGTCCAGCTTTCAAATAAACATCTTTAAGTAACGGTACTTTGAATTTCTTTGTGCTTGTGTTAAGAGCAAAAAAGCCGCAACTTCCGTGAGTGCTTACAGAGCTTGCAAAATTCTGATATGTTGTGCTTTGCAATTTGCCATCTACAAGCATCTGATACAAGTCAGGAAACATTGCTTGCGTATATTCTGCACCATCACACCAAGCACCACCATTAGGAACATCTGTGCTTAATGTATATTTAATATCACCAATGTTGCCGAATGAGCTTTTTTTAACACTCTTTTCAGCTTCCTCAGCCCAATGCTTAGCAGAGCCTTGAGGTTGCTCAACAATAGTACCGACAGCCCACTTGCGAGCTTCTTCTATTTTATCTGCAGCATTAGTATTGAAATCTTGAGTTTTCAAAGCTGCATTCAAATCATAGTCGTCCGTCTTTCCTTGAGCATGAATATCAAACTCATTCGTCTTTTCTGCTGCGTGTGTATCAAAAGCAGCCGCTGTATCATGTGCATCTTTGGCACTTTCTGCCGCAAGCCTTGCACTTTCGGCAGCATTGTCAGCATCAGCATTGGCATTGCGTTGAGCTTCCTCTGCCGCATCTCTTGACTGAGCAGCCTCCAAAGCACTGTTTGCTGAAAGTCCGGCCTGAGCTTCAGAATACTTAGCCCATTTTTCAGCTCTATCAGCTTCTTCCTTTGCAATAATAGAGCTTTCAGTTGTTTCTAAAACTGTTCCGCTGTCAACAACAACAATATCACTCATTGAAAACTCCTTTATCTATGGTTAATACATCGTTGTAAAGCTCACGATCTAAGCCGTCAGCCGTGAATAGTTTAATTGCAAAATAATAATCGCCCTCTTTAAGTTGACGTGTTTCATCAGCCGTATAGGTAGGGATTATGTAATTTACATTAATGTTTTGAAAAGTACGAATAGGGAGGATTGCACTCTCATCAGCATCGTCCTTATTCTTTTTTATCAGAACTTTTACAGTTCGGTGATTAAGTTTCATAGGGGTTGACCGATCAGGCTCAAAAAAGTCAAATTTTCTTCCCCAACCGCTACCGATAATCATCTTTAGCATTATTCATCCTCCATATATTTCTTTAACATTCCAGCATATCTCTTGACCGGAGTTGCCGTTGTACCCTCAATAAGCGGAGCTATAATATCAACCCAATCATAAACGTCTTTATCTTCTTTGTAAAGTTTCATAATTGCTCGTTCAATATCATCAAACCCCGGCATACTCATTAAACCGTGTGTATATTCTCCGGCCGCTTTTTTGTAGGCATAACGTGCAATATCTGAAATAAATGGTATTGCATCCAAGTTTCCTACCATCAACTGCTCTAATAATCCATCAGTAAGCTCGTCATCGTCATCGCCAAGACCAAACGCCATTTTTACTGCGTTCTTTGCGATAATATACAGAGAGCCTTGAATTACTGCGTAATTGAGGATTGTTTTTGCACATTGTTTCGCATCAATCTCTCCACGCTGATATTGAATGATACTATCCACAATTTTTCTTAAATACTGGTGTTGCGTGTTCTTAAACGCTAACAATACACGGCTGAAGCCTCTTGACTTTTGAAAACTACTTAAAGATGCTGCGTTGCTTGATTGTTGGCTTCTCAAAGTATCAAACTCAAACTTTTTAATTGCTTCATCTAAACTCATTCCGGCCTTGAGATTAGTTTGAATTTGAGCATATCCACCAAATATCAAAGAACCCATATCACCCACACGGACAAAAGATGTCAACGCATTGGTTACGTTATACTTCGCTTTGTCGGAAATTATTTTGAATTTACGCTTATTCGCCTGCTCAGCTTCACGTTGAACCCTGTTAAGAGCTTCAGAATATCCGCCTTTATAACGAGTTTCCAAAAAATCTCCGGCGTGTTTTTGCATAAATTTGATTGTTTCTTTTGGATGAGCCAAGCCCTCACTAAAGTTTTTATAAAACTCTACCGTGTCAACTTCTTCAGAGTAGTTTGTGATAGAAGTTAATTGTCCGGCAAATACAGTCGGAGCGATAGCAATTTTGGCCACAACAAAGTTATTCAATATGCTACCGAATACACTCTCAACATAGTTAAGACTTTCACTCTTTGCGTTAAGTGATAAATCGTTAATCTGTTTCATTAACACATTGTAAACACTTTCTCCGTATTTGTTTTTGATTTGGTTACGAACACGGCTTGATTTGAATGTATCACTCAGCTCTTTATACTTGCGAGCAACCTTAATCATATAAATACTTTGGTTGACGTGTTTGAGATATTTTTCCCAAGCATTTTTCGGCATAGGAATAACATGACCTTTGACACGTTCTTTATAGAATGACGGTGTTTCTTGTTGAGCATAGAAATCACTTAACAAATCTGTTTCTTTGACGTGATCAGGAGTTGACGGCCAATAGTTTTCAACTTTCTTTAAGTCCATACCATAAGCCTCAATATAGATTTTATTGGTTTCAGGATAGAGAGAGTTAATATCCTCCATTAATAAATCAGCAAATAAACGCTCTTGTTGATTGAGCATATTAACAACTCTCATTACCTGCTCCTCACCGTATGAAATCAGATAATTTTGTCGTGTCTTTTCGTTTTTAATGGCGTTGTAAATATCCACAATATCTAGTTTGGTAACATCATATTTGTTTCCGTTCTCAGCATAGATGGTATCTACAACCTCACCCATGTCGGCAAATTTATTCAGAAGATCGCCACGGCTTTTCAGGCCAAATACATTAATAGCTTTTTTAGTCAAATTATCAGTATGCTTATAAAAAGCAATATCGGCATCGTTCAAAACTGTTTCCATCTCAAAGCGTTCAGCAAGTTTTTTAGATGCAATAGAGTTTATCATACTGTAAAGGTTAGCAAATCCCATTCTATACAAGTTTGCAAACTGAGTTTTGAATGTATCTTTATTGGCATTATTAGCCTTTACAGCGGCAATGACTTCTTGTTTCAGCTCTTCTTTGTTAATTTTGGCTTCCATGTCAGCTTGATCTTTCAACATTGTGCCAAGTCTTTTGGCCTGAAGAATATCATCCAACACTTTTTCCATGAGCTGAGTACTGCTCTTCATACCGTTTGCCTTATAATTCAAAAATCTAATTTTGATAAGATCGGTATTTTGAGGTTCTTCAATTCCAACAAACTTTTCAAGCTCAGCCGATGCTGCATCTTGTGTCAGCTTATTATATTCACGCAATGACTGAAACAGTTTGTTTGTTTCATAATCGTAACGCTGTTCTGTTGCTCGTACCGGCTTACTCTTTTTAATCTCTTTTTTGATCTGAGTTGCCAAAAGTTTTTTCTGCTCTTGCTCATAGTATTCAGTTGCACGGCGGTTTACTTCATTAATGGCCTTTTCAAAAGCAATATCGGTATTAGCTTTTTTAACCTCGTTAATCAGGCGGAATTTATGATCATTGCTAATAGGCTGCTCTTTGATATAATTAATTACATCAGTTTGTTTTTGAGCTATATCTTTACGTTGAGAACGCAAGCTATTGTCAACAATCTTTCTGTAATCCTTATCAATTCTGTTCAAACGAGCTTTAATGTATTTCAAAGTATCTTTTTGAACGGCCGAGATTGACTTATCACGCAAGGTATTTATTGCCTGTTGTACTTCTTTGTAGTCAATATTCTGCAATAAACGTGATGCTTCCTGAGCGGCTTCAATTAAGCTTTCTCTTTGTTGGATTGTACCAATATCGCTTTCTCTAAATACTTCAGATGCGTTTTCTAAAATATTAATCGCTCTATCTTGAATTTCAGCGGTCTGTTCATAGCTTATAGCTTCAGGCACAGATAAAAAGCCCTCATCACGCAAGAACTCAATTAAGCTATCCTCACGATCAAAAGCTCCGCCCTCTTTGAAAAATCCTGAGCGGTTTCCTTTCAAGCTATCATACAGGCCAAGAGA